>ULPT01044460.1_pt1 | contig 36624 bp, 33 predicted proteins | sample 1953751 | NCBI WGS metagenome assembly ULPT01 (sample SAMEA4835636, study PRJEB28245) | human gut metagenome | biome: gut microbiome; material: fecal sample | place: Denmark | collected 2008 | reverse complement strand
CCGGCGGCAAGCTGCGCGAGGCATAAAAATCACCTCCCACGGTTAGTTCCGTGGGAGGCTTTTTGTCATTCGCCCGACGATGGGATCGTTATCTCGCGATCATAGCCTGCGCCGTAGCAGAAGGAGTGTATCTTCCCCTCTGACGGATTTATGACGTTCACGACAAAGGACGTGTCGTCGGCCGTGTCGTGCGTTTTTGCGTATGTCGTCGCCTCGCCGTACTCGATGCCGTTTGAGTCCGCGCCCTCGTTTTCGCCAAACTCGTTGTTGTAAAAGTAGCACATGTTCGGCGTTGCCACGCGCAGAACGTTAAACTCCGTGTTGCCGCTGTCCTGAACATCGCTGAGCTTTGCAACGGCAAAATTGTGCGTGTGTCCGTGGAACGCGGCGTATATCTTCGCGCTGTTTGAGTCCTTGAAGGATACCGTCATGCCCGAGAGCGTTACAGAGCCTCCGTCAATATACTGCTTGAGAATATTGCCGAGAGTTTTGGCCGAGCTGTTCTTGTCCTGGTTTTCCGTGAAGTCGAGCGGATAGTGCGACAGTATCACAACGCCCCAGCCGGCCTTTGCTCCGACGGCCTTGAGCGCTCTTGCAAACCAGAGCCGCTGCGTAAGCGAAACATTGTCCCAGTTCATGCCGATCTCGGCGGTGCTCAGGCAGAAAACGCGCAGCTTTTTCTCGTCGAAGTCGCGATAGCAGTAGCCCTCGGTGGTGCTGCCGTAGGTCGCGCCCTCGTTATAGCGGCCGACATAGGTGTATATCTCCTTGGGCTGGAGCCATGTGTTGTCGTTTGTCTCCAGCGCGCGGCGCAGGCCGTCGCGGTCGCCGGGAGTGCGAAACTGCGGAATGCCGCCAAAGCCCTCTTTTAAAATCGCGTTTATCTCGGCAAAATGCTGCCTGCCCTGCGCGAGCGTAGTCGTCTCGCTGCCTATGCTGTAGTCGCCAAGAAAACAGCAGAAGTCAATGCCCGGCAAGATATAGCTGAGCGCCTTCATTGCCATGCTCGCGTGCTTATTGCCGTTTACGACGTATTCGTCAGCGTCGAGCTGATGCGCGTCGGACGCGGCAATAAAGGAGATGCTGTCAGTCGTCTGAACGGCCTTCACCTTTTTTGCGACCTCAAGTGCCGCCGCCTTTACATAGTCGGGAATGTTTGTTTGGATGAGCTTATCTCCAGGTTTAAGCTCATCTATAGCCGTTGCCATTTCAGACAGTTTATAAGTATTAGTTGTCTCGTTTTTTGCACGAATTGCATTAGCTATTGCTTGGACATCTGCTTCTTCATAAAGTTTCATCGCCATCAGTAACTCACCTCGCTCCCATCTACTGCGGTACAACCATAGCGCACTACCTCTATTTTCAAAGGAATATCAGTTAAGGGTTTATTTTCAAAACAGGTAAATATAATTGACCCATCGAAAGACTCTGCCATACTTACCAAGTTCCAAGCCTGTTGTTGTGAAACTGCCGTAGAGCTTGTACTACTAAAGGCTGGTGCAATATAAGGTGTGTCTGTTGCTAAAATTCCGCTAACAGTAACCGTTTGCGAATATGGTGCAGCTGAGCCCGTCCAGCTCGAAGATGATAAGGTAACAGTATAAGTTTCAAGAATAACTCTTGTATCAGCATAAAGCTTATTCACAGCATCATTTTCCCCTGTAGGAGTAGCTACACCGCTAACACGCACAGGATCATCAGTGTCAGCAGTTCCTGAAAATGTAACTTGACGAGAATCCCCTATAGCGGAATCTGGAGTCGCATTTATATAAGCACCATTCAGATGTAAGGTGGTAACATTCGCAATATCAGCATCAATTTCATTAGCCCCAGTAATATTCTTGCCGCCCATATCAATATTGCCAGTCATAGTGCCGCCAGACTTATCAAGCTTTTTTTCTACTTCGGTCATCCTAGCAATAGTCTCTGGAATATATTTCTCATTAAGTTGATGAACAACTTCATCTCCATAAGAAAAAGAGACAAGCTGATTATAAGAGTTCTTCTGAAAATATATACCAGGCTTAGGAAGTGTAAGATCCATAGTAGAATCATATGTGCTACCACTAGATGTGTTGATATACATAACCCCATTATAGACAGAAAGAATATAGCCTGAGCCCTCTATCATGTCAGATGTAATTGTTTCTGTTGTACCATTACTGAAAGTAAGTTGACCTCCAATAATTTCATTAGAACCTGGCTTGTAATCGGATACTTTATAACTTGTGCTATCTGAAGATACTGTAAGTCCATTTATATTGCCGTCCCAACTTACAACAATCGCCCCATCGCTCCAATGAGTCCTATTTTTAATGTAAGAAGGGCTGAGCTTATCATTAGTAGAATAGTCGGATTGAACAACCGCAAATGGTAAATCATTTACATTATTTGCCCCGTCACCAATCTTGATTCGCTCATAATTGTATGTAGAATCAATATCATAAATGATAACTTCCCCCTGTTTGGGGATGAAACTAGACTTGTTCCAGTTTTCCTCAGTATCATGTTTGTTAATGATCCTTGAATTAAATTTTTTTTCACTCATTTTGTTTTCTCCTTTAAATTATCATTTTCAAATTTTAGAGAATAGGACAAGTCATCTTTTCAGACTTGCCCTTGTATTTATGATGAAACGTCACCACAATAAATATAATTTGATTCACTACCTGTTGATGAACCTGAGAACAAAGTCTTTGGATCGCTTTGTTGCACCCAAGCGCCATTAACCTTCCTATACACCGATTTTGCTTCCAACCAAGAGCCATTGCGCTTGAGGGATATGCCTGAGCCGGTTGCTTGGTCGTTCCCAGGAAGAGTGTAGGTAACTGAGATGTTGATATTATAAATCTCTGTATCCTCAATACCAGAACCATCAGAAGGCACATAAGTACAATATTCACTTAAAACTATACCAAATTGTCCGTTTCTTAACTCAGTAGGAGTCCAAGATCCAACACTATCTCTAGTTAACGAGTAGTTTGTAGTAGAAATGCTTAGACGAGTACCCTCATATTCGTTTTGGCCAACTCTAACATAAGACACAATCTCGTTGGTCAAGTTTCTTTTTGCAGTATAAATCTTGGAAATATAGGTCTCGGATACTTTTAGTATTAGTGGAGTTCTTCTCATTCTAATAGATACACTAATATCTGAAATAACAGCATTATTAGGCATGTTGGAGAACTTACTGCCATCAATGTAAAAACCTATAGAAACTGGGTTGTCATTGGTAGAGGTCTGAATAGCAAGCGATGAATAAGTATTCGACGTTTCATCATTAACGTATAGTCGTTCAACATCACTGATCGTTGTCTCCTTTAAGAAGTTAATCTCATCATATCCAGTGGGATGAAGAAGTAGATTATACACAATTAACTCCACCTTCGCCCACAGCGTAACATCTCCCGTTACACTATGTACATATTCCGCGCTCTTACTTACAAGTTGAGTTAGCCCCTCGTCCGAATACCAACCCTTAAACTCATATCCTTCATCAACCGTGCAATTAAATGTAACTGTATCACCATAATAGGCTGTAGATTTACTTACTGTGGCGCTGCCATGTTCAGCTGTTCCTACACCGATGGTATAAATTGCTTTAGTTGCTTTGGCGTAGAGGGTGAGAGAAGTGGCTGATGCGTTTTCGGTTGTATAAGTTGGAGCTGTTGCTTTATACGGGTTACTCGAACTGATAAGCGTTACACAAGCTTCATCTGAGTACCAACCGGCAAATATATATCCGGTGTTCATATCAGCAGTGTATGTAGTAGCAAGCCCTTGCGCGACTTCTTTTGGATAAACCTCAGCATACTCTACGCCGTCGAGAGCAATAGCTGTACAATTACAGCGTCGCGGTTTCATCGTATTATTTGCCTTGACAGTCTCAAAGGTGGCGTCAGCCGATGGTTGATACACGTAGTACGGGCCGTTAGATATTTGAACCTCGTCTTTCAGGAAATATGTAGTATTATAATCTTCTGAATTGTCTTCGGCATGTAACGCAACTGTAGAGCCTATAGTCGCAGCAATGGATATTGAAAAATCGTAATATATCGTTCCAGACTTTGATTCCTGTGCTATAATTTTTTCAGGATCTATTGCTGCAAAATTGCCGGCGCGTAGATTTCGCATATCATCAACGGTTATAAGCTCAGTTTTTACTGCAATCATTGATAATTGGGTTGATGACTGAAGAATCATTGCGCCAGGAGATTGCAATGTGATTGTATACCTCTTAATTCCTACCTTTGGATATAGTGTCACATCCTCGGTAGCAGTAAATGTATACGGATTCGCCTCACTCACAAGCTGCGTCAATCCCGAATCAGAATACCATCCATAGAGTTCCCATGTCTCATCTTCGGGCGTGAATGTAAAAGTAACATCGCTGCCATAAGGAACAGTCGTAGCACTAACACTCGCCGTACCATGTTCGGCAGAACCCACAGACATGTTAAAGCTGTTTCTATATGCCTTAGCATATAGTGTAGTATTAGCAGTTATAGTCGCGGTATAAGGATTTTCTGTGCTCACAACTGTGGTGTATGTATCATCCGAATACCACGCTTCAAAAGAGCATCCCATATTGACCTGAGCAGTAAATGTAGTAGTACTGCCCTCTGGGACTATACTATCACTAACATTTACGTCTGTGATTTCTGCTCCAGCTACTGCACTTACATTATATAAAGTAGCGTCTATAGTGGCTTTAGCATAGAGAGTAATATCAGAGCTAGGACTTACGGAATAATTTTGGGCTGCACTTACAAGATTCGTGCAAGCAGCATCAGAATACCAGCCAACCCAAGTAGCGCCTTGTACTAATTTTGGGGTAAATACAACCGTATCTCCCTGACATGGAGATGCATTAGAAACAGTCACTTTTTGAATTCCATTCGCATTATTTCCAACTAAGGGCCGCATTGTATACTGATTAAAATAAAATGTTAATTTTGTTGATGCAATACTAAATCTAGATACTGTTGAAGAACCTTTAATATGCCATTTAATTTCTGTGGAACGGTTGCTATTAATGACAACTGGATCAGAAATTCCTTCTTTTGTTTTATTTTTTAACCCAGCTCCCCAATCGCCTGCCTCAGATTGTACACTAGTCCCATCGAACTGCAAGCTAATTGTCATACTGCCGCCAGATTTATTCGCTCTCATGAATGAATCAATCTTAAACGGGTGCGCCGTTGCAGATGGATATAAGACTTCTTTTGCTGCATCATTAAGAATCGCTGAACCCTGAGTATGCCCATTTAAATACAATCTAATAGCATATCCGCCAGTATTTAAACTGAGTCCATCAGCGATACAATATTGCTCTACATTAGCTTCAGAAATTTGTAGTGTAGTTTGAACAACCTTTGCCATTAGCTATCACCGCCGAACTGATGACTAATAATTTCACCACTATCATTAAAGTAATAAATTATTGCGCCATTTTCAATGTCTTCGAAGTGAATAATAGTTCTATATTTTTGACCGTCATAAAACCACAGCGACTTGCCACTGAAAACCCAATTCATAATATCTTCAAGAGTTGTTTGTTTATCTATAATTGTCATTCCATCTCCTGCTGTATATCCTGCGGAGAAATCATCATAAGTTAAATTAGTATTTTCGCTCATTTGTTATCCCTCCGTTTGTATATAGATATCGCCATTTTCGCCCAAATCGGCGCTTGGTGCACTACTTGTTCCAGAATATATTTTTGCCGCGGTTACTGAGATAGTGCCATCATCAGATATTGAGATGCCATTGCCAGCTTTGTAGGTAGTTGACGCAATATCTTTTATTTCCCATGATTTATTAGTAGAATTCCAATAAGCTGCACCAGAATTGGATTCCGTAGTTGCGGCATTGGGAACTTTAACAGTCTCATATGTCCATGTAGGTTCATCGGTGCCACTTGTAGCTTTTTGAGCAAACCAATGCATTGCCGCACCAGAAATCGCACTATCCAATGAAATAAATTCAAAATTATCTTGAGCCCAATAATATCCATATAATGGGATAGTTCCATTTGTGGGAATACCAATCAAACTTTTTTTAGTTTGTATTGCTGCTTTAATTTCATCAAATGTCTTTGAAAATGTAGTCGATGTAGTCATCTCAATAGCAAACACATCATCACTACCACCGCCACCGCCAGTAGAAATATCAAGTGTCACATCGCCAGTTTGCCCATTAACTGACGTTACAATTGGTGTTACAATTTGCAATTTCTTTGTTGACATTTTTTGCATCACTCCTTGCTGTTAATATAAAAAGGTGTAGGCGTTGCCCTACACCTTATATTTATTTAATTAGTTTATTTCTGTTGCACTAATAGTACCACTATCATCAACAGTTATTTTAAATCGTTTTGTGCTATTCGGTGTTGAAGATTTTACGATTAATGCAGTTCCTTCAACTGTCCCAGCAAACCAACCGTTGCCATCCCAATCAAGAGTATAAGCATTAGAACGCCCTAAATTAGACCCATTGCCAGTAATATGAAGATATTTACCACGTGTAGATACACTACCATCTGTATCTGGGATATTATATGAGCCTTCTACATGTTGATCTATAGTTTGTGCAATTGTATGATCACCTTCAGCATGGGCACGATATCCAGAAGCAACTGTATTTGAGCCCTCTGCGTGTGCAACAGAACCACTCGCTGTAGTTTGCATACCTTCCGCATGGGCATAATAATTGGAAGCCTCGCTGTAATATCCTTCAGCATGAGAGTATTCGCCGCTTGCTTTTGTACTTATCCCTTCTGCATGAGATTGAGATCCAGAGGCAGTAGTCGTATATCCTTCGGCATGTGAACTTGATCCACTTGCCACTGTTCCATTACCTTCGGCATGTGCATTTCGTCCAGAAGCCAATGTGCCATTTCCTTCTGCGTGAGAAATTGCACCACGAGCAATAGAATAGTATCCCTCCGCATGGCAACAATATCCTAAATTTTCAGAAGTTGATCTAGTAATTGTGTCACTTTCAGAGTTAGTTGCTTTTGCACCATAACCTTCGGCATAAGAATAATTACCACTCGCTTGGCAGTAAAAACCCAAAGTAGTACTATTAGTGCCAACAGTTGACCATGTCTCTCTGTTCATACTAATACTATTAGTAAATTGTGGGCTTGATTTTGTGGCATATATATCTGATAAATTGTTGATAGCTTCATTGATAACTTTATTCTGAACAGGGTTTGTTGAGGTAGAGCTCAAAGCGCTATCTACAACAGCATTGCTATCTGCTCCCCACACAGCGGTACCATCAGCAGACCAGCGTAGAATCTGGCCACTTGCGCCACCACTTGGAATATGTTTATTACCAGAAGTGGTCGGATGAGTATACACGGTATCTATTGCGGTAATAGTGACTTTATCATTAGCAATATCTGGAGTTAGCGTAATATTACTACCCGCAGCCAAAGTAAATGTATCAGTTACGGAATCAGCGACAATAGTAGTAGTCCCAACAGTCACGTTACTAAATGCATTTTGGTTCGCATATTCAGCATGAGTGTGGTTTGTATTTGCTTTATTTATCTGTAAAGTATCAATTTCTGCCTGAATGTCGTCTATATGATCTGTAAGACATTCTTCCATATCTGTATCATACCAAATTGAGTTTGAGCTATACTCTGGATTAAATTCACCATTAGGCATAAATTTTTCCTCCCTTAAAGCACATAGATTTTATCATTTGTTTAAGGTTTTATATTAATTATTTAATTCAGGAACTTCATTCTGAAACTCTGCATCATAATACCATTTCCCGTGAAAATCACTAAATGAGGTGACAGTCGCAGGAATTGGATGATAATACTTAGTTAAATATGGAAGTGAATCATCCTCGATTGGGACATAATATGGGTCTAGAATAAAATTAGTTGTGTCTTGAAGACCGTCACAAAATCCATTGCTTCTAATAGTTGCATATTTAAAATCATACCTATTTGTAGCCATATTTATTCCTCCTTATATACCACATAATGTATAACATGACTATTTCCTGTATTATTTACTATATTTAAATCAATTGATTGTGTTGCTGAATTTTTAGTTACATCCGATACTTTATTGGTTGAATTGACATTATAAACTATATCATTTAATGATATTTTTATAGCAGCAACACTATTATTATTAGTTGTATTAAATTCACAAATTATTGCTTGGAACTCTGTATAATTATATTGATCATGCTGCTCTAATCTAATAGAGTAAGACTCGCCTGATGGTATAAGTTTTGTTCCAAACGTTGTTCTATATGCTCTAGTATCAGTGCCCTGTAAAACACCGCCATCAGATGCAAACACTTTGCCTAATTTAACATCTTCTATAGTAGCATCAAATACAGTTAAATTTTCTACTAAAACACCAGTTATTTCTTTACCATTATTGTCTGCTAAAATATACGTTTTAGGGTTTCCAAAACCACCACATGCATTGCCATATAATCCACTCATATGACAGTCACCTCCTGAACCCTAACTTGAACTGCAATTGAAGTATTAGGAATTCCTCCAGCGACATAAACTCTCACAGTGCCATTACCACTTTGTGTTGTAAATGCCCATCCTTCGTCTTGCCAAGTTGCAAGTTGATCTGGGGTAGGTTGCAAATCAACTATGCTGGTTTCTGTGCAACAACTCAAACTAACATCTTGATAATAAGGGCTTGTGCTTCCTCCCCATACGCTTCCTAAAGTGATAATAGTTACCTTTGGTAGCATATTCTGGAGTGCAGCAATTGTCGCATAAGTGTCTGCAAAAACGTTACCATTTTCATCTGCTTTTGCTTTGGGAACTGCCCCATAAACATCGGCACCTGCAGGTTTAGTCAACCCCTCTACAATCCAATACGTGCCGTCATAAACAACAGTAAATGGCTTGTTTACAGATATCCATGTATTGCTATATCCAGATTGCACACTCGTAGAAATACTACTCAATCTGCGCTTGATCGTTTTTGCTCCAAGCCCATTTACATTTAATGTAGGTGTAGTACTTGCACTTGTCTTATTAGGTATCATAATAAAACTCGCCCCAGCGCTTAAAGAATCAATTCCTGTCACTGTAGCAGTATACGATACGCCGTCTGTACTAGAAGCAGTTGCTGTATATATACCTGCTTCTAAATCAACTTTTGAATTTCTTAAGATTTCATCTTGAAATGGCAACTGAGAATATCTCTTTATTCCATCTCCAATCTTAAATCTTGTTTCTCCACTTACAGTATCAACGGCAATTATCTCACCATTTAACAAAACTGGATCTTGAGCAGTCCAATTTGCACTCGTATCACGCTTATTCTTAATACGAGCATTAAATGTCTTATTTGCCACTTATGTTACCTCCTTAAAACATAAAAATGCCGATAAAATCACCGACATCTTTATTCTTGTTTTTTATGTTTAATAATTATGTGGTAGTTCCACTTAGTGCCGCAATCTGTTCATCAATATAAGCTTTTAAAGCATCATAAGCACTTTTCACAGCAGAAGTAGAAGCGGCACAATCATCAGCATTTGTGGTATAATCAGTGCTAATTTTAACTCCACCCATATCGGTAACAGTTGCTTGCGGCAAAGTATATACTGTATCTTGTCCAGGAATACCAAGTGCCACAATATCATCTTTAGTGACCGCAGTTACAGCATACACATGTCCAGTAGCGTCAACAGTAATTTTATATAGCCCAGAAGAGCGCTCTGTATATGTCGGATGCACATACTTATTTGCTTCAGCTTCTATTGAACTTAATTTATTCTTTTCTTCTGTCGTGTAATCATTAGTAGACAAGCCCTTCCCCGAAGCCTTATCTACTTTTTTTTCATCTAGTGCTTTTCCTTGTTTTGCTGACAATACCTTGTCACTTGAATCCGTTGTAAGATTATCTACTATTTTGGCTTTCTCAACAAATGTAGTATCAACATATGTTCTTAAATCCGATGCACCTGAATCTGCAGAAGATTTATTATCCTGAATAGTTTTCTTCAAGTCCGCAATAGTATTGTTAATTGTGGTACAATTATCATCTGTGTATTTGTTTGCAGCAGTAAGCGTTTCACTGCTCTTTGTCCCAACAAGTGTTGTTACTTCAGCAATATCCTCATCCAATGATTTTTTATTGTCACTTACAGTGCCTTGTAGCGCAGTAATAGTTTCATTAATAGTCTGACAGCTTTCATTGGTATATGTTTTAGCAGTGCTCAATGTTGAAGAGTCCGCTGTTTCCATATCCATCCTTAATTGATTAATACCACGTTCCAGTGCCGCATCTTGATTCTCTGACTGTGTTTTGTTCTGACTAACTGTATTTTTTAAAGTAGTAAGATTTTCATTTAAAATTCTTCCTTGGTTTGAAGCAAGTGGTTTATTATTCTGATAACTATTTAAGTTATTAACTACATCTCCTCTTACTAAGAAAATGTCACTTTTATTTAAATCTGGTAAATCAACAACATAATCACCATCTGTTAAATTCTTTAAATGATATGTTGTTCCATTAATATCAATAGTATTTATGTAAGGCATTATTTCACCTCCACAATTTTCTTAAGTTATAAAACGAGAGGCATCTAGTATAACACCTCTCGTTTATATTTCTTATACCCCAAATTTTGTTTTTAACGCAATATAAACCTCTGATTGATACTTACTTGGGATTCCATCTCCGTAAGATATAGCAGCAACTTTATCTATACTACGAAGTGAGTTTATATATGCCTTTAAAGAATTAAAATATGCAACATGATATGTCTTAAAAGCATTTGCTTTTTCAATAATCTTTTCCATATCTATAGAAGCATAATACTTGCACAGTTCTCCATCTGCATGGTAAGGAATCTCCTCTGTACCATCTGACACCATTTGAGCTGAAGTAATAAGATTTAACTGGTCTTGTATAGTCAATGAGAAATGATACGTCTTTCCATCACTAAGTTTGATGTCAAAACCGTTTGTAATTGCCTTGTTGCACTCAGCTTTCATTTCTTTGATTTTTGACTCTTTAATATAGCCAATTGTTATACTAGTGGTCTCATCTACTTCAGGTTCTTCTGGTATTGGCTCTGGCTCAACTTCAATCGGTTCATCAGATTTAATGGCCTCATAAAGAGCATTATATTCTGACTGTGCAATCTCAGTTATCTGAACGACTGGAACTTCCTGTGCATTAGGGTCTACTGGTAGCATCCAGAGTGCATGGTACATTGCACCATTACATTGAACATATTGCGCTTCTTCCTCTTCACACACCAAAAAAATGCTATGCTTCTTTTGAAACTTGCGCATGTCTAGCGTAGTGCAAATTCCAATAAACTCGTTTTGGTCAATTATTTTATAATATTTCATTTACACTCGCCTCCATTAAATTGATATACATGGACATATACCAAGAGCCCTATTTGATGGCATATAACTATTTACAGCGCCTGATATTGATACAGTTCTAAAATAAGTCGCATAGCTTACCTCTGCTGAACGCAGATACCAGACAGTTGTAACACCATTCATTGTCTTGATTCTATCTCCATCAGTGCTAAACATAGGAATATAACTACCCTCTGATTTATATGGATCTTCTGAAGCGTTAAATACCTCAACGAAAGAAGGCAAGTATACATAATCCTTTGAAAATACAATGTCAGAAGCTTTATTTCCAACTGTAGCAGGAATTTGTACTTGTTTAATGATTGACTTCCATTCAATTGGGAATGCACTATAAACCCTATTGTTACAGAATTGCCTCATTTTTGAAGCATCCCAACCACCAACGTTTGTATTCGTTGGGTTCATGTTATGAGCAAGAGATAATAGTCTAGTTGGAACAAATGAAGCTCCAGTAATTTTACTAGAGTCCATAGCAAATCTATATCTCTTATCACCACAATATTCATAGCGCCAAGTTTCATGAGGCCATGCAGCAAGTTGTCTAGCTGCTGCGTCTCCAAGATCTTCAAGCCAAACTTTTGCCCAATGAATTTGTCCCTTACCAAGTGTAACACTATCTATCGTGCCATTTGATAAGAATTTAAATCCACCAAGAACAACTGTAGCTTCTGTTGAAGTACTACGGTTACGAGTTAGTTCTGTATATGCGATTTCATCAGCATATGTTCCTTCAGATGCTGCACCACCATTAAAGGAATATACATATAATTTATCTTCCCCTTGACGATAACGTAGAACAACTAAATCTCTCTGTTTTCCTCTACCAACCTGCTGAACTACATTCCCCCATTGAATTTCAGGGTTTGTACCATTATATTTGAGTCTAAAGCCTTCAGAACCATCATATTCAAAACAAGACAGCAGTGTTGCATCTGTAGGATTTTCTCCAAATTCAAAGTCTATAGCCATTGTAAATGAACCAGAATTTTCACCAAATAGCTTCACACCAGAGTCTACAACTTTTGAAGTGTCCCCATCAAATGTAAGTTCATCACCAAGCATTCTATCTTCTACATTTGTAAATGAGAAGTCCTGACCAACACGAACGTCAATATGGTCTTTTTGTTCAAAATAATCACTTGCTTTTCCTGCTGTTGCAATAGCATATACCTGCACTGGAGTCATGTTTTGTAAATCCGTACCCGCTTCAGGCAATCCATTTTGAGTACTCCATTTTGCATAAACATCTGTATCTCCAGTAATAAATCCAGTGCTCTTATCCCAACCAGCAAAAATGTTATAAATATAAGCATCTTCATTGTCTGCCATAGTTGGATAATCACCTTCATATTCTACACATGAGCCATATTCAACATCATTTAACGTCTTTAATACAACGCCCTTTTGTTTTAACCAACGAACCTTGTAAGTTCTAATGCTCTTAGTGTATGTAGCAGTAACAACTCTATCATTCAATACACTATCTTTAATACCATCCCATTCAGAGAATGTATAATTGTATTGAGCAGTGCTTGCTATAGTAGGAGTATCAATATCACCATTTGCAATTGGGTCAATTGCTTTTCCACCTTGGTCAACATATTGAACATACGGGTTGCCTTTCTTATCTTTAATAGGTGTTCCATCTGCATTCATGAAGGTCAATTTATACTGTGTGATGATACCATCATAAGTAACTGACAAGTCATTCCATGCTGCCGCATAACTATCCAATTCTCTTTGCCTTGCTTGTCCGGCAATATGCACACTACCAGCAAGCATACTACTATTCATCTTGACAATTTTATTCAACAAATCAGTATTAGTAACAGTCCAATTAATACCTACTAAACGTAGAACTTGTAAGGTATCGACTGCATCTGTCACAATTGCGTATTCATCGACAATAGAATTCTCTACTGTTAAAGACTCAAGATTGTCATAACTCGCTTGTAGGTCTGTTAAATAGTTTAAGTTCTTTAAGGTTAAACTATTAATTGTTGCTGGCAAATGCGCAAGTGCTATTTTACCATTCGAAGCAAATAGTACGCCAGTAATTGCAGTACCTTCAGCATAAAGCTTTTCAAGATTTCCGCAACTTGAAAGGTTGACAGATCCAGTTAAGTTCGGGCAATTACGAATATCTAATTCTTCAAGCAATGCATTGTTGCCAAGGTTTAAATTAGTCAAGAATGCATTAGAATATCCAGACGTGCTATTACCAATAATTAATTTCTGGAGCTTAGAAGCCTTTGAAAAATCATTATCATGGATGTAACATGCAGAAATGTCATTAAGCGCCTGAATACGTGAAGCACAATAAATTAATACAGCCGTATCATCCATTGTAGTAAGCGGGCAAACAATTTCATACGACTGTCCTGCCTTTGCACGAATCTGTTGTGCGCTTGGAGAATTGCCAAATAACACAGATAAATACATATCTGAATATGGCACTATATTTAATGTGTAATTTGGAGCGACCACTACCCCTTTAGGAGTATTGCATCTAAACATAATCTGATCTGCCTTAACTGTTGTAGACAAATACTTTGTTCCCATGTAAGCAGCTTGGTCACGCTCAAATTGTCTACGCTGATATTTCTTACGTCCATTCATCATAGACTTTAAGAAACGTGGAGTTGGCTCTGGTGTCTGACCACCATTTAGTCCACCACCCTGATAAGTTCTATAATATTTGCGTTCAATATCAATTCTCCACAGCTCTTCTGGGAATTGCGCTTGCCAATTATCAAACTCATCAATTAGAGATGTTGCACTAAAACAACCTTCTCCTTCAAGAGTTTGATACATTGCTGCAAGCTCATCGTGGAATAAATCACGTACCCTACACCAAAATACACTGTCTGCTGCATTGAATATATAGCCTGAAGACTTATCGCCTTCTGCTCTATAATCGGTATCTTCTTTGCCGTAAGTCATTGTTAATTCGCCGGAGTTATTACAATTCTGTTACTTTTATGACCTATATAAAATATAGGCGGGAATGGTTCTTCCAAGCTGGTCTGATTACCAGCGACCACTCCTCTCACGTTTCATTTAATAGGATTATAGCGTGAGTTCAGACTGTTGCATACCTTGCATTACGATGCAAAGCCCATACCGTTCAGTCGTTGTTCCTCCATATATTCACTCTTATATTTTAAATTAAATCTTGGGTTTTTAAATTTATGATTACATATTTGTCTCACAGACTCAACACATATTCCTAATTCTCTACTTGCTTCATTAATAGAATAAAATTCTTGCATTATATTCCCATCATCAGATAATAAAAAAACTATTTTTGAGTCATGTCCCATATTTTGTCTCGGTCGATTTATACTATAATCTTTATAGGGATCATAATCTTTTTCAAATACCCAGACATAACCTCCCGCTGTTTTTGCGACATCTCCACCTTTTCTTCTTTTTTTACCATGACAAACATTTGACAATGAAGAAGGGCTAATTCCCAATGTGTTTGACGCTTCTGTAGCAGAATCCCATATTTTAATTAGTTCTCCATCTAAGCTAATTTGACAAACCCGTTTGCTATTGGGACAGTCTTTTCCTTTTGGTCTTCCAATACTAGGCATACTATCTCCACCATACGACATATTATATCCATTGTTATAACTATCAAATTTTTTAATATAATATGTTTCTTTTTTGTTCAATTCATCAAAGGTTAACGCCCTATCAAATAATTCGTCAATAATAAATGCATTAAACCCGTATGTCTCTATTGAACGTCTAAGGTGCTGATTATGTCTTTCATTTCTATTTTGATTACCTTTTAAATATTTATAAACTCTTTCTATGCCATTTCCGCTGAAATTATAGCGTCCATTGAAACCTCTTTTACTCGTTGTTTGTCCTATATATATTTCATGTGTAATTACGTTTTCAATCTTGTATATAATTCCATAATACTCTTTACCGTCAATTATTATACTCATATTACACCTCCTTTACATAAAAAATAGACCCAATATAAATTGAATCTAAAAATTTGTGAATATATGGTTGGAAGGCGTCGCCCGTCCTATCGGGTTTCCGCCGTATATTAGGTATAGTTTTTTATCCTTGGCACTAACACTTTATGCCAAGTGCTGTATCGTCATCATAGTTCCACAGCTCAAAACGATATTTACCATCTGCACATTTCGCATAATGATAAAAAGAATTTTTGGCTCTACTATCAATCATGGTATATCTTTCAGTAAACAGATACCAATATAGAGCAGAATCTTTAATAAACCAATTATCAAACTGAGAAACAAATTCTTCATCTGTGGAAGTGATGACCCACTCATAGAAGTCACGCCATACTTGCTTATTTAGAAGCCTCTGGGCTTCTTGCTCCTCAGTACTAGCACTAGTCATTCCATCTTTTGTTTCTCCACCCATATCATAGCGGAATTCGTAAGTTTTGTCCCAATTGTCATATAGGGCGTTGTATTTTTCGTTACCAGCTACCCATTGAGACTTAGAAATAGGGTATACGATATTGCCATCTTCGTCATATACACCAGTATCAAATGTACTGTTAGGCAAAGTATTATCTGCAATTTCGACAACGAATTCCTTTAAATCAGTTACATCATTGACACGGGTTGCGTCTGTTTTCTTAGAATCGCCAATGTTGCCCATTGCGTAGTAATGCCAATCATTGTCTAAAAATTCTCTATGTGTAGAAATATCAGGGTCTGTTTCCTTGACAAATATAACACAGTTGTAAAACTCCATGCTATTTTTGCAGAATGGATTATTTTCCATAGCAACAGTTTTATATGGGAGATAATCATTATATCTCTTCTGAAGTAATGCGTTATTTGCATTTTCAGAGCTTGCGATATTAACTTTTAAATTGAACCAGTTATTAGGAACCGAAGTTCTAGATAAGCTAACCTTACCAGTTCCATCACTATACTTTGTCCCATCACCTAGGATTAACTCGGTAACATAGTCGGGATCTAGAGGTATTTTACTGATAATCTGGTTCTTTCCATCTGCACACATGATAATGTCAATATTTCTGCCAGCATAACCATATTCATTAGACGTAGTACCCTGCCCAGAATGGTAGCAATTAATAAACTTCCAGTTATCTAAGACTGGGTCTCCACCCTTATAAATACATTCAACATTAGTATTTTTGACATAGTCTTTTTTATCATTTGTAAAATGAGGGCATTCAATTTTAATAACTCTTAACTGAGGGCAAGCATTTGCAACAGATTCAGGAGTTAGTGCATTGTTCTCATCATAAATCTGATTGCGATTATATCTAGATATCATCTCGTCAGAGTCTCTTGCATCAGCAATAAAGTTTGACAATATATTAGAATCTGTTAAAGCAGAACTATATGCCTTCATACGATAGATATGAACATCGCAATCTACAGAACCTATAGTAATAGGAACAGGGTTATACTGATATAGTCTATGAGTTGAATCATAAATCATTGGTCTTAAACCAACACCATCTTCATAACTCATAATAATTGCAGTTGAATCCGAATTGTCTTTATCAAGAGTGTTAATATTAAACTCAAATTCAATAATATCTTCCTCACTATAAGGAATGTATAGACTATCAATACTAGATTTTAAATATGCCTCATGAGTATTCATTTCTAGACCAACAACAGTTTCGTCGGCCTGACACGTTAAAAATGTGGTATCAGCTTTTCTAACATTTGTAGTCTTAAATATACATTTAAATTCAGAGCCATAAATACTAGCATCTCTTTCAAATAAATTATAATTAATTGTTGCTGTAGTTCCAGCCTTTACACAGAAATATTGATTACCATCTTTATCTATATGATAACCACCATTTGACCAGTCGAAGTTATCAGAAACAGTCATATCTACACCTGTATTACTATCTTGCCACAGTCTATTTTCACTACTGTTTGACAAACCAGTTGGGTTAAAATCAAATGCAAGATTTGCTGTAATTGGCTCAATTGTAATACCAAGTTCCTTGATGTCCATTATAATTGTCAAAACAGTATCTCTGCATTGAATTGTTAATGTATGATCTCCAATTTCAGAAGATTTATATGCCCACACATCTGAAGTACCAGACATAGTTTGAGTTGCAACAACTTTTCCATCGACACTTCTTGTAATTGTTGGAGTTGATGTTTTTGGATCAAATACATAGAATGGGATATTTGTTGAATTATATTGCTTTGCTTCCACTTTGCCATAATAATCATTCCTATAAATACATCCAATCACAGGAATATCACTATTCTCGTCATACCAAATAATGTCTTTAAATATATGGTCTGTTTCTATGTCTTTTCCATTAATGGTTGCTGTAATATAGCACTCAAGTAAATGCGCTCCATGACTTTGAGCTGGCAATGTATATGACTGCAAAGTACCAGAAGAACTTGTGGATACAGAACTGAGCTCTACGCCATCAAGTTTAAAATGCACAGTTTTATTAATTGCTCCATAAGGAGTATAAGTAAAGTTTACAGAATTATTTACACCATATGTAATCTTATCATTAAAAGAAGATTCTAGCCTTACGTCAACTTTCTGAACAGTCCAAGATTTAACTACGACACTCCCTGCCGCATCAGTAACAGTTAAAACAAGTTTCTGCGTTCCAATGTTGATATATTCAGTTGCATCAAAAGTATTTTCCCCTTGAACTAGTGCACCAGACGCAATAATTGAGCTTCCAAGCTTCCAAATATATGTGCCATCTACAGACTCTCCATCTCCGTCTATCGAAGAATAATTAAACTTTATTTCTACCTTATCTGTTGTAGTAACAACAACTGGGGATTCAGTAATACGCTCAACCTTTAAAGTGGTAGTTGTAGTGCTTCCACCGCCTCCACCAGTAATTACAAACTGGCTTTTAACTTCTTCTTTTTCATTCTTGACTTCATAGAGCGTAAATACATTCTCTGCTTCTTCTCCATTTGTAAGAGTTGCATTTCCATATGTTGCATAATATGTGTAACCTTCGGTATCAATACTATTTAAATCCTGTCTGATACCATCAACAGTACGGCTTAATGAACTAATATTGGTAGTGTTTGAAGCAATATTCTGTGTATTGGTATCAACATTATTTTTTATCTCTGTAATTTTGCTATCAATTTGAGATTTTGTGTAATTATCTCCACCAATGATACAAAATTCTCCATTTATGTAGCGATAATGTACATACAAGCCGTCACTATTTTTGACATAATAATCAGTGAACTCATTCCCGTTTTCTGGAAGTGACTCAACAACATTTGCCATCGTGCCTGCAATCATCTTCCATTCATTATCAATCCATTTATAGTAAAAACATCCCGCATCTGAATGCAAGATATAATCAGTTTCTATCTCACCAGATTCAGGTAGCTCTGTAACTATAACAGTAGAAGACCCCTTGAACTCGTCCCATTTTTGATTACCTTCGTTGTCAGTAATCCACCAATATTTTTCGTAACCATTTCCAGAAGCCTTTGGAACGAGATAAAATGTATAGTCTTCACCTTCTTCTGGGAGTTCATTAAGGTCATTAACAACCTCAATGTTAAAAGAATGAAAGCCTGCGAGTGCTTCATCAATATATCCCTGTGGAGACTTCGTATATAATCTTCCGTCTGAATCCGCACCAATTTCCTGGGTCATGTCTTCAGTTTTTTGCGTAGCCTTTACACCACCAAGTGTATTTGTACTAGCCACAGGAAGTGTATAATTTTCTAATGCGCTAAGTTTATTTTTTTCTGCAGTTGTATAGTCATTTGTGGACAAACCTTTCCCCGCGACCTTATCCACTTTCTTATCATTAATCGCGTTTTGTTTACTTTGAACAACAAATGTATCATTTTGAGTTAAATTTGATGGAAGTCTCACAGTATAAGTTCCATTTGTAAGTGATGAAGCTTTTAAATCTTGACTTAATGTTTTTTCTGTAACAAATACATCATCGCCCTCTAATGTCGGAAGCTTTACCACATGCGTTCCATCTGTTAAATTTTCTAAATTGTACGTCTTGCCTCTAACTGTAACTTTATTTATAAATGGCATTCTTTATTTCACCCCTCTTGCAAAACATGTAAAAAAAAATAGGAGAGGCATAACCTCTCCTATCTAATAGAAAAAACTACTTAAATATTCGAAGAGGCTATGCCGCTTAACCGATTATGGTACTAGCTGTTCCACAATCAAAAACAATATATTCATCTTGTCCAAGCTCATCAATCTTTACTTGACGACGAGAGACATTAATTTTACCATTCTGTTCAGAAACAGCACTCACAACTAGACCCGCTTCTGCTTCATCGTTAACATTTAAACCGTTGATTGCTTGAGTAATATCATCTGGAGTTGCTTTTGTATCAAGTGCATCTTGTAATCCATCAACATTATCAATAACATGCTTGTGACTGTTGTCTGTTACGGTTACAGCAATATCAATTGCTTCAGAACCATCAAAACTTGCGGTACCTGTTGCTCCACCAGTAAGATTGATTGCAACAGCCGCGTTTAATTTATCTGCACCAGCAGCACTGTCTACCTTAATAGACTTAACTTGCTCCTCAGTCTGATAGCCTTTTGCTTCAACATCAGACATAGTGGTTTTGCCATTCCATGCAATACGCTCTTCAGCAGTAACATGGATTGTAGAATCGCCAGTATGAGAATTAATGCTAGTCTCTAACTCTGTCTTTGCATCAGAAACCGCTTTTGCGACAGAACCAGCACCATCACCATTAAGAGTTGCAATAGCAGTCTTATTGGTCTGCACTTCGCCAGATAGAGTACTATACTCATCTTTGTGATCAGCAGCATAGTCAATTAACTCTTTAAAAGTATTAATGGTCTGATCATCGCTCACCTTGGTAGCAAACTCATTAATAGCATCTGCTACCTTCTTATCGACAGAACCATCAACAGCAGAAGTACCATTTAGTGTTTCAATCGCATCAGTGTTATTTTTAATGCTTGCTTTAATCGCAGTGTCGTTATATGTTGCGTCAGCAATCATTTCAACAACAGTCTTACCTTCAGTAACTGCACCAACCTTATCAGCAAGTGCATCTACAGCCGTCTGAGCATTCTCACCTGCTGTCTTTGCGGCAGCAATAGCAGTATCTTTGCCATCAGCATATAGCTTTGCATTATCCTCGGCAGTCTGAGCAGCGCCCGCAGCATCAAATTCGGTATCTGCTTTATAAGCTGCAGTACCTAGACCCTTAACTGCAACATCAGCACCATTGAAAGCAACAGTACCATTGGCACTACCAGTAGCAAGAGTGTATACAGTCTCAGGAATCTCAATAGTGCTTACTGGAGTAATACCGAATTCTCCGCCTATGGACTTAGAATATAGATAGAACTTTCTACCATTCTCGGCATCTGCTTCAATCTTATATTGAGTGTCACTATCCTGAATCTCACCAGAAATATAATCAGCTAAACCCTTAATTTCAGAAGCCTGATATTCGGGCTTATTCTTTGCCTTGGCCCAGCCATAAACATCTGCTGCCATTGCGCCAACAAATGCAAGCTGATTAAAGGTGCTAGTTCCATCGCCAACCTTAAATAGGGTAATAGGCTCATCCTGTACAGCACCAGTTTCTGCAGGAATAACTACAATGGCAATTTCACCATTAAGTAGAACTGGATTTTTCTCTGTCCAAAGAGCATAAGTATCTATTCTGTTTTTAATGCGTGTATTAAAAGTTTTATTAGCCATATAAATCAACCTCCGTTAAATTACAAACAGCAATTAAGCATTACCACCATATAGGACAAGTTCGGTGTCAGGCTCAACAAAGACCTTACTAATACCAACAGAATTAACACTAAGTACGCCCTCATTTGCAACAATCGTATCACCATCTGCTTTTACAAGACCAAGAGTTTCAGCAGTAGCAGCAGGAATGTTAACAGACTTGTCAGCACCAATTGTAAGAGCAGTGCCATTAGCCTTAATTGCTTCAATAATATTTGCCTGAGCAGCATCCCAAGCATTAACCTTATCTTCCGTAATGGCGTCAATAACTGCACTATTTGCATGTGTATGTGCTTTAGAATCTAAATCCGCAACAGCGCTCTGTAAGGATTCTACATCCGTATTAGATGCTTTTGCATCAAGAATGGTCTGAAGACCAGTGATCCCTGCAATCTCATGAGTATGAGATGCTAATGCATACTTTTCAGCACCATCAACTTTTAGTGCTGCTTCAATCTGGTCAGCGACAGAAGTCTCACCAACTTTGTTTTTAATATCAGTAAGTTGATTAGAAAGAGCCGTTAAATCAGAAGCAAGTGCGTACTTGTCCGCATCTCCATCCTTAAGAGCTTCATTAATTGCACTCGCAATCTGAGTAGCAACAGCAGTACTACCTACAAGCGCTTTAAGGTCATCAATAGCTTCCTTATTGGTTGTTATATCAGCATTCATTGTTGCTGCGTCACTAGCATGAGTTGTGATCCAAGTTGCAATTTCTTTTAATGTGTCATAAGCTTCAGGAGCATCTGCAACAATCTGAGCAATCTGATAGGCAACAGAGCCCTCGGTAGTCTTGCCTCCATTAAGTGTATCTATAGCTGCCTTATTGTCAGCAACCTGCTTTACAAGACCTTTAGTGTCATCACCAACAACGGTCTTTAGTGACTCAATAGCAGTAGATAGACCTTCAACGGTAGTAGTATCTGGCTTTAGCCAAGAAATCTTACCATCCTCGGTCTTAACCAATTGTGCACCACCAACGGCATCAGCAAAACCTAATAGATCTAATGTACCATCTTCAGCCTTAGAAAATACATTCTCATTTATAAGAATATTACCGCCAACCTCTTTTAAAGTATTATCAGGCTGAATAACATAAAGAGTTGCCTTTCTATTTTCTACAACAGCAATAGTTTGACCGTAGTAATAAACAGTTTCAGAACTACCTGCTTCTTGTGCTGAAGTAGCAGCAGCAGTAGCAGCTTCTAAACTCTCAAAATAGCTTTTAGCGTCAAGAGGGAATGCCGTCTGACGATTAAAAGCAACTGCAAAATCAAGTGTACCAAAAGTCATAGCCATAATATTGATCCCCCTTTATTAGATCGTTACCGTATAAGAATTAGCTTTGGCAACAGGTTCAGCAAAGTTAGTTACATAAACCTTATAATTAATGCCAGCATAGCTATTTGCACCCGCTACGTTTACTTCTGACTGAGTAAATGCACTCTTAATCTCTGCATTTAGTCCGTTAACGTCCTTTACAGAAGATACATCACGTAGAGTTGCAGGATATGCAAAAATTACACGAACTGCACCAACAGGAACGCTAACAGTAAAAGATTTACCGTTTGCCCATGCCGCATTAGACTTGCCAGGTAGAGCTCGAATAATAGTGCTCGTTATTTCTGCTTTGTCATAAACAGCACCATAGAAAGTGTTACGATAACCAGTAACTGCACCAGAAGTCTTTGTTGTGGAGCCTGCAGGAATCTTTACTACAGGATCAGAAGTGCTACCTAGGTTATCAAAAGCAACAGCACCTTCATTGTAATTTGCCTTTGCAGTAATTTTATAATTAGTGCTATCAGTAACTACTACATCATCAAAACTACCAGAAGCAGTAGTAGCAGTATGGTCGGCAGTGTCACTAATCTCCCAAGAAGTAGCAGTAATTCCAGTGGAAGGGCCATAAGTATAAGAACCTGCACTTAGAGTAGCAGAATAGCTAGGCTTTACAGTTGTACCAACTTCATACGCAGCGGCCTGTGCAAAAGTCAAACTTACAGCAGGAGCAGTAGGAGTTCCAGGCTGTAATCTCTTTGAAAGAATCTCAGTTAGAGCCTCAGCGACAGACTTACCCTTCGTAGCAAAGGTTGCAGTCTTTGTCTGTTCTTTTGTTAAGTTACCAACTTGAGTATAATCACCAGCCATAGTAATGTCGTTCTGAAGAATAACCTTGTCTGCATCAACTTTGCCAGTCATTGCCGCCCACTGAGTTCCATCATACATAAATGCACTCTGCTCATAAGTAGAACCTTCTACAGTAGTTGTAATAACAACAATATCGCCCTGAACTGCAACATTTTCACCAAGTGCAGCAGCGATAGCATCAGAATCAGACTGAGAGGCATCTGTACGAGTGTACTTGTAAAGGCTATCTCTATGCTGTGCAATAATGTTTTCAATTGCTGCTTCGTCCGCACCTGCATATCCTAGATTTTTCCATGCAGTACTACCATCACCAATTTTAAACTTTTTAGTATCGTTTTCGACACCAATTTCACCATTGCTAAGAATTGGATTTTGATTCGTCCAATTTTCTGCGGTGTCATTTCTCATAATAATCGTTGTGTTTAGTTTTTTAGTCGCCATTGAATAAAACCCTCCTTAAAATTAGCTATTAGCGTTTCCGCCAAAAATAATAAGTTCATCATTTTCAAAAACAATCTTGCTATTCTCACTTTGAATTATTTTATCAGCAGTAATAGAATTAACCTCAAGTGTACCATCAGAAGCAACAGAGACTTTATTAGACTCTTCTGACGTGCTGATAATATCAGATGCTTCAAGTTCAACTACCCCAGTTTTGCCGTTTACAGACTCTACTCCAGACAACCCTGAACCACTTGGAATATCTATAGCTTCCCATTCAATTGGTACCCCATCTGAATCAACCGTCTTGATTTTAACAATTTGACCAGAAGTTGCTCCAGAAATATTTAATGGATTCTTTATAGAATCTTTTGTCGCATATTTTGTCATATAATAAGGCTGTTCAAAACTATGACAGCTTTCATTAGACAAATTAATTCTAATAATATCAGAACCAATTAGTTCATGGTTCTCATCATACCAATCGGCATGCCAATACCAGCCAATAAAACCTTTGTCTATAGCAGAAAGATCCCCCAAATAGTTCCATGTTTCATCTTTTAGCTCTGCAATTGGGAGCCATACGAGACTATATTTGCATCCGTGTTCGTCAATACCAGCAAAATCATTACCTTCAAATTCATACTCTGTTTCATCGGTAATTTGCTGAGTAAGAGATTCTTTAAAATACTTTGCATTAGAAGGAGCAAATAACTTTGCACTCATATAATACTTATTTTCTCTATTAGCCGTCCATGTGGTGCCACTTGGAGCCATAACACGAACTTCATCCTGATAATAGTTAACTAAAGTCCCAGTTGGTACATTACCAATCTCGACTCTATCAAGCACCGCACGATGCTCAAGTTCTTCAATAAATGGAATTTTTTTATTTAACTCATTTATATCATTTTGAATTTTTGCCGCACCAGTTGAATCATTTTTAATCCAATCTGCAACTTCTTTTAATGTGTCAAAATCTTCTGGGGCACCATTAACCACTTCAGCAATTGCATGAGCTACCGTATCTTTAACAGACCCTGCACCATCGCCAGATAATGATTTGATTGATTCTTCATTGGCGGAAATACGACTTCTAATTTCTGTATCATCATATTTTTCGAAACCCTGTTTTGCTTTTTCTATCTCGTCATTAACATACTCAGTCGTAGCATATAAAGTTAAATCTGGAGTGTTTTCTATCTCTGCATATGTATATGTTGGTTTTTCAGCTTGCTTTGCCCAAGCAGGGACAGTCGGATCAGTTTCCTCTGTCAAATAATCTCCAACAGGTTGATATACACCATCATGATTGTGATTTATATCTGCCTTCTGTTCTAATTTTTCATCTATATAACTTGCATCTGGAATATCTATATCATTCTCAAATTGACTTAATTTTGTTGGGGCATTTAAAATATTTTCCCAATCAATTTTATCAGATGATCCTGTCCCTTCTTGATAAGGCAAGTCTGTCCATTTGCTTTTTCCATCGCCAATTTTATGCTTTTTTGCAGTAATATCATATGCTGGTTCGCCTTCTCTTAAAATGGGGTTAACGATTTCCCATTCATCAGTTGTCGCTCTCCTGAATTGAAAAACAGTTTTTACAACGGTTGTCGCCATTCATTTCACCCCCCTCTTTTTTAATAACCATAGACACCACCGCCATCATATATTATTAAACGGTCAGGATCTTCAGAGCCACCTGTCTCGCCTGAACTACCACTCGATCCTGAAAATACTCCACCATAAGTACCTTCCTCAACATGAAATTCAATTTTATTTGTAGCCATACGGATCTTATCATTAACGCCATATAAACCTACTTCAAATTGTCCAGGAGTGGCTAAAACTTCAGGTGGAATATCACATATTAATCTTTCATTAAGACTTCTAACATAATAATTATTAAATACCGCTTTTAGATTTTCACAAGCTAACCAATCATCCGTTCTAAGCACAAATTCCATAAAAACAGAATTGCAATTTCCTGCAGCAAGATATTGATCTTTAAGAAGAATAAGTTGATTGTGATTCGCAGCTAATTTAATCTTTGCGTAAATATCAGACATTTTAACGCTTCACACTCCTTTCTTTGCGTGGAGTTTTAAAACCATATTGATTCTCCATCAATATAATCCAATGGAGCAGTGTCAACAATATGTTCTATTTCTTTTTCTTTCCATTTGTCTAGCAATGGATTGTAATATGGATAAAATCTCGGCTCAGGGAGATATAAATGCGGAGAAAGCTCATCATGTGCTTTATCATCTCTATTTATGCGAGGTTTATATTTGTTTATTAAATAAATCTCAAGCAAAAACATATCTGCCTCAGAATCACATATAGTATATTCTATACGTGTCGTTTCAATAATATCTAATTTCTTAACCATTGGCTTACCAAAAAAGTGTAGCCTTAAGCGATCAATTAAATCTTGTGAAGTTCTTCCAATATACACAAGTTCATTGCTATAATAAATCTTATAAATTATATAATTCTTACAGTTCATGGTTATTCCATAACTCATATAGCTTCTTAATAGATGGGCTCTTTCTAAAAACAAACACAAGACAGTCATTCTTTGTGTTTGTATATAAAATGTCTACCAAATCTTCACTTGCTCCATTTTGTAAATACTTATACGCCTGGACAACATTTACAACATAAATAACAGAGCTATTATCTGGATTGTATTCCTTGCCCGTAATTGTGCTCTTAACCATTCGTTTCTTCTCCTTTTGTTCCAATATAAATACCGCCAGATGTATCCACGTGTCACACACCTAGCGGCTAAAAAAATAGGATATTAACATTTTGAAGTAGTTAATATCCCATATGATTGTATTTAATTGTAACTACTTCGTAATTTATGCCTGTGCCTTCTTAAACTGAGTCGGTGCAACCTTCTCTTCAGGCTCGGCAATAATCTTTTCAATATCTTTCTTGACAATCTCGTTGAAAGAATCAAGCTCGGACAAGTCGCATGCCTTTAGCTTCTTCTGAGCTGTTTCCTTGGAGATATGGCCAAAATTAAACTCGTTTGCTGCAGAAAATGCATCATGGCAATTTTCACTACAGTAAAGTGCAAAGTAAGTTGGTTTATAACGATCCTGTGCACAACCGCCACAGTAGTTATATTCTTTACCACAGCAAATGCACTTACGAGCTTTGCGCGTATTCTTCATTTATAAGTTCCTCCTTTTCAGGTGGTAATTGTTTTAAATTGTTGAGAGATAAAATTTCATGAATCTTGGTGTCTATCATAGATTTATAAGACTCGTCATTTTCAGCATTGTATGGAATTGCAAGATAATAGTATCCATGAGATAGCGCAAATTGTTTTTTATACTCATCACGCCATTGTATTTCTACAATAACTTTCTCTGGAGTGATACCATATTTTTCTGCTTCAGATTTTATATACCCAGTTACTTTAAAATGTTGCTCTCCATGACATTCAATAATCAGAGATGTGTTTTCATCTATAATTACTTGATTGTCATATGGGAGTGCATATCCAGTTTTTGGATTCTTTGGCTTAATAGAACACATATATTCGTGCAGCATTTTATAGCAATATTTCTCATCAATATATTTAACAATTTTATCTTGCAACTTACTAGAAGTACGCTCTTGTTTGCAGCAAGGGCATCTTCTACCTTTTAAAAAATTTGATGGAGAAACAGCATAGCTAGGATGAGACGTATTATCCAAACATTTAATAAACATCTTTGAACTGCTACCACCACGCGAAACACTAAATGGGTCTTTTATATTTTTATCGTAATCCCAAAAAAGACTAACATATTCTTCTCCATAATTATCTACAATATACTGTCCTATAGAATTGCATTTATAACAAAATATCTTAAGGTTTTTTAAAGTAATTGTATTAATTTTAATCAAAGAGCTATCATGAATTCCTCTAGGGCACTTAAAATAATATTTAGAATTACTGCCATATGATATTTTATATGGAGAAATACTATTTTTATCATAATCCCACAAGTCTAATATTTCTGGTTTGTTGTTCTCGCACCACACACCAAAAGAATCTTTTTCCAATCTACAATCATCACATTCGCATGAATTTCCGCCTTTAGTTATAGAAAACAAAACAATTCCTTTACTTTCATGTTTCCCACATGGGCACTTAAAATATATCTTATAGCCAGATTTATATGCCACAACATCTGGAGTATATTTATTTAATTCATAATCCCATCTATCCAGAAATTCAGTATGCTGATTTTCCTCGCACCATTGTTGAAAAGATATCGTTTTTAACTTTTGAGGTTTTGTAATATTATATTTTTTCTTTCTTTGACATATACATGAAGATGCCAATGCCTTTAAGTCAGAGCATCTAACATGTTTTTCTTTGCCGCAACAAGTACATTTACACCAGCAATAGTTCATTTTACTATTGTTAACCTTTTCTGGCGCTCTCATTACTTCCCATGTATTAAATACATCACCAATATGTATATCTAATCTACGACTCACAAAACATATCTCCATTCATAAATTTATACAGTCTCCTTTTTTATTTTTTTCGAAATAGAGCCGGGAGGGTGGAGACTCCCTCCCGTTTTAACAAAGGTCATGACTCCTTGTTCTCTATGTGTGCATTATAACACAATAATTTTGTTTTGTCAAGTAGACAAGTTATATAAAATTATTCATCGCCGGGGATAATAATGCTAAATAACTTTTTCTCCTTGTCGCAATAATCCTGCATGGCCTTACCAGAAAATGGATGAGTGCCGTCAGTCTGGATGTTCCAATCGAAATCAGGACTAATCTTGAAATTATCAAAGATAATATATGCGAACACGAGTTTTGTCTGATCGCAAACGTCACATCCAAGCACCTCAAGAACTAGCTTACAAGCAGTTGGGAAGTTAGTTGCAGAGTTGACAACGGCAACTGCCTGAGAAGCCTCATACTCATAAATCACGAATAGCTGATCACCCTTCTTAAGACCAGTGGGAGGAGTAAGGGTGCTGCCGCTAATGGCAAAATTAGAAGCAGAAGCAGAAGTGCTCTTAGTAAAGACCGTACCAAGAGTACCATCACCATTTAAAGCATATACGTTCTTGATCTCCTCAAGAGGGACATGCTTTAGAGTATAAGTGGCTGAAGTGCCATCAATATCAATAGTTTCAAATGCAGGAGTGACAATCTTGTCAGAATCAGAAGCGACTTTCTTAGTAGTACCAGACTGAGTTGCCATTAAATTCATATCAAAAATAGCGTTCTCACAAGACAGCTCCGCATTTTTAGCGCGGTAAAATGTCGCAATTGGTGTACCTAATGCCCTTTGTGTTAAACTTGTTTCGTTACTACAAGTCGTGGCATATGCCACCTTATATTTTCATATAAGAGCAGATCATATCTTTACCCTCTCAGTGAAAGGGCACGAACCATTTCGGTAGACTTCTACCTACTTCCTTTCGGAATGATCGTTGAACGTTCTCCTATTCGGAGCTTCGCTGCTGATTGCCCAATTCTTTTATTTTTCAAACATTCGCATTTAGACATATTTCATTCTTATGCTGTAGTAAAAAGACTATAAGGGGTTTCCAGCAATTAGATTCGTTTTCAATGTATATTACTATACAAGGGGACTCATTTGTTAATCCACTGCATCGGTAGACTCGGAACTACAGGACAAGCTTGGGTTAGTAATCTGGTTTAAAGAGAAAAGAACAGAATCATCAGTCTGAGAAAGAGCAACACCACGGACAATTCTATCAATAACAAAGTTATTCATATCAAAATTTGCCATAATAAATTACCTCCATTAAAATAATAAATTTAAATTTCAATATAATAAAAGAGCTAGTCTTTATCTAGCTCTCTCATCCAATTTAATTCTGATTTTTTAATTTTCTTAGTATCAATCATTCCTGAATACATCCCTCTTAACAGTGCATCAGAATTGTTGATAACATTCAACCTCGCAATATCATCAAAAAATTCATAAACTTGCATATTGCGAACGTAATCTTTTGTATATCCCATACGACATTTTACAGAAGAAACAAGTGGAGTAAGAAACGATTTATAAGGTTTATTTTTATTAATCTCAATTTGCTTTCTGTCTTCATCAATAAGAATCCTTTTAGTGTATTTGTTACCTGCATGTTCCACTTTCTTTTTCAGTCCATGGACTTTACGCAAGTAATTTACGATACGCTCATAAATAAGCATATCTATAACAAGTCCAGTTTCTCTATCCGCAAGAACAATCTGATTATTCTGATTATTTTTGTACGGTTTAAGCTTAGACAAGTCAACATTCCCTAAAATAATTCTAGTTGTCTCAACATCAAGCGTAGGAGCAAGCATCATGAACAGCTCGAAATCAGAAATTTCTTCCCAATCAATACCAAGATCCCAAAGCTGACTCTTCATATCACTGGGAATAGCTGTTATTGTGTGAACAACACTAAAATACTTACGTTCTCCATATTGAGCAATATCACCAATAGTTGGCTGTAGCACAGAAATATTTTCATTAATTACATATGGATCTCCAAAATAAAGACCTAAAGAATCAATTTCTAATAAATCCATGCTCATCCACCTCATCGTTCATTCTTGACTGTGGTTTTAAATATCCACTATTAAGCCTCATATTCGGTTTAACAGCCTCAAATTTTAATGTACGACAAAAATAATCATTATCGGCAATACTTTCTCGGTTATAGACCAACTTAAGTTTTAAACCTAATAAGTTACTCCAGTTAAAAATATCTTTGATTAGATATCCGAGCAAATCATGACGAGAAATTCCAATACCAGTATCAACATCATCACCATGACAAAATACAACAAATTGTATATATTGCATTTTCATCACTTCATTGTATTTCATATCTTCTATATCATCCACAGAAAAACAAATAAAGTTTTTAACTTTGTCTTGAGTATCAGGGATTCTTATAAAAGGATATATATTACAATTAAAATAATCTTCTGGATCTGCATGCACTCTTTCTAATTCAGTATTATGTAAATATTTAATAACATCTAAATCTTTACACAACTTTTCTTTAATCTGACGTTTTGCATAAAGAATATCATCATCAATATTTTGTAAATCACGACCCATTTCAGTTATCATAGACTTTCCACCTCCACCGTTAAAGTAGCGGCAGGAGTCTGTATTTTAGTAGGATCATCATAAACACTAATAACAATACTTCCGCCCATCATATTTAGAATTTGCAAGCATTTGAATTTTAAGTCCATTTGTTTTTCCGTATCGTAAACATACTGAATCCCAAATAGTTGCTCGTTATCTTTTTCGTAAATTATCTTATTCTTGTTAATAATAAATTCACTATTACTATTATCACAAACAAGTTCGTCATTAACATAAATAAACCCTACTGAGCATATCAAAGTATCATTATTGTAATACTCAATATGCCAATAAGGTTTACGAGAAACAAACTCTCCATTCTCATACAAGTTTGCAGTAAAAGTCTTATAACTTCCACCTGTTTTCATAACAGGAGCAACACCAGTATAAGAAATTACACTAGTTTCTACATCCCAAGCTTCTATAGGAGAGTGAATATTGTTGTCATTAGTCCTTGCTTTATAATAATCGTACTCAACTCCAGTATTTTTATCTGAAAAATTATTACTCTGAAAATTAATCCAAGAAACATTATCTATGGAATCAAATTCAAGTTCTTGCGTAAAAGTTAATTTAGTAAGACCAAAAGTAGTTGTGTTTTCTACTTTAGATACTTCCCATGCAACTCTACGCAAAGGATTGTCGCTAATGATAAAACGTTCGTTATAAGTTATCGTATTTGTATCTACATTGGTTGGCAAAACTGCTTTCAGTTGGTTTTCTACAGATTGTACATAATACATAAAATTACTCCACATGTTCGTTACACAAGTGGAGTGTTATTTACATTTTAACAATATAAATCTTTATAAATATCATATTTCCTAAATAAATATAAGTTGGCATCATTGTAAAGATAATCTAAGAAACGCTTAACTTGGTTCCCACCTGCTATTTGCAATGTCCTTGTTGTAGTATTTTTATTTCCATGGCATAAATATATACCACAGTTAATATTCAACACTTCATGCAAAATGTCTGCAAGTTTACTACAAAACATCTCTGTACCAATTAAGTTAATTCTCTTTTCTTTTTTTGCTATATTGCCATCCCCATCCATATATCCTCTAATAAAATCAGGGTATAAATCCTCTGATAGCCAATCTGGAAATGTCAATATTAAACTTTTGTGCGGAACAACACCCAAATTCATTAATTGTGTTGCCATATACTTATTAGTAATACAAAGGCTATATTGATCACTCCACTTCTCATTTTGCTGATGGTAGGGCATTAACCTTAGTTTTCTATTACTGCCAATTAACTTATTGATTTTTTCCAAAATATATTTATCTTCACTTTTTAAGCTGATAGATATACTTTTCCCAGTATTACATCCATCAGCATACAACAACCCAAGAATGTATGCCTTGTCTGGATTGTCGATAATGTCAAAATAATGTTCATCCAACGTATATTTTTTAGAATGTTCACCATATCTAGAAATATGTGCGCCTGACAAATGTAAAATTTCTGAAACTGTTTTATTACTAATACCATATTTTAAAGCAATTTCATCCATTGTGTTGCCAGACTTATATAAACTAACAATATCCTCTTTATCGTCTAATGTTAATTTCGTCCTACCAAAAACACTACAACTACGCAAGAAACGTCCAATAGAAGATTTCGATGTATTAAACATCTTAGCAATATCTTTTTGTATCATTCCATTAACGTATAGTGTTATGATTTTATCTTTATATTGTTCTAATTCTTTTTTACTCATCAATTATGTCTCCTCTCAAAAGCCACAATATATAAAACACTGGTAATTGATTGTTTGAGAGCCAATCAAAACGGTAGCTACTCCGCTGTCCCAATGCTTTTAACAAAGTAATATAAATAACATTTCTTATACTTTCGCATAAGTTTAGATCATATCTTCACCCTCACAAGAGGGGCCCTCCATTTCAGGCACTTGCCCTACGAGATTATTCTCTGATCGTTGAACCTTCTTCGTACTTTACATTATACCACAATAGTTTTGTATTGTCAAGTGCGAAGCTTGGCTGCTGATTGTCCAATCTGTCTACTTTTTAAGCATTCACGCTCGATTTTTCAATCCACGTTGTAGCAAGACAGCTCTAAGGAGTTTCCAGCAATTAGAAGGGTTTTCTATGTACTGTTACCAGATACATGGAACTACTATTGTAATCCATCCAGCATTTTTGTTATCCTATGTGCTTTTTATCACATAGTTCTTATACTTTACCATCGTATAAGTTCAGCATATATTTTCTACCATACTAACAATGGCAGGAGGAAGCTCTTGGTGGAATTATTGCTTTCATATTAACGCGCATCCACTATGCGTTACAAACTATATTAGATATTATAGCTCTCGGTATTATCCTAAAATATAGGAGGACTTCACCGATACATCCCTCTTTATTACCTACTTATTACTAAATAGGAGCGCCTGTATTTGACACCTGAATTATAACTGGACTGTGTTCTTTGCACAGCCCATGAAAAATATGTACCAACATCAACATGTTTTCCTTCATATAATGGCCAGTCTTTTTCTTCAACTTCCCATTTTAACAAAAGATTACATTTTAAAATATAAAATTGTGGAAATTGTGGTCTATCATCACGAGCGACAATTAACCACAAATTGTATACACCAAGATCATCTGGCACAAACACAAATGAGCCAACTCTTATGTTAGGATTCCTTCCATGCTCAAGTGGTCTAAATTGTAGATAATAATCTACATTATCACCAGAAATGCTATAATATGCATGCACCAGATACTTAGCATCTATAGGCTCAAAGCCCATAATTTTTTGAGGATTATATTTTTCCGTACCCTGAAATACAGCTTTAGCTTTCTTGTAACTAGCGAGCGTCTGTTCTGGGAAAATAACATCTTTATCTTGAATATAACATTTACGGTACGCTATATCATTAGTAAAAGTAGCGTCCATAATCTTATCAGACTGATGCTTTAATACTTCTCCCATATTGCGCCCTTGAAGCCTCATCCGATTGTTAAATAAGTCATACACCAGAATCAACCTCCTCTATTTCGTTTACAAGAGAACATGCATCTAAGATATCTTTTCTATACTTTAAAAAATCAGTTTCATAACGTGCTGATTCTAAAATACTCATTAACGTTATAATTTTAGGCTGTTCCATAAATAAACTATTTAATCCGCTAATACGCTGTAAAAGGGTTTGAAAATATTTATCCAATAATTCATATCCATCTTCTTTATATGGAAGCAACTTATAAATTGCCCCTTGAAGACGTATCTTTTCTTTATGTATTTGGTTTTGAGGCAGCACCCCGTATTTAAAATTCATACGCAACACCACCCTTAACCAAAATAATCATTTGTCACATAACTATAGTCACGTGGTAGTTTTCTAGCTTCGGTAAACGTAGCGTCCCTGAGAGCTTTTAATGCTTCTATCTGATTTGCCTGACTAAAAAACTTCTCTTCTTTACCACCAATAAACTGATTTGTAAGCAATACACTATTAATCCTTTGATCAAGCCATGCACAAACCATATATAATGATAAAACTTCAATTTCATAATTAGTTAAATCAGCATTAAATGTCTTGTCTTCATCATCTCTATTAGACAAATCAGACTTACATCTAGTAAAATTTGCAACTGCGCTTGTTAACCAACCACACATCATTTCATCCAAATCTTCTTCTGGAAGAAGAGGAAGGTCATAATCTGTAATTCGGTTAAGAAAACGCTTAAAAATTGTTTCGTAGGAAGTCATTCCTTAACCTCCTTACTTGTTACTGAATTAGCAGCTTCAAATCCGTGCCCAAAATCTCATCAAGTGCATTAATCTTCGCTAAACTATCTAAAGATCCATTGCGAATCTTGTCACCAGCAATGTTCTTTACAGAATCCTTAAATCCAACTGGTATTTCACGAAGTCTTTTCTTGAATTGGTTGATTGGAAGGCTAAATAAACTATCAACATCAACCGCTGCAACTTTATCATACAAAGCTTTAAATTCTGGCCATTGCTCAAGAAGTTCTTCATCTTCAATCACAAAATAGGGCGCATTTAAATAAGCAGATCTTGTTGACCTTAACGCTTGAAGATCTTGAAATTCAACCTCAGTTGTGTCTCCATAATTTGCCCACGTATAAAGAAGTTGAGATTTTTTACCAGGCAAAAGTAGTTCTCCAAAAGTTACAGACTTACAAAGGATTGGGTCATCCATAGCAAACTTACGAGGAGCTTTCTTCGGAGCTGCTTCAATTACTTCTTTCTTTTCAATAGAGGATTCTACCTCGGTTTTCTTAGTTCTTGTTGAATTCGCCATTAAAAATTTCTCCTTTTATTCCTTAAAATAATTTTGTATTGTCAATTATTGCTTAATAATCTTCCAATAACCAAACTTAGCGTTGGTAACAACACCGATACCAAGCTTAGTCTGAACCTCGCTATCATAGGTCATATCCATATGAGCGCCTGCATCCTGTACCTGATACATACGAGTGTCACCTTCATAAACGAGCTTGATCATAGGATCAATGCCAACAGGCATAATGAAGAGAACATCATTTGCAACTAGATACTGAGTAGTGTCGTTGAGCTTGAAGCCTTGCTTTAGTTCCACAAGTCTTATGCCTTCCCAGTAACCAAAACGACCAGTGGTATACATCTCATTCTTCATCTCGCTAGATGCCCAAGAAACATCATTTAGAGCAAACACGCTAGCAAGAGCTGCACGAGTACCCATGATTACAACTTCAGAATCAGAAGCCATACCAACATCCATGCATAGAGTGCGTAGAGTTTCCTTGGTAGAAGCATCAATAGCAGAAGACTTGTACCACTGAGCGCCTAGGGTAGCACCAATACCCATTAGAGTCTCATAAAGTGCCTGATTGACATAACGATCAAATGCCTCAGTAATCTTAGCAACTAGAGTTGCAAAATCCTCAACACCAGTAAGGAGTCTTTCGAACTCTGCGTAAACTTTACATTTATGTTTAACATTACAATATCATTTTTCTATTCTTTGCCAAGTTAATGGCTCTCCCGTAATAGGGTGTTTCCCTGCATGTTTTAACTTACCATTAATACACGAAGCAATACTCCCCCTATTAATACCGTATTTGTCAAATGCCTCTTTAGCTCCCCAAAACGTTTCATTTAACTCAGGTGAATAAATTGCTGTCGCTCTAGGATTGTTTTTCCCCGAAGTACATTTACTATATTTTAATAATGTCTCTTTACTTAAATTTTCACGAGAATGTGCCTGACTTAATTTCTCATGAATAAATTTACTCCAATCAAAATTAGTATAATAAGCTATTTGATCTTGATCCATTGCATTATATTCGTCTAAATACATAAAATTATAATATTTACGACACCAGTCTATCATTGTTATATTAGCAATATTATTAGTCCTAGCCGCCTCTTTTACAGACTCATAAACTCTACCAGACGGCAAATGGATAACTGCTTTATTAGAGGTTGGTGCATTCTCACCACCCTTAGTTAAATTATGCCCATTCTCGTGGGATAATGTATGATACTTTGTAATATAATAACGCTCCCTGTCACAAATAACAAAAGGATCACATAACTCTACAACATAAAACCTAAAAGATTCCTCTCCATCAATATTCCATGCTCTTTGTAAATAAATATTTGCATGTTCGTTCCTACGGAGTTCACTTCTATGTTCGTTCC
>ULPT01050586.1_pt1 | contig 37058 bp, 22 predicted proteins | sample 1953751 | NCBI WGS metagenome assembly ULPT01 (sample SAMEA4835636, study PRJEB28245) | human gut metagenome | biome: gut microbiome; material: fecal sample | place: Denmark | collected 2008 | reverse complement strand
TTGATTAACATACGTTAGTACATTTATCACCACACAAAGATTTATTATAGTTACTAAAAGCAGAGTCGTTTTCACATTCATTTACACAGTTTTAAGGGATTTTATCAACACGATTGCTTGATAAGATATCTTGCCTTATAGGTAGGATTCATAAACAGAACTAAATAGCAAACTTATATACTTTTATTCGCTTTTTGTTGTTTCCGTCAAAGAAAAACGTTATTTTTGTACTTATACCCTAAATTAGCAGACAAAGTCTTCAAACTTCTTGACTCTTGACGTAGGAGACAAGCTGGTGAATACGGATGACACGGCTCTTATGAAATACGAGAAGAAATTCATGCAGAAGGCTGTCAGCATCATGTACACGATGTTCTCGTTCAAGAAGGAGCATGGCAGATGCTTCCATCCGAAGTCATTGTTGAGACGGTCGAAGTCGCGCTCTCTCGCCCCACGCTTGTTGTACGTTTCGATAACGTTCTTCTCTTCACTGTCCCAGTCATTGGTTATGATGCAGCGGTAGGTGTACCTATATCCTCCGAATAGGAGCCGCAATCGGCACGGAAGATGCCTATGTGCAAGCCGTATGAATGAAGCAGCTTGAAAGCCCTTGACAACGTGTCAGCCTGATGGAACTTGACGGGTGTATTGCCGTCACGGTTTTCGATGTACGCAATGATGCCGTCTATTGAGACGACGCCAGGGGGATTGTGTGGCTCGTCGGTATCCGGATTTCAGGTGATTCCCGCAGGTGACACTCGCTTCTGTTGACATCTTCCACGCAGTCACCGCCACAGAGGAACACGTCAGACATAGCTGACATTATCTCGTCCCACTGGTAGCCGTTGTAGGTGGAGCTGCGAACACCAAGAGTGCCGTTGATGACTTTGTCAAGTGAAAGTGCATAAAAAGCCTTGCTTGCGTAATAAATTCCTCCGAAAGGAGTGATTTTCTCAGATTTTATGTTTACCTTTGCCATATGTCAGATATTCTTTATTTGAGTTTTAAGCAGCACTAAGGTAAGTGAATTTCCTGACATATGCAAGCATTAGATAATTTATTGTTATCCAATGACTTGCTTTCTTGTAAAATTATAAGTCTGCTAATTTAAGGTAGAAGAAAACAGCAAAGAGAATAAACGCAGAGCGCAGAAACCAGCATTTAAGTTCCACATGATTGGTCTAAATGTTGGTGATACAGTTGTCTTCGATGAATTGAACCTGTCTGTCACCGTGGCATCAGATGATAAAGTGGAATACCAAGGCCGCCTTTGGTCTCTCTCAGCCTTTACACGTGAATTTTTGCCAGAAAATAAGCAAACTCTTCGGGGGCTTATCAAGGGTCTAAGTACTTTAGCTACAAGGGCAAAACGTTAAATGAATTGAGAAAGGAATCTGACAGATAGTCTAATATACGTCATTATTAAATCTTATGATAAACGAAATAAAAAACAAAATACGAACCCTCGTCCAGAAATACGAGCAAGGCAAGGAGGTTTATCGCACATCGCGTTTCAATGAAACTCAGGTGAGAAACGAGTTCCTTGACCCATTGTTCGAGATTCTAGGTTGGGACATTCGTAATTCTGCTGGCAAGAACACCAATGAGCGTGAAGTCTTGCTTGAAGAACCTCTGAAAGCAAATGCAGCTTCCCATACGAAGAAACCTGACTACACTTTCCGCCTTTTTGGCGAGCGTAAGTTCTTCCTTGAAGCGAAAAAACCATGCGTCCATATTGAGCGTGAAGATGATCCTGCAAAGCAAGTTCGTCGTTATGGTTTTACTGCTGGTTTGAAGATAAGCGTATTAAGCAACTTTGAGCACCTTTATATTTATGATACTTCTTATCCAGTAGAACAGAATGACACTCGTGTCAAGGCTATTGTCCGCGAATACAAATACACCGATTACGAAGATGCAGCTGAGGAACTTTTGGAGTACCTCGGCAAGGAATCTGTGTATTCTAGTCACTTTGATGAGGTGTGGAGTGAGATTGAAGCAAACGTGAATCACAAATCGGTTGATGAGCTCTTCTTACAGCAGATTAATAATTGGCGTTTGATGCTCGGAAAAGAGATTCTGAACTGTAACCCAGAAATCGAAATGGAGGAACTTGGTGATGTGGTTCAGAGCTACATAAACAAGATCCTTTTCCTTCGTGTATGCGAAGACAGAAACATCGAAACGTACCAAAGCTTATTGCAGATTGCTGACCACAACAGCTATCAGGAACTGATTGCAAAGTTCAAGGCTGCTGACTCTCGCTACAATTCAGGTCTTTTCGAGGAAAAACTATCTGCAGAAATCATTGGCAATGTAAGTTCTTCATTTTGGTCAATCATTCGTGAACTCTATTTCCCTCAAAGTCCTTATTCGTTTGCGGTTCTTTCGTCCGACATACTCGGCAAGATTTACGAGATTTTTCTGTCACAGAGACTTGCTGTAGTTGATGGTCAGTTGAGCATTGTCAATAAACCCGAGAATGAGGATAGAGACATCGTAACCACTCCAAACTTCATTGTACGTGAAATTCTTCGTCAGACAATGAAGGATAATCTTGCACATCTGACAGACAAACAGATTCTAAGCCTTAAATGTGCTGACATTGCTTGTGGTTCTGGTGCGTTCCTTTTGGAAACATTTCAGATTCTTTGTGATGCGTTAGTTGACTTCTACACGGTTAATGACAAGAGTAAACTGATTCAAACAGACGTAAATACCTTCAAACTAAAATTTAAGGTTAAGCGTAACGTACTCATGAGTTGTATCTATGGTGTTGATAAAGATTTCAATGCTGTTGAAGCTTGTAAGTTTGGTCTTTTGTTGAAACTTCTTGAAGAAGAAGATGATTCAACAATTGCATCATTCCATCCAGTATTGCCTAATCTTGATGATAACATCTTCTATGGCAATAGTTTGCTTGAATCATCTGATGTCCCAGACAATCAAGTTGAAGAGATCAATCCTTTTGACTTTGGAGAGCGCAAGTTTCACTACATTATTGGTAATCCTCCGTACATGAAGACAGAGGACATCAAGGTCTTTACCCCCAAGGAACACAAACTTTATCCAAAACGCTACAAGAGCGCTTACAAGCAATACGATAAGTATTTCCTCTTTATTGAACGTGCATTCAAGCTATTGAAAGAAGATGGTGCAATGGGATATATAGTGCCAAGTAAATTTATGAAGGTTGGTGCTGGCAAAGAGCTGCGCAAATACATTTCTTCCAACAAGAGCATCAAGGCAATTACTTCATTTGGCGCTCATCAGGTTTTTTCCGACAAATCCACCTATTCATGCATCATTGTTCTGCAAAACAAGGAAAATGACTCATTCACGTATTCAGAAGTTGATAGTTTGGCAAAATGGAAAGTTCGCGATTTGACTTCATTCTCAGAAAACGAGCGAAATATAAGCCGTATGGGAGAAGAAACATGGGTTCTTTGTTCTGATAGATTGCAGTCTATTCTGAATCATATTTCAACTCAAAGTCTTCCTTTAAGCGAAATCGTAGGTGACGATTATATTTTTAATGGCATCCAAACGAGTGCAAACAAGGTGTATATTTTCCAACCAGAAAGCGAGGATAGACAGTATTACTATTTCAAGTATAACAAGCAACTTTATCAGATTGAGAAGAAGGTTACAAAACCTTACTTCAAGACGGTGTCTGGTGATGACTCTCTCAACACCTATCGTACATTCAAGCCAAATGCACGAGTAATTTTCCCATACAAGAGAAGAACTGATGGCAAACTGGATGTGATAAAACTTAGTACAATCCAGCGTAAATACCCTTATTTCTACAATTACCTTAGTGTAATCAAATCAGAGCTTGACCGTCCTGACAGAGACATTAAGCCAGCACCTACTACTGCAAACGAATGGCATCGTTTTGGTCGCCATCAGAGCCTTGAAGCATGTGAGATTGCTGAGAAGATAATAGTCGGTGTTTTGGCTCAGGAGAACAAGTACGCAGTTGACACAAATGGCACGTTAGTTTCTTCTGGCGGTACTGCGGGGTATTGTCTTGTAAGTATTCCTGCGAATAGCCAATACTCCATCTATTACATACAAGCTATACTTGGATCAATTCAGGGAGAATGGCTAGCATCCCTTTACGGTGAAATATTTAGAGGTGGCTTCATCGCTCGTGGAACAAAAGTGTTGAAGCAGATTCCTGTACGCACTATTGATTTCAACAATCTTGCTGATGTCGCTGCACACAAAGAAATCGTTGAACGTCAGAAGTCGCTCATCTCGCTCGGAGATAGAATAGCAGCCAATGGAAACAATGCACGAAAGGCTACACCTTTGAAACGACAGTTTGAATTACTCAAGGAGGAACAGCAACAAGCGATAAACAACCTCTACGGAATGACCGAAGAGGAAGTCTCATTAATCCCTAAAATCAAAGAACTATATGCAACTGATTAAAGACGCATCCGCGGAAAAACTAAGAGGAGCATACTACACTCCACCTGCCATCGCATCGTTCATACTGCATTGGGGTATTAATGGTGGAAAAGATGCTGACATACTGGAGCCAAGTTGTGGTGATGGTGTGTTCTTGGAGTGTATGCGTGATGAAAACATGCTTTTCAATACAGTAACCGCAGTTGAATACGAAGCAGCAGAGGCAGACAAGGCACGCGCTCTTGGTCTGCACGATTCGGAGGTTGTTAACCAGGATTTTCATCGTTTCTGTCTTGACACAGAAAAACGATTTGACCTTGTTGTCGGCAATCCTCCGTTTATACGTTATCAGTATTATGATGCTACACAGCAAAAGCTTGCAGACGAAATCTTCCAGAATGCAAAACTCAAACGTACGAAACTCACAAATGCGTGGGTGACATTCGTCGTTGGTTGCACTCAGCTTCTTCGTGACAATGGTAAGATGGGATTTGTAATTCCTTCTGAATTGCTTATGGTGAAGTACGCACAGCAACTCCGTAAGTATCTTGCAAAGACCTTCAACAAGATAAACATTATTTCTTTTGAGAACCTTGTTTTTGAGGAAATTCAGCAGGAGGTAGTTCTGCTTCTTTGCGAAAAGAATGGTACAAACGAGCATAAGATAGAGCACATTGAGGTTACGGACACAGAGAGACTTTTAGCACTCGATCCTCATCAGTTGAAGTTTCCAAGTAAAGATATTGACTTCCACACAGACAAGTGGACCTATTACTTCCTGGATAAAAAGGAACTTGATCTGCTCGACAAAGTCAAGAAAGCCACAACTATTTCTTCATTTGCAAATGTAGAGGTAGGTATTACAACCGGCTCAAATGATTTCTTCACCGTGCCACAATCGGTAGTTAGCATGTACCAATTGGAAGAATACGCTCGTCCGATGGTCGGTAGAAGTGTGCAAGTGAATAGCCTTTGTTTCACTAAACGTGATTGGAAAGCGAATGTCGCTTCTGAGGCGAAAGCTCATCTTCTGGTATTCACTCCTGATGCAAAAGAGAACGGCAACGAAGGTGTGAAGGCTTACCTTGAAAGCGGTGAAGCTGCTGACATTGATAAAGGCTACAAGACCAGCATTCGAGAACAATGGTGGGTTATTCCTTCCATAAAACTTTCAGACGCATTATTCCTCCGTCGTAACAACCTCTATCCGAAGTTTGTGCTCAACGAGGCTGGTGCATACACTACGGATACTATGCACAGAGTCTTCATCAAAGATAGTGTGAACAAGAAAGCATTTGTTGCAAGTTACTATAACTCACTCTCGTTTGCCTTTGCGGAGATTCTCGGACGCAACTTTGGCGGTGGATGCCTTGAACTCATGCCAAGCGAGGTCGGAGGTATCTATTTGCCATATAGAGAAGAAAATGAGAAAATATTTGACACTCTTGATCGAATGCTTCGTAGAAAAGCGAGTGCTGATGAAATCCTTGATTACACCGATGAAATCATTTTGCGCCAAGGTATGGGATTGTCAGAAGAAGAGGTCAAACTGGCTCGTTCAATTTGGCATAAAATAATCAATCGTCGTTTGACTCGTGAGACACTTGAAAAGTCTATGAAGAAGAAAAAAACAGAAAAGGTGAAGCACATGCAATTAAATTTCCTCGACCTCTTCGAGCAATACGACCTTGAGCCAATTATACAAAATTCCATGGTTCGTGAGGACATTGAACTTGAGTACAATACGAAGAGCATTCGTCATAACTTGCCAATCGACCTCGCAAAAAACCTCCTCATTTGCAACGTCAAGAAGGACAATTGGGAACAATATCTTGATGGTTCTGCAAAGATTTATTACACAGGCAAAAAGTTTCCTACAACTGTTGCGCTCAACAAGCTCTACTACTTCATGCCGTACCTCTCTGGAAAAGGAATTCGCGATCTTTACTATATCAAGATTGCTCGACTTGGCTATCGCAAGGAAGGGCAAGAAAATGAGGACAAAAATGACCTCCGACTTGTGTTTGAGATTGAACGTGTCGGTCAGTTGTTCGAAGATTACAAGAAAATACAACTCGAAATCTGGCATACGTTTACAGACACTACGATGGAGAAGATCATGGACCTTGTTGACTAACAAGGCTATTATACACGATCGAGAAATAAGAAGTAAGATTTATACAATAAGTTTTTTGCTTTACACAGTATGAAAATACAGTCGATTCATATCAGGAATTTTAGAAAGCTTAAAAATTGCCATATAGACTTTGGTGAGAAAAAAACTGTGTTCGTTGGCGCTAATAATAGTGGAAAAACTTCTGCCATAAGTGCCATTGTATGGTTTCTGAAAAGCAACGAAAAGTTCACGCTGAAGGAATTTACAGCTACAAACTGGGCATTGATTGATGAGCTTGGTGATAAATGGTTGGAAAAAGACCCCGTTGATGACACCTTGTTAGATTCACATCAATGGGATGATATTGTTCCATCACTGGATATTTGGATGGATGTGGCTGACGGGGAACAATATAAAGTCAATCACTTAATTCCATCGCTTAGTACTTGGGATGGCAAAAAAGTCGGTGTCCGTGGACAATATGTACCCAAGGATGTAACTACGTTATATTCTGCATACAAAGAGGCAAAAAGGAAAGCGCTTGCTCTACAAGCAACAGAAGAATGGAAAAAAGCATCTTCACCAAATTTGTATCCAATAAATCTATGTGATTTCTTGGGTAAAGGTTTCAATCTCAGAGATTACTTCAATGTAAAATACTATATTATTGATCCTGCTATAGAACCTGCTGACGAGGATAAGGTTCAGCCAACTCCTGACAAAGCTCTCGATAAGAATCCTTTGGAGGAACTAATAAGAGTGGATACCATTTTAGCCTCAAGGGATTTCTCTGATCCAGAAGGTCAATCCGATAGCGATATTGATACATTGTCGAAGCAGTTTCAGAAGTATTATTCTAACTCAAATTCGGAAGAGGAAGTTTTGATGCCGAGTGATTTAGAACTGGTAAGCGGAATTGCTAAGGCAAACGAGACTTACGATGCAAAACTGACCAAGACTTTTGAAACACCAATCAAAGAACTGAGGAACATCAATTCTCCCGGATTTCAAAACCCTGAAATTAAGATACGCAGTAAGATTCAAATTGAGGAGGCCATTAAACATGACTCAGCAGTACAGTTCGCTATTCAAGGTATGGCTGAATTGGCTTTGCCTGAGAAATATAATGGATTAGGTTATCGGAATCTGATTTCCATATACCTGAAGTTGATGGACTTTAGGGAGAAGTGGTTAAAGACGTTAAGTGAAGGAAAGAATATAGAACCTATCCATTTGGTTTTTGTAGAAGAACCAGAAGCACATCTCCATGCACAGGCGCAACAAGTGTTTGTGAAGAAAGCATTTGAGGCCCTGTGTAATAACCAGGTAATCAAGGATCATCCGTGGCTTAAAACCCAACTGGTTCTAAGTACGCACTCTAACCATGTGGTCAACGAACTCGACTTGAACTGCATGCGTTACTTCCGACGAGTGACGGATGCAGGTAATAAGATTCCTGTTTCCAACGTAATTAATTTGTCAAGTACATTTGGGCCTAATGATGAAACTGAACAATTCGTTACAAGATATATACGTCTAACGCATTGTGATATATTCTTTGCTGATGCTGTAATATTGGTAGAGGGGCCAGCAGAAAAGATTCTTGTTCCGAGTTTCCTCACCAAAGCAGACTTGGATTCTTATTATATTTCTGTTATCGAGGTGAATGGACGTCATGCACATAGTTTTCGTAATTTGATTGATAAGATAGGAATCCCCACATTAATAGTGACAGACATTGACGCCACGGAAACTATTGCTAATGATGGGAAAGAAAAGCAAGTGTCCGTGATTACAGCTAAAGGAAAGGGGTATAAGACTGGCAATCCATCGGTACAGAATTGGTTACCTGGTAAGGTGTTGATTGATGATCTTATGGCACTTGATGGAAAAGAGAAGACTGTAGATAACGTTAGAATAGCTTTTCAGACACCAATCAGTGTGAAGTGGAATAAAGAAAAGGAAGAATACACAGAAATTTGCCCATACACGTTCGAGGATGCTTTGATTTTTACCAACCTTGAACTGTTCAGACAAGATGATCTAAAAAAGATGGGGACTATAACAACTATTGCAAATCTTCTAAAGAAATACACTTCTGCTGTTGATTTGCAAAAAGCGATATTTGCTAAACTGGAAAGCAAAGGCAGTTTTAAAAAAGCAGATTTCGCAATTTCGCTTTTGTATAAGAAGGACTTTTACGAGATAGCAGCTCCTAAATATATCCAAGAGGGTTTGGAGTGGATGAAAAAATGTTTGGACACAAATGGTATAAGTGATGGTAAATAATATGGATTTACAGGTTGATGAGACCTTAGAGAAGTGCATTCTGTCGTCTCCAAGAAAGAGCTTTTTTCTCTTTGCTGGTGCTGGCTCGGGGAAGACATATTCTCTAGTACTACTCTTAAAAAAAATACGCAATAGTATTGGTAAAGATTTACTATTGCAGGGCAAAAATGTGGCTGTCATCACATTTACGAATGCTGCTACTGATGAGATTGTCAATCGCTTGGATTACAGCCCTGTTTTTCATATATCTACCATTCATAGCTTTGTATGGGATGTTATAAAGTATTATCAGACTGACATAAAGCGTCTGTATTGTCAGTATATTCAAGAAGATATTCGGGTGTTGTATGAGAAACTGGAAAAAGCAAAGAGCAAGACAACAAAGACATATCTTTCTAATGCTGAAAAGATAGAGCAGCTGAAAGAGCAACTGGAAAAAGCAAAGACAATAGAAAAGTTCGTGTATAACCCCAATGGTAGCAATCCAGAATATAATGCTCTTAAACATGCAGAGGTTATAAAAATCTCTTCACAAATGATTATGGATAGTATGATGCTTCAGCGCATCATTGCGCAGCGCTACCCATTTCTTTTGATAGATGAAAGTCAGGATACCAAAAAAGAACTCGTGGATGCATTTTTTAAGATACAGGAGAACTTTGTTAATATATTTACGCTGGGCTTGTTAGGTGACCAGAAGCAGCGAATTTATGCAGATGGTAAAGATAATATGGTAAATGTTATCCCATCTGATTGGGAACAACCTGAAAAGAAGATGAATTACCGATGTGCCAAAAGAATTATAAAACTGGCAAACACTATTGGAAAGGATTTGGATATACATGCAGAGCAGACACCAAGAGAAGACGCTGATGCTGGGCTTATAAGACTATTCATAGTTCAACAACACGAAGGTATTAACAAGGATGAAGTAGAGCAAACGGTCATGAAAATTATGAGTGACCATACTGCTGATGAAAAATGGTTCGGAAAAGATGCTGATGTCAAAATATTAACTTTGGAACACATGATGGCTGCAAGACGTTTGGGATTTGATCAGTTCTTTGGGCCATTGTCAAGGGTAACTAAGTATCAGATGACTTTTTTGCAAGGCACGGTGTATGAATTAGAATTCTTTACAAAAGAGATTCTGCCTATAGCAGATTCCATAAAAGAAGATGGACGGGGCGCTCTTGAAGTATTGAAGGCATATTCTCCTTTGCTGAGTAAGCAGAATACGGAAAAACCATACGAACTTTATCTGAGATGTAGGGAAGAGGCAGGAAAAGTAGCAAACATGGTTAATAAAAACCATACAATCCGTGAAGTAGTGAAATCCATATGGAATTCTCAGCTTCTGACAGTACCAGAGGTTATAAGGCAAGCCAGTACACTGGTTGCAGCTGATATAACCGAGGAGATGGAGGAAGATTTGCAAGCATGGGTAATGGTTATGGACTTACCAATTAATATGGTTCGAGGCTATGATGATTATGTGAATCAACGTACACGTTTCGACACTCATCAAGGTGTGAAAGGATTGGAGTTCGATAGGGTGATGGTCATTATTGATGATTCTGAGGCAAGAGGCTTTATGTTCAGTTATGATAAGTTGTTTGGAGTTAAAGAACTTACAGAAACGGATATAAGACATATTGAAGCTGGAAAAGAGTCTTCCGTTGATAGAACGCAAAGACTTTTTTATGTAACATGTACACGTGCAAAAGAATCACTTGCTATAGTTATGTATACAAGCGATTCAGAAAAAGTTAAAAATCAGGCTATAAACAAAGGCTGGTTTTCCGAACAAGAGATTATCCCGCTTAAGAAAAATGAGTAAAACATTCTCTGCTAAATGGTCGGCTATTTTCGGTCGTTTTAAGTCGTTATTGCGGTCGTTCTCGGCTATTTTCGGTCTTTCTTCACAAGTGATTCTTCAGATAAAAATGTAATGACATTTTATCTGAAGAGTCACTTGTTTATATCATCTGCCACGTCGCATCCGATACTTCGCAGGTCGCATCATCGCAGCTGACACAGCAATGCACCTGCGCCACCAATGCTCCTCATCCTCATCTTTGTCTCGTCCCCAACCATAGCCAGGCGAACCGCCACCGCCACACGATTCTGCATAGGTCGTAGCCTCACGGATATAGCCAAGCGAAAGAAGCATGGCGCAGTTGATGATTTGGTTGCAGTTTCGCATCAAGTCGGAATAGCCTGACTCGTTTAGAATTTCCTGCTGACGATCGGTGAGCGTAGAGGCAAGAGGCTCTAAGGAAGAAACGAGCATACTGTTGAAAATGGCAAGCATATTTCTTTGAAGTTGAACTGAGCGCAAGTCCCGGTCTTCACCAAGAACTTCTTGCATTCTGCTGTGCTCGTATTTCATTTCTGCAAGCCTCTGTTTGGCTTCCGTAATGATAGAGTTGGCATCGTCAAGCATCTTTTTGCGGAGAGCAAGTTTTTCGTCTATACTTTCCAACTCCTTGCGTAGTTTGGACATCTGTGCAGCCAAGTTAGCATTATCAACACCGTCTTGCCCGAATTGTCTGGCTATAAGGTCTATCTGCTCTTGCACCTCATCCTTGCGAGTATGCAAGTTTGCAATCATGGTTGAGATGCCTTTCAGTTTTATCTCGGCACGATGTATCTGCTTCAGCAAATCTTCTTTGGTTGTTTGCAAACGTGTAACCTCAGATATTAAGTCATGCCTGTATTCTGAAATAGAACGATGCCGGGCTTTTGTGGTGGCAATGTCGTTGCCACGCTCCAATCCCCACTTCTGACCTACCTCCTTTTCCAGATCATCATGAAGCTTGCGGAAGAAGGTCGCCATTTGGTATTTGTCTTTTCCGAATACCGCACGCCACGATATTCTGCCACGCTCATTGTCCATCGGAATCACAGAACAATGGATATGTGGATTTGTCTCGTCAAGGTGGACGTAGAAGCCTACAATGTTGTCTTTGCCAAAACGCTTCGCCACAAAATCATAAACATCCTTCGCCCAATCCTCTATATCCTTTGTCCTGCAAAGATGAGAGTTGTCCGCTCCTTTTTCAAGACTTACTTCCTGACTGCCGAAAGCCAAATTGAGCATCCGTTCACGGCTGCCACCAAAGACAAACTGGGCGAGAGTGTTTTGCCTACGTCTGACATTCGGACGGTCGTTCGGGTCTTTGATGCCTCTTGATGCAAGACTCTCAGCCATCTTCTGTGCTATTGATTTTGACGTATCGATTGGTTGTATTATTCCACCTTTTGCCACTTCAAAATTAAGATGCTTTCTTGTAGAATCATAATTTGAGAGACTATCGGAAGCCTTCACACTCCACATTTTGTCATTCCAGTTACGCTGTTGCTCGTTGCTTTCTGCTTGTGTGATGCCACTGCTATTGGCGTGTATATCCATCACTTGTTTTCTCTCTGCCATGTCTATTTCATATTAAATTCTAACCGAGCTTGCTCCCCGAAGGAACCTCTATGAGGGGTTAGCCTAAAGCGTAAACGAAAGTTAACGCATATTAGGCTATGCGATTTATAAATCGTTTCCTCACTAAGTATTATCTTCAAAGCAAGAGCAAGCTCTTTTTTATTCTTTTCTTGTTATACCATGTTGTTTGCACATCCAAAAGAACGTGCCGATATTAACCTGTTGATAGTTTCTCCGAAGGAGGTCAGTAAACATTTTGTCCGTCTTAGCAGAATTGTACTTTGCGTTTTGCCGGCTGCAAATATGGAATAGTGATCTTCCACTCTCGCCAAGGGTTGCCAAGGCACACCCCACCTTCAACCAATCATCATAAGAGGCTGTAATATCTATGCCGCATTGTTGTATTTTTCGACAGCAAACAGCCACCTCTGCAGATGTGTTCTCACCTTCATATATAAAGCAAGTCGGAAAGGATTTATGCTTTGGTTTTTCCACATAAACTCCTTCATACAATGTGGCGCTTTCATTTATGATAGGATGCTCGTCATACGACAAGCAACGCAATCGGGTGATGTCGCTGCATGCCGAATCTATCATTATCCCCATCTTTCGGAAATCAATCTGAAGTTGGCGGAATTGCTGCAAGTGCTTTTCGGGATAGCGTAATGGGATAACCATGAACAATCCTTTGCCACTTACACTTAATGCACAATATGCTATTTGTGGAAGTACCGACAAGTCTTGTTTCAATGTTTCCCAATCCAAAATGTCTGGATTGTCCTTAGCGTCAATATCCACACATATTAGTCCTGAGTGTTGGGAAAGATTGTTCTTTGCTCTTGTTGGAGAGAATACGCCACTAATAGTAGCCTGTGGCAGACTACGTTTTAAGGCATTACGCTTCTCCTTGTCAAAGACAGCTCTCAACCTTAGTATATCATCCTTATATTCCTTACAGAAAAGGAATGTCCCTAAAGACATTCTTGTCCCTGTATTGTCAGTCACTCCGTTATAAACGGATATATGAGTTTGAAAAATGTCCATAGTCTTTCATTCGTTTACAGGTTGCGGTTGCGCCATGAGTTTACATCCTCATTATCAGTTAGTTGAAACGTGTCGCAAGTGCAACCCCGCAACTCGGAGGCTTGATTTACGATTTTACTTACATATTGCCGTGATACACCTATGGCATCAGCGAGTTTCTGAATATTAAGTTTCTGGCGTTCCGTGCGCTTGACCAATTCCGCTATAAGTTGTGCTTTTGTCATTTCGTTTGACGAGTAGCCCTTCATCTGTTTCAACATCCTGTAACCACAATACTCAAAGTAACGCATGCACTCTATGCTGTACCGCATTTCTTCTTCCGAAATTATCATTGATGTTGGCAATGCAAAGTATTGTCCTGCGCCAGCACTTTCTCCACAAGAAAGAATGTGGGTAATGGCACACCATTTTTCTATCTGTATTCTTATTTTGGAAAGGATGGATGCCACCCAAGGATCGGCATCTCTTTCCTTTTTTGCAGTTTCTTTATTGAACTCTGTGAGGAGAACCTTTGCTTCGGTACTTAACAATAGTTTCATATCTCCAATAGCACTTAATTTATCAGTCATTTCATACCATGCGGTTTTGTACATTTCATCAAGCACATTGTCCTTATATTCCTTCTCTGGAAGAACTTGTGGATAAACATACAGCCAACGCTGCACAAAGCCTTCGTCTGCCCATGAGGGTTTGAAGGCATTGGCAATGGCACGAGGTTGTATGCCTCCAAATATGCAAAGAAAAGGATTGGAAATCCATTGAGGTTCCTGTGTCTTACGGTCAACTGGGAACGGGGTTCCGTCGTAGATGGAAAGATAGTTGCTGATTTCACCACTTGAATTATAGCGGTTCATGTCATCAAGAAAACCTTTAATCTCATCACGATATAGCAACAGCCCTGCCTTTGTATTGTCCTTGTCGGCAAGGACTTGATACAACCCTTCCGGAGTTACGTCCGAAACAATCAGCCTGTCTCTGACTGGTTCTTCACCGCCATTCTTCTTGTATTCACGATATTCCTCCTTGAATTTCTTTATGCGCAATTTTTCTTCTTTGAAGATGGGCTCCAACAGGGCTTTTATTGGAGCACTCTTGTTTGAACCGCTTGGAGCAACCACGCAAATCCAATGGTTGGGATTGTTGTTGTACTTGCCATCGAAAAGCTCTATATGTTTGCCACATATTGTGCTTACGATGGCATACACGGCTGCCGTTATGAAGTCACGGGAGCACTCGAAGACCTCAGCATAACGATTGATAATCCCCTGCACCTCCAAACGCAATGCCCAAATGGGAATCTCGTGTGGTGGGGCTTCAAGAGAATGTGAAGTTATGTTTATCATAACGGCAACTGTTTTGAGGGATTAAACACTGCATCTATGTCCGATTTACGGTAAAGGGCTTTTCTTCCTACCTTTATAGGAGCAGGCCATACACCGTTCTTCACGTTACGCCAAAGCGTAGTCTTTGAGACATGATACTTGATGGCAATCTCATCAGCTGTCATATACTCATCAGCGATGTTGACATTTCTGTTATTGTCTTCCTTCCATTCAAGGAAAAGTTCCTTCAGGTCGGCTATGTTCAAGACAACCTGTATTTGTGCGTTGTTTGAAAGTTCTTTAATATCCATTGTGTTCTGAATTTTAATTGTTATACATCTTGTAAATTTCACTTGTGTTCTCGAGAATTCACAAGCAAAATTATTACGCACAATAGCGAAAGGAAGAAAAAACGTATGAATAACAACTGATTTAAGGGGCAAATAGTGGAATTGGTTCTAACGAGAAGGCAAAATAGAACCAAAGAATAAGGGCATACCAATGGTCAACATGACTATTGGTATGCCCTTAGCTTATGTCGGATTTTATGTTCTACAAGATTAAATCTCGCTTATCGTTTGCTTCAATATGTCATCATCTATCTGGCGATAGCGGTTAAATGCTCGGCTGCCTTCAACGTGACCGCTCATCTTACCAACAATATTTGGATCGCGCACGGCTTTGTAGGCTGCACCGACGAAAGTTCTGCGAGCCATGTGCGAGCTGGCAACATCACAAATGCGTTTCATTTCCGTTTCACCAGTAGTTGAATTGCGTACAGGGACTATTCTTGTTATTCCACATATCAGGAGTATCGCCTTTATCGCATCGTTGTATTTCTGCGGACTGATAAAAGGGAACAATCTTCCGTCTTTATCCACTCCATTATATTTAGCCACCAACTTCAGCGCACATGGATTTAGCGGTATACGTGGCTTTACTGGAGCATCTTAATCCGACGTCTTGCTTGGCACATACTCCAATATGCCGTCCGTGATGTTCTTTGAGGTCAGTGTACATAAATCTCCCACACGACAACCAACCAGGCATTGAAACACAAATATGTCTCGCTGCACCTCCAATGTCTTCAATGGAAATTTTGAGCAGAGTTTCTTTTCTTCATCATCCAATCCCTCCCATAATGCAGGGATGTCTGCGTCAGCCAATAGATTGCGCTCCTCTTTTGTCAGATAAAAAGGAACGCCATACTTCTCCGTACCAATCTTTATGCCATCAAAAGGTCGGTTGGAAGTTCTTTCCGTCTCATAGAGCCACTGCATGAAAGCCTTGAATTTCTTTTTTAGCTTCACTATGGTATTCTCTCCACGGTTCTGCAATTTGGTGAAAGTATGTACGACATTGATTTCAACAGGATATTGCTCCAATATTGATTCAAACTGTTTCGGGTATTTCTCGGACAATGTTTTCTCGTTACGCAAATAGTTCTCAAAGTCCTCAATATCCTTTTTGGTTATCTTGTCGATGTTCCATGCAAACTTTTCTCTGAGAACCTTATTCTTGAAAGCTTCATACCGGGCCAAGTCACGCACAAGAACTCGAAAGGCTTTTGTATGGTCGTATGAGAAACGTTTTTTCTCCAAGTATTCTTCCGCCAAATCATAAATGGATTTACATCTTCTTCCACGTTTTTCCAATTTGGAAGGCTGCTTGGTTGGATGATGGTAATGGTTCACAATTTTGTCTAACCATACGGCATTAACATCATCTTTATGAGCCTTCGAAAATTCTGACATGATCATCGCCAACAACTCATCTATATTCTTCTTCTGTTTCTTGGAATGCTCAACCTCAGAAGACGAAATACGTTCTGTTACAACAATCTCTCCATACGATTTTATCTCATAGCCTTTTTTCTGCGCTTCCTCCTTGCTCACCGATACAGTTTTTTCAGGAGCCACAATACCTTTTGCTATTGTCTTGTTGAAGTTTATAAAATAGCGAAAATGCTTCGGAGCTATAAACATGCCACTTTTAACACGAAGATTTGCTCCTCGAAAAGGAACAAACCTTATCAAGACTTCACTTCTATGTGTGATTTTATCTTCTTTAGACGATAAACTTAATTCAATACTTGCCATTATATGATTATTTGTATTTCAGTAAATGTCGCTATCTCTGATGAAATAAGACATTGTATATACTATTTTTTGCTATTCAAAGCCTAACAAAGGTATTAATATTTTTGGCAACATTTTGGCAACATGAGTAAAATCTAATGCAATATTAAGAAACTTTATGAAAGAAACAAAAATTGGTAATTACTGATTTTCAATACGTTACATTTTTCAGCAAAATTCATAAGACTACATAATAATGTGCCTTTCAGGCGCACCAAGAAAAATCCTAACTGCTTGAATATGAGCAGTTAGGATTTTTGCTTTTATATTTTTGCCGAGTTTTTGCCGAGTTAATTTACTTGTATCTGTTATATTCTCAGCAAATTCATTTTTTTATATTCAAAATCCTGCCTTTTTTACTTCAATCAGTTCCTGAATTGCGAGACCTGCACAATCTGTCCATTTCAATCAGTTTCTGAATTGCAGACCTGCGCCATTGGCGTCTATCACGATAGGCTTCTCGCGGGAGACTTCCTCGGCGAGGATCTTCTTGGAGAGGTCGTTGAGGACAAGACGCTGGATGGCTCTCTTTACAGGACGGGCACCGAACTCCGAATCGTAATCGGCATCTGCCAGATAGCGGATGGCGGCATCTGTCACGTTGAGCGTGAAGCCCTGCGGCTCAAGCATCTTCTTCACGGCGTTCATCTGCAGACTTACCACCTGTGCTATCTCGTCTTTGGTGAGAGGCAGGAACATGATGGTTTCGTCGATACGGTTGAGGAACTCCGGACGGATGGTCTTCTTCAGCATCTCCATCACCTTCTGCTTCGTTTCGCCGACGATGGTATCTCTTCGTACGGCGCGACAGTATCTGAAGCACACGGCGGATTTGACAATTCGGCATATTTTGCAACCAAAACCATCAATCATCCCGTCATATCATGTCATTTCTCCATACACACCTTTACCGTCTTTCCTCCTCGGCGCAGGATATACATGCCCTTGGGCAGCGGTGCGGTGCCCTCATATCCGCCCACTTTCATGCCGGTGGCCGTATATATCTCCGTCGTGCCGTCCGGCAATCTGCCTACGCCACTTATCCCCGACGGACTGGCGATGGAGAATGTCTCGCCGTTCATGCAGCTCATTTCCTCCGGCAGGGGCAGCCAAATGCCGCTATCGTCCGTCGCATAAATCTTCACAGGGTGCGAATAAAGCAGCTGTTTACCGTCAGTATAGCTATGGAATACTGTTAGTGTAGCTATGTTGCACCAAAGGTGTAGCTATGTTGCACCAACAGTGCCAGGATGCTACACTTCTCTGGTACCGTTTTTTCTTTTTATTTACTTGATAGCCTCTCCATTTGCCTATTGGCTTATTGACAGCAAGCCGAAGGCAGACGGAACTTGAATAAGCCTGTTTCTCTCTATACATTTAGTCCCAATCGGTCATCAGAATGTTCATTGTGTCGGTTTATTACTGCTTGCCGTCAGGCAGTATTCAAAAAAATAGAGGCGGACAATGCCCGCCGGCCTGCCCACCTCTATACGATGATGTATTAACTTTTTACCGTTTACTTCTTGATAAGCTTCTTGGTCTGGTTCGTTGCGTTGTCCTTGATGATGTAGGTACCGTTGGCAACCTTGGCAACTGCGTTCTTGCCCTTGGCGATGAGCGCACCGTCGAGAGAGTAGATGCTCACGTCGCTGTCGGCAGAGAATGCCACGCCGCTGATTGCTGAGACCGGAACCGCCTCAAGCGGAACGTCGATTACCATATCTTTCTCTGACGAGATGCCAGCCTGCATGTAGGCGTAGTACTTGTCGGCCGTTACCGTCATCTTGTAAACCTTTGAAGGCTGCATGATGTCGATGCTGTATTTGCCGTCGGCAGCGGTTGTCGTGGCGTAAACCACATCGTCGCTTACCATCGATACCGTGGCGTTCCCGACAGGAGTCTTGTCTTCCTTGTTCGTCACTGTTCCGGAGATGTTGTACTTGAACTCAGCGGTGAGATACAATACTGTGGTGTTGTATACCCTCGACCAGTCCTTCTCCTCCACCTGATTTTCAGATGAACGATAGAAAGTGGTGGTCTTCTCGTTGTTGTCCACCACGTAGTTGATGGATATGGAACCGCTGCTCAGCACGTCTCCGCGACCAGCTATTCTGATATTCTCGCCTTCGTATACGAATCCATTAGGGATATCGATGGTAAAGAGTGTTGCCGGCTCGGTAGGACTGCCCACCTGAATGCCGTCGGCAAACTTGATTTCATCGTCAAAGATGAGCTGCATCTTCGTGGTGTCGCCCAATGCCACGCCATTCTCATTGCTGTCAGCTGTATTCTCAATCCATAGCTTAGCCTTGAGGTCGATGCCACCAGGAGTCCATCCGCGGTATTCTATGCGGGTAATCTTCATACCCTTCTTCATCTTGAGCATCTTTGCAGGATAGATAGCCTGAGTCTCGCTGTGCTTCCAGTATGGGTTCACCGGAGCATCCATTGCATTGCTAAGGGCGTCGCCCACCTGCTTCTTGATTACAGCCTCCTCTTCGGCCACAGCCACTTCCACCTCGTCTCCGCTTGTCACCTTCTCGCCTTCGGTCAGCTCGGCAGAAATCTTGTCCGTGCCCACCTCGTGAGGTGTGTAGCTAAGCAGCAGCGTGGTCTTCTCGCCAGCAGCGATGTCCACCGTCTTGGCAGTAGCGATTTCCTCGCCGTTCCTCTTGAGTTTCAACCAGTAGCCGTCAGCTTTCTTGTCGGCTGTGGTATAGTTGAACACATCAACAGCCATCTGGTATTCGTAGTTTACCATACCCTCCTTAGGGGCGATGGCATTTGCTATCATAAGGTTTTTGGCCTCTGTCATGGCAATGTTGAGAGTGTTCTCCTTGTTGGTGTTCACGTCAACAGAGTCCATCGGTTCGAGGTAGTAGCCCAGCTTTCTTGCGCTTACGCCGTACTTGCGGTCATACTTGAATATCGTCATGTCATACTTACCCTCGGCATCGGTTGTGGCGTAATATTCCACTCCGTCATTTGAGAGTGTCACCTCAGCATCTTTCAGTGCGGCACCCGTAGTCTTGTCAGTTACCTTTCCGCTCAGCGTATGAGGATCGGTGGCAACGCAGAAGTATGCCACTGGCAGCTTGATGAATTCGTTCTTTACAGTACCCCATTCGTTATAGCTATGCTTTGCCTGGTCGGTGATACTTCCGTCAAACTCGAAGTTCACGCTCTTGTATGTATCAGCCTTGTGTACGAACAGCAAGTGCATTCCCTTTCCGTCGTAAACGATAGGCTCTGCGAAGTTGAGGTCGAGCTGCACAACAGGTTCTACAGCAGATCCACCCTGCTCGAAGTGCACGGCTTTGTCGAATATCTTTGTCATGCTCGTTGAGTCAGCGTCTACTTTGTTTTCCTCAAACTTGGTCTGGTCGGTGCTGTTCATGTATACTCTGACACTGGCGTCGAGGTTTCCGTAGCCTACGAAGCCGCGGAACAGCATCTTGGTTATCTTGGTACCCACCGGCAGGTCGATATCTGCAGGCTTGTAGATAATTTCTGTCTGGCTTTCCTTCTCATAGGTGTAAACCGGTCCGTCGGTGTATGCCGTGCCGGTCTTGTTGCCCACAGCCTTCTCGCTCTCGGAGATCTCCCTGGAGATGGTAATCTCTGTAGGATCAGACACAACTACGTAGTCACCGGCGATGAACTTAAACGTCACGTTATGTTTACCCACGGCGTGAGGGATGAATTGTGCGGTGAGTTCCACTTCCTTGTTCTGCGGAAGCTTCACGCTCTCGATGCTGGCGGCGAGAATGTCGTCAACATAGAGTCCGAGGTTGTATTCCTCCGGCTCCTCGGCATCATCTCTCATGCTCACGATCTTTGCATGTGCGGTGATTGAGGTGTTCACGGTGCCCACGTCCTTCATGCTTGTGGATGTGAAGAATACGTCGTGGTCAACTGCGGTCTTCTGGAATCCGTAGATGTTGTCCACGTATACGCTCTTGCCGTCGAATGCTATGTAGACCTTTCCGGCAGGTATGTTGTCCAGGGTGTATTCCTTGTATCCGTAGTAGTTGTTCCAATAGCCCTTTGTCACGACTTCGTCAGACAGTTTGTCGGCGTCGTTCTCGGCTGTTGTGGAGATGCTGCGCACAGCTGTCCAGTTCCTTCTGTCGGTAGAGTAAAGGATGTCGAGTGTGGATTTGTCGTCCTTTCTGGCTGCGATGAAACGCATGGTCTCGCCAGCCTTGACCTCAAGCAGCGGAGTGACGAGTCTCTTTGGTTCGTCGCTGTATGATGTGGCGTAGCCTGCCTTGGTGTTGCCTATCATGTTTATGTCCTTAGGATATGAATCGGTGCTCCAGTCGTTGTAGCAGTCGGTAGGAATGCCGTCCTCAAAGTCAACGAAGTATGTGAATTCGTCGGCTGTCTCGCCCTTCACGGCGAAGGTCAGGTCGCCGGCGTTTGACTTGAGCACGAGTTCTCCGTCTTTCTTACCCACTGTTCCGGCGGTCATGGTCATGATTACCTGTGCCGTATCGTGTGGCGCCACGGTGAAGGCGGCAGCCTTGTTCAATACGTAGCCCTCCGGTGCGGTGAGTTCAGTTATGTTGAGGTCGGCACCGCCGTCGTTCTTCAATACGAATGTGCCTGTCGCCTCCTTCTTGTTGATGCCGAAGTCAAGCACCGCACCGCTTTCGTATTCCTTCTTCTGGTCGGAATTCATAAAGGCGAGTGTCGGTACGTGTGGCGTAATCTTGAACTTCAGTCCGTCTACGGAACTGCCGCCAAGATTCTCGCGTATCTTATATTGATATTCAAGAGGGAACTTGTTCACGTCCATTTCGGCGGAGATATCGATATCTGCAGACAGTTCGCCTGCCGCCAGGTCCTGCGGAATGGCTACGGTAGCCATCACGCTGTCATTGAGAGTGGCGTTGATGAGGGAGATGGAGAAGTTCTCCGTGTCCTTCGGGATGTCCACATTACCGGTGTTTCTCACGTTCACCTTGAATGCCACGTTGAACTTACCGTTCTCGTCGGCGTCCTGGTTCTCCGGCATGTTGCTCGTTACGGAAGACACCTTTATCTCCGTCTTCTGGTCGATTTCGGCGCTTGCAGCGGAGAAGTTGTCGATGTAGACATTGTTTCCCAAAATACCGATGCGGCTGCCGTCGGGCTGCTGCGGGATGTTCACCTGCACGTAGGTTGCTGCGTTCAGCGTAGGCACGGTCACGTTAATCATCTTGCCCGCCTTGAGCTTGCCGCCTTCCTCGGTGATGGTGTAGAAGTAGATGTAGCCAGTACCGCTCTTGCCCTTCTTCACCCAGATGCTCGACGTACCGGTTATCGCCGGTGTAACGAGCATGTCCTTACAAGTCTTGTAGTCAGGCTCGTCATCGTAGTCGTAGATTTCCAGTTCCTGCGAACCGATGTAGAGAGCGCCACTGTCGTCGATTCCCGTAGTGGCTTCCCATTTATACTTTACATATTCCACCTCGCCATAGGCTGCGTAATAATCAACGATGTGACCCCAGCCAACGGGAGCGAAATTGTGGTCTGCCGTCTCCAGAGGGTCATCAAAATCCAAGGAGTATGGGCTAACTGTTTTTGCACCTGCCGTATAGCTTACGAGCGACAGGAGAAACAGGCTGAGAAAAAAATACACTTTTTTCATAAGCAACCATTTTTTTAGTTATTAATAAAGATTGTTGTCGATAGCTATTTAAATCTCTGCAAATATATTACTTTTTTTTAGAATCATGCAAATAATACTTGCGAAATGTATAAAAATACTCCAAGAATAGACAAAACGTAGGAGATTACAGTAAAAAATCAAGCGTTTTCATGTTGCATATATTTATTTTATGTATATTTGCTGCAAAATAGAGTTATTAACTATCAAACGATGTAAGATTATGGTAAAACACATCCATGCGAAATTAGTATCCCTGATTCTCCTGATGTTGCCATTGCAGCTCATTGCACAGACCAATATCAGCGGCAATATGCCGTTGCAGGAAAGGCAGCTGACGGGAATCGAGAGGCTGAAGGCGAAAATCGGTGACCCGAAGGCCAATGACCTCGGAATACCGCAGCCGATGAAAGTAAGGAAGAAGTCGCCAATCCATCAGATGCCCGACAGACTAAGGCGCAAGCCGGCTCTGCAGGAGAACACGATGATGAAGGCCGGCGCACGTCCGCTGACCCTATGGGGAAGCCTTGTGTATGCCGACTCATGGGACGACATCTACGACGAGGGCGGAACCGTGCCATACGGTTTCTACTCGTTCAAGGCTTCACAGTCCATCAATCCTTCAATCCTTTCGGACGTTGACGGATATCTATATATAAACGGTGGAGGAACGGTATACGACAACACGTTCCACGGAGTGAGCTACGAAACGTCGGCATGGTTCGGCACTACCGTATACTATGTGGCGTATGACACCAAGACCTGGGAGCAGAAGGCCCTGGAGACGCTCGAGGACATGTCGCTCGTATCCACTGCCGTGACACACGACCCCGTGAGCGGAAAGAACTACGCCATCTGCTACGACTTCAACGACCAGGGACAGGCCGTGTCGCGCAAGCTATCCACCATAGACTACGAGAGTCTGACGAGAAAGGACATCGGAGCACTCCAGAACAGCTATCTCGCCATGGCGTGCAGTCCGCAGGGAGAACTCTTCGCCATAAAGAACGACGGCGGACTTTACCGTATAGACAAGGCGAAAGCCACCGAAACACTCGTAGGACCGACGGGAGTCACCCCAACGACAAACCTGCAGAGCGCAGCCTTCGACCCCAAGAGCGGCAAGATGTATTGGGCGGCAATGGTTTCATCGTCGGGCTTCTCTTATTCAGAGCTCATCGAGGTGAACACCGAGACGGGAGCAGGAACAGAGGTTGGTTCGTTCGCCGACAACGAGGAATTCACCGCACTCTATATTCCGGAGCCCGAGGCTGAAGACGGGGCACCGGCGCGCATCAACGACCTCAACCTTATCTTCGCAGCCGAGGCTACCACAGGAAAGGCAGTGTTCACACTGCCAAAGAGAACCTTCGCCGGCGACAAACTGACGGGCGAACTGGACTACACCCTGCTCGTTAACGGCACGCAGGTGGCAACGGGCAAGGGAGAGGCTGCCACTCCGATGAGCGTAGACCTCACCGTGGATCCGGGCATGACCACCGTGACGGTGTATACCACGAACAGCGTGGGCAAGAGTCCCGAAGCACAGGTGAAGGCATATATCGGACCGGACACTCCGCAGCCGCCGACCGATGTGAAGCTCGCCTACGACGAGACTCTACAGAAAGCCACGCTGACATGGACATCACCGACCTTGGGCGAGAATGCAGGACAGCTGAAGCCGGAGAACATATCATATAAGGTGGTGACATACCCCGACATGAACGAAGTGGCAGACAAGGTGAAGGAGACAAGTCTCACCGTGGACCTGCCGTCAGACCAACCGCTCGCAGCCTATAAATACGCCGTGTTTGCATACAACGGCGACATGATGGGTAAGGGACGCATATCCAACAAGGTGGTAGTGGGCAATCCGATGGAGGCTCCATACTCACAGGATTTCTCCACCGCACAGAAGTTTGACATCTGCGAGGTGGTGAATGTGAATGCTGATGCAAACACATGGAAAAAAGAAGGGAAATACGCCAAGTATGTATACAACTTCTACAGCAAGGCCGACGACTGGCTCCTCACGCCGCCGGTGAAGCTCAAGGGCGGACAGGACTACACCTTCTCCATCACGGCAAAGAAGGGAATCGACAAATACCGCGAGAAGATAATGCTCGGATACGGCGAGAGCACCGACGTGGCTACGTTCAAATCGATGTCTGACTCCATCCACATCACATCGATGGAGGACTCGCTCATAACACGCACCGTAAAGATTGAACATGACGGCGTATACCGCTTCGGCGTGCATGCCGTGAGCGATGCCAACATGTTCTGCATATACATCGGAAGCATCGGCATCGACCAGGTGATGGACGAAACGGCTCCGGAAGCAGTGACCGACCTCGTGGTGAAGGCCGCCAACGAAGGCGAACTGAAGGCGAGAATCAGCTTCAAGTGTCCTACAAAGAGAGTGAACGGACAAGCTCTTGCGGCGATAAAGAAGGCCGTGGTGAAGCGAGACGGAACACTCATCGCTACCATCGACAACCCTGCCCCAGGCAGTACGCAGTCGGTAGAGGACAAGACCTGCGTGAACGGAACGAACACATACGTGGTGACCGTATTTGACGAGAACGGATACGGCAAGCTCGCCGAGGCTTCGGCTTTCGTTGGCGAGGACGTACCGGACAAGCCAACCGACTTCAAGATTGCCGACGAGATTACCAAGGTGACAGGCAGCTGGAAGGCACCGCTCGCAGGAGCAAACGGCGAATACATGAATCCGGACAAGCTCACCTATAATATATATACGGTGAATGACGGCTATCTGAATTACTATCTGAAGGGTCTCACATCCACATCCGTAACATTCGACGACGTAGACCCGTCGGCCGGCGAACCGTCGCTGCTCTATTATTGCATCGGCGCGATCTCCGCCGGCGGCGAAAGCACCCCGGTGCCGTCAAACCTCATGGTGAAGGGCGCACCGGTAGCAATGCCGTTCATGGAGTCATTCCCTGATGCAGAACTGGAATCTGTGTATCTCTGGACGCAGCGCAACGGCGAAAACGGCGTGAGCCTCGCCAGCGACCTGTCCGCCGACCAGGACAACGGCTGTCTCTATTTCGCACCTAAGGCGAAGGGCGACTACGCATGGGTGAACCTGCCTAAGATTTCCCTCGCCGGAACCACAAGACCTGTGTTCATGTTCCATTACCTCTGTCTGCCGGGCTACAACCTGCAGATTGATGCCGCAGTGGACAAGGCTCCGCAGGCTGTGGACCAGGTGATGCAGAGCGTAAACTTCAAGACTGACAATGTGAGCAAGGGATGGCAGAGGATGACGGTAGACCTATCGCAGTTCAAGAACGAGGAATACGTGGTTCCGAAGATAAAGCTGACGAGCAGCGAACTCGAGATGCCGCTCGTATTGGATGCCATCAAGGTGATTGACCAGAAGGACTACGACCTCACTGCCAAGCTCATCGCTCCGGAAACCGTCACGGCGGGTGCCGACAACGAGGTGGACGTGTTCGTGGACAACATCGGCGCAAACAATGCGGAGAAGTTCACGGTGAAGCTCTACGACGGGAAGACGCTCGTGGACACCAAGTCTAACCTCGTGCTCAATGCCGGAATGAGCGGCATCGTGCGCTTCTCCTGGAAAGCCAACATGGCATCGGAGACCACCGAACTCAAGGGTGAAGTGGTGTTCGACAAGGACGGCAACCAGGCCGACAACACAGCCGTGAAGGCCATCACGGTGGAGCCGGTGGACGGAACTCCGGTGAACGACCTTGCGGCAGTGGCCGTTGAGGGCGAGGGCGTGAAGCTCTCATGGACAGCCCCCGAGGAGATTGCCGACGGTGCGCCTGTTACCGAAAGCTTCGAGAAATACGACCCGTTCACATACCAGGCACTCTCACCATGGACTCTCTACGACGGCGACAAGGCACAGACATACGGATTCGGCGGCGGAGCGACATTCCCCAACAACGGACAGCCGTTTGCATACATCGTGTTCAACCCGACGGCAACCGACTGGGATGCCGAGGCACAGCAGGCTGATATGCTCGCGCCACACACCGGAAAACAGTATCTCGCAAGCTTCGGCGCATACCAGAAGGCGAACGACGACTGGCTGATTTCGCCTGAGCTGCCGGGAACGGCACAGACAATATCGTTCTGGGTGAAGACAGAATCGAGCAACTACGGAATGGAGAACTATGAGGTGCTCTACTCATCAACCGACAAGGACATCAAGTCGTTCCAGCGCATAGGCGACGTGAGGGAGGCTCCGCAGGCACAATGGACAGAGGTCAGCGTAGATCTGCCCGAGGGCGCAAAGTATTTCGCCATCCGCTGCGTGTCAAACGACAAGTTCATGTTCATGCTCGACGACATCACGTATATCGGCGTGAAGAACTACGATGCCACACCGCTTGCCTACAACATATACCGCGACGACAAGTTTGTGGCAAAGGTTGACGCCTCGAAGACCAGCTACACCGACATCGAACAGATTCCTGTGGCTGAACATACATACTTCGTCACGGTGGTCTACAGCCACGGCGAGTCGGCGGCATCCAACAAGGTGACGCTCATGTCGACGGACATCAACGGAGTGCTGACAGCAAGCGGACTGGAGAATGCCGACATCAAGGTATACACCGTGGACGGCAAGTTCGTGGCCGAGGGCAAGGGCGTGTTCAGCATTCTGCCAGCCGGACAGCAGTATGTCATCAAGGACAAGGCTACCGGCAACGTGGTGAATATCAAGAAATAGTATTCCAACAAGCAGGAAGACCGACCCCATCATCGCATAAAGATTGACTCACAATATCAGAAAGGATATTTCGGAATATCTTCAAGCTAAATGAAAAGGTCCATCCGGCGGACGGGCTGAGATGCAAGAGAGCATCGACGCACCGTTTGCCGGATGTTTTTTTACCCGTTTTTAATTCGCAACAGCTCGCTATTTGATAGGCAACCAACGCTATAGCGACCGATTGACATACGATGGGACTTGGGAAAACAACCTGTTCAACTTTATAAGAATGGTATTCTTAAAAGAAAGCTCTAATGTCGTAAAAGAAAAGGGCAATGTCACAAAAGAATTTGTAAAAGCAAAGCGACAAATAAGTTCGCTTTTTGTTGTTATACCTCAAAGAAAAGCATTATATTTGTAGAAGTTAGAAAGCATCAAAGAAAACTATCCTTGTGCTGTGGACAACGAGATACGCCAGTACGGAGAATACCGCACCAAGCGCCTCGTCCTCGATGCCTGGAACGGATTTGGGTATAACGATTAAAATTAGGAGAAATAAATAAACATGAATACAGAACAACAAAAGATAGAATACAAGAGTCTGCAAAAGATTCGAACTGGGGAGAAAGGTTTCAAAGAGCTCTCTACTACTTGTGTGGCTTTAGCCAATGCACAAGGAGGTCAAATTATGATTGGTGTAGAAGACAAAACGAAGAAGCCGGGACCTAATCAGATAATACCGCAAGAAGAGGCAAATAGTGCCGTTACAAGATTGCGTGGACTCTGTTTCAACGTAGGTCTTGCTGTAGGCGACGTATGTGCTGATGAAACTGGCAGCCAGTACTTTGCCATCACTGTATTCCCTTCACTCCATTCATATGCCACCACTTCTGATGGCAAAATGTACATCCGTGTCGCAGACAAATGCGAACCTGTACGTAGTGAGGATATTCAACGTGTAGGAGAAGAGAAAGGAGCTTTTCAATGGGAACTTGTACCAACACAGTTTGAATTGGAAGATGAGAATAAGACGAATCTCTCTAAATTCGCTAATGATATACGCCAATCTGATAGAGTGAAGCAGCATATCAAGCAGCTCGACGATATAGAAATTGGCGAACAGTACCACCTTCTTGACGGCAACAAGATGACTAATCTTGGTGTCTTATGGATTGGTACAGCCAAACAGCGTAGCCACATTTGCTATCCTATCACTGTGCAATATATCGTATATGACGACTTGGAGAACAAAACCAATAAATTGGAATGGCGTGATAACACGCTTAATCCAAAGGAACTTTTGGAAGATATTATGGACAAGGCTGTAGAGTTGACCTATAGCTATGAGATGCCTAATGGCCTCTTCCGTAAGACAGTGCGCTATTACAACGAGAACTTAATCAGAGAGTTGCTTGTTAATTGTTTGGCTCATAGCTCAAGAACCATCTCCAACGACATCACAATCAAGGTATATCCAGGTTATATCAGCATCTCCAATCCAGGTGGTCTCCCTTTAGGTGTAACCAAAGACAACATCCTTCATACCAAACATAGACGTAATCCAAATATGATAGAGATACTGAGCTCACTAGGTTTAATGGAGGGAGAAGGTTCTGGATATGACTTTATCTATGAGTTGGATGCCATCGAAGCCAAGAAACAACCTGAGATTGATTCAACATTCAATACTGTTACAGTTTACCAAAGTGCCGAGATTACAGACAAGGAGGTTGTACGCTTGATGGATTATGTAGATCATAACTATCAATTATCTCAAAAGAACAAGATTGCATTTGGTATCATTGCAAGAGAAAAGCGTATAGCTGCCACCGACTTATCTAAGATACTCCAACTTTCCGCAGAGGAGCGTCTAAGAAGCTACATCGACAACTTGGACAAAAGTCACTTGATAACAAAAAGTGGAGTCAAAAAGGGATCATACTTCCAAATCAACCCAACTTTGTTACGTAATGCAAAGTCAAATATCGTAACAACATTGAAGACGATAGAGCCTCATGTACTCAAAGCCCTCATCAAGGAAGACATACGCATGCACCCAATGAGTAAAATTTCAGATATTGCCAATCGTATCCCTGATGTTGACATAAAAGAAATTAGAAAGCAACTATACAATATGATAGGAACTGATATAGAGAAAGAAGGAACACGTTTTGATAGTAAATACTATATCAAATAGTGGCATAAAAAAAAAGGTTCGAAAAAGCAAAATTTGTTAAAAGACCCGTAAATGATTGACTATCAGCGAAGTCGCTTTTTTGCTTTTCTTTTTTATTGCTTCCTTTTTGGAAAAGGAAAAATAAGATTGTATGCGAAATAATTGACTTTCACATACTATCTTATCCTCTTGATATGATATCAAAGCCTTCATATAATTTGTGCCGTTTGAAACGGCACAAATTACTGGAGGCAAATCACCAGACATACAAATAAGCATATATCCTGCCGTAGCCCAAATCACTTGGACTTGGGAAGATGAAGAAGGTATTGTGCAAGATTATGAACACTTCTCCATTCCTTTCATCTTGACTGTAGATAAGGTGTTGGGCAAGATACGCAACAGCACCTTATACTATGGCAATGGCGGTAGCTTTATTCCCGGCACCATAGAGAATGCTTTGGAGCATAAAGGTCCTCAGTTTCACTATCGCAACGAATGCTTATGCCGAGGCATGGTCAACTTCAACATGATTGATACCGTAGGACGTGGCATCAAGAAGATTTACACTGAACAACGCAATCGTTTCTTCCCCATGCCTGATTACGATATTGACAATGAGCATCGTACTGTAGGAGTGCGGTCGTTTTGCGGTCGTTGCGGTCGTTCTCGGCTATTTTCGGTCGTTTTAAGTCGTTCTTTCGGTCGTTCTTTACAAGTGATTCTTCAGATAAAATTGTAATGACATTTTATCTGAAGAGTCACTTGCTTATATCATCTGCCACGTCGCATCCGATACTTCGCAGGTCGCATCATCGCATCCGATACTGCAATGCACCTGCGCCACCAATGATCATCGTCTTCATCCTTGTCACGTCTCCAACCAGAGCCTGGCGAACCGCCACCGCCACATGACTCGGCATAGGTTGTAGCCTCACTGATATAGCTAAGAGAAAGAAGCATGGCGTAGTTGATTATTGAGTTGCTATTGGTTGTTTGCAAACGTGTAACCTCAGATATTAAGTCATACCTGTATTCCGAAATGGAACGATGCCGGGCTTTTGTAACGGCAATGTCAACCAATACTTGCGGTCGTTTTACTTTCGGTATGCCCGGCATCTATCATTGTCCGGCTTCTCTGCACGCTTTGCCGTTGATGTCGAAATTGAATCCGGTCTCCTGGTGACATATTGTAATCTGCTCACAGAAAGTCAAATTCCTGTACTCCGGGTGGCTGACAAGCCATTCCTCCAAGAATTCGTTTTCTTTTTCCAATGCCCTGTCAAAGTTTGACTCCCTGTCGTTTTCTATCCTGTTGAGATATGGTTCCATTTGTTCATTATCGCCGTAGGCACTTGTCGGAATCATTATCCCACCGAAATTCACATTGTCGTCTTGCTTCTTTATGAAACCGTCGCTATTTAGTGTTACGTGGAATATCGCTTGTACATACTCCTGATCGAGCATTGTCATTCCAAACATCTCAGAAGACTTTATAGTGATGTTCAGGTCGCCATTATCAGCCTTTTCAATTTTATTGTCAAAGGAATTGAAAATCACGGAAGGCTGTTTGAAGAAGAAAATCTTGTTTCTGACATAATCATCCTTATTGCTGGTCATCAGGATATATTTGTCTTTATAGCACTCCACTGTCATTTCCTCTTCATTATTGTAACCGATGTCCTTGAAAGTAGTGCTGTCTACGACGTGGATGCTTGTCGCTTTCGGTTCACTCTTTGTGCTATATATAGAAAAAGTGTCGCTGCCTTGAGCGTCTGAGAGACCGATTTCCTGTTCTTTCACGTCAGCGAGCTTTATTACCAGCGCCTCTTCTCCCAGCGTGTCCACGCCGATAGACTGTTGTTTAGCATCGGCAAACACGATATAGTGTTCTTTGCCGGTAGGGTCATCGGATTTGTTAAGGATGATTTTGCCCTCCTTCTTGTATTGTTCCACTTTCTCGTTGACTAACTCTTGATAACTCTTGCTGCATGAACAAAGCGTCAGTAATGCAGCCAATAATAGGATTGGTAGTTTTTTCATAATTCCAATAGTTATTTTGTTATACTTGCTTTATAACATTCACACTTTCTGTCGTCAAAATTAGTAAATATTGACATATCAGTCAAGTCCATAATAGTTCATTTTTATAAAAAGTGGAGGGCAGAACCGAAATATTCATAAAAATTGTTTACCTTTACGCTTTAAAAAAACGAAAAGCAAGAAAAAAAAAGGCTCGTTTCTGTTTTGATGCGTGATGCCCTTATAGAAGAAAAGAACTAAGAATGGTGAATTACATAGATACTTCTACACTGAAACATATCATCATGTCGGCTTGTGCCGGGATGTTGTGTGCCTGCTCGTCAGAGAACGGAGTCGACGATGTTCCTGTCACGCCGCCAACTCCACCCGAACCGGTGGAGCAGTTGCCGATACGCATCAGCAGCATGCCGGAGAAGCGTGCCTTAGACAATGCCTTCGAGACGGGCGACAGGATAGGCGTGTTTGTGGTAAACCGCAATGCCGACGGTTCTGCGGTCGGACTGAAGACCCAAGGCAACTATATAGACAACAGCATGTATACCTTTCATGGCACTTGGACCTCAGCGGTGCAGGAATACTGGAAAGACGACAATACGCATGCCGACTTCTATATGTATTATCCATACACCGCCACTATAGCGAGTGTTGAGGCTCTGCCGGGGAGCGTGAAGACAGACCAAAGTGCAGGGGCAGACTACAAGGCAAGCGAACTGCTCATCGGCAAGACCCTTGATGTGGCGCCGAGCGAAGAAGCCGTGAACATCGGAGCCAAGCACATGATGGCGCAGGTCGTCATCACTCTGGCTGCCGGCAAGGGATTTACCGCAGCCTCGTTGGCGAAGGCAAATGTCAGCGTAAGGATAAACGATGTGAAGACGCAGGCCGCCGCCAATATAGCTTCAGGCATCGTGACAGCCACCGGCGGCAAGGGCTATGTCATACCGATGAAAGACAACGACGGATACAAGGCGCTCGTAGTGCCGCAGACCCTGGACGACGGCTACTTGATAACGGTGACGGTGGACGGTACGGATTACCACCTGCCGAAAGACCCTAAGCTAAAAGCCTTGGAGCAGGGACACAGCTACCAGCTGACAGTGACATTGGGCAAGACAAACAGTGGTATAAATGCCAGCATCGTGAAATGGCAGGACGACGGCGTTGATTATGGCGGAGTAGCAGAACCGGAATAGAAAAAAGACAAATATGAAAAAGATAAGCAAGAACATCATCTTCTATATCATCACCATGGTGGCAGCAACGCTCAGCAGCTGCAGCGACAGCCTCTTTGAGGACGGTGGGCAGAACGATGGCGCCAATATCAGACTGGCGGCAGACATCGAGCAGCTCTCAGTGATGAGAGTGAACGACAGCGGCTTCTGCGACGGCGACATGATGGGCGTGTATGTGGTGGACTACGAGGGCGGCAAGCCCGGCACCTTGAAACCGAGCGGCAACCGTGGCGACAACGTGCGCTACACCTTCGAAGAGTCCGCAAACAAGTGGACCGGTGCTTACGATCTGTATTGGAAAGACAAGCATACGCCAATAGACGTATATGGATATTATCCGTTTGCCGCACCCGAGAGCATCGACGACTATCAGTTTGAAGTGCAGAAAGACCAGAGCAAACCTTCTGCCGATGGCGAGATGGGCGGTTACGAGGCAAGCGACTTCCTTTGGGGAAAGGTAGCCGATGTGGCTCCTACCACCAGTGTGATACGCTTGCCGTTATCACACCGCATGTCGAACGCCCGTGTCACACTGGTACAAGGTTCGGGCTTCACCGCCGAGGAATGGGCAAACACGGAGAAGATAGTGCTCGTGCCAAACGTGGCACGCAAGGCAAGCATCAACCTTGCAGAGGGCACTGTTAGCGTGGCGGGCGATGTGGAGAATACAGCCACGATACCGTCGCGCACCGGCAACGAGTGGCGCGCCATCGTGGTGCCGCAGACCGTATCCGCCGGAACGACGCTCTTCAGCATCACCATCGGCGGAACGCCATTCAAATTCTCCAAGCCAGCTGCCTTTGAATACAAGGCGGGCTATATGATGAACTTCAGTATCAAGGTGGACAAGCAGGAAGTCAGCGGCCAGTATAAGCTGACGCTTGTGTCGGCGAGCATCAGCGAATGGGAAAGCGACCTCGTAAGCCACAACGCCACGGCAAAGGAATATATCGTGGTGAATTCCACTCCCGGCAAACTGAAAGACGCCATCGCCGCCATTGGCAAGGACTATGAAAAAGTGAAGAATCTGAAGATTACCGGCGAGATAAACTCCGAGGACTTCTACTTCATGCGCGACCACATGCCGAAACTCTCAGCCCTGAATCTTAAAGAAGTGCGCATCAAGGCTTCTTGCAAACCAGGTGAGGGCGAAGAAGGATATGACGACCAGATACCGGGTAGCGCTTTCTATTCGGGAGAAGGAGACGGAAACGAATCGCTCAACCGTATTATTTTGCCAGACCACTTGAGGGCTATCGGTGGCAATGCTTTCTATGATTGCAGATATCTTACAGGTTCACTTGTCATACCAGAGGGCGTGACGGAAATCAGACGCGGTGCTTTCAATGGCTGCATCGGACAGAACGGTACGCTTTCTCTTCCATCTACCTTAAAGAAACTCGGCAATAACTGGAACAGCGATTCCGCTGATGAGAGTACTGACTATTATGGTGGAGTGTTCCAAGGTTGCTACAATCTGACAGGAAACCTCGTATTGCCCAACAATCTTGAATTGATCAGAGGCTATTGTTTCTCAGGATGCTCTGGGCTTTACGGAGAACTACGACTGCCCGAGAAGCTGAAACATCTCGGAGTCTGTGCTTTTCAAGGATGCCACGGACTTACCGGTTCACTGACGATACCGCAAGGTATTTCAACAGTTCCTGCCGAAGCTTTCAATGAATGTGGCTTCAATGGTACGCTAACCCTGCATGATGGAACTACAAACATAGGCCGCACAGCTTTTAACAACTGTCACTTCAAGGGTGAATTGCGTCTACCCAAAAATCTGAAGGCAATCGCTGACCATGCCTTCTGCAACAATGATTTCTCCGGTGAACTGAAGTTGCCATCGGAAGTCACACATATTGGCAATTCCGCATTCGCCAACAACTGGCGCATCACAGGCATACTTAATCTCCCGGATGGTATTGAGAGCATCGGTGAAGATGCGTTCACAGGTTGCAAGATGCTCGAGGGTGTCATATTTCCTGAGTCTATGGAGACGATACGCCAGAGAGCATTCAACAACTGTTTCGGCATCGGCTCGATAGAATGCCGTGGCACTATGCCGCCCCGTATAGAAAGCGGTGCTTTTGATGGGGTTTCAAAGGAAAATTTCACCGTTGAGGTTCCGTCTTCCGCCGTAGCACATTATCAGGCGGCTCAGGGCTGGTGCGACTTCAAGCGCATCGCCGCCCACCACGAACTGACATGTAGCCCCTCTGTAGCTTGCGCCCTCAGTACGGAGCATAAGCAGACCGTCACCGTCAATGCCGAAGGCGAATGGGAGGTGGCAAGCAAGCCAGACTGGTGTGAGGTGTCGCCAATGAGCGGCAACAAGAAGACTAATGTTACAATCACCATCAAGGCAACGGCGAAAAGCTCCGGCAGCAAGCGCGACGGAAAGGTGGTGTTCCGGTTGAAAGACAAGGACTACACCCATGAATGCAGCGTTTCGCAGTATGGCTACCAGTATGGCGAGGACGAATGGGTGACGCTACAGAAGGCGACACGCGGCAACCGTGGTGGCATCAACATCGTACTGCTTGGCGACGGTTATGACGCCAACGAAATAGCCTCTGGCGAATATCTGAAAGTGATGAATCAGGAGATGGAATATTTCTTCGGTATAGAGCCATACAAGACCTACCGCCAGTATTTCAACGTCTACACCGCCATGCCGCTGTCTACGGAGTTAGGCATCGGTTCGGTGAATACCATCCGCTACAACCGCTTCGGCACCACCTTTACGGGAGGCTCCGGACTGAAAGCCGAATACGACGAGATATTCTCTTACGCCCTGGGAGCACCCACCGTTACGAAAGACAACCTCTGTCAGACTCTCATCATCGTAGTGCCCAACTCCACCGACTATGGCGGCATAACGCAGATGTGGGCAGACGGGTCGGCAATCTCCTTCTGTCCGCTCAGCACCTACGGCTATCCACTCGACTCCCGGGGCGTGGTGCAGCATGAGGCAGGTGGTCATGGCTTCGGAAAGCTCGGTGAGGAAGCCATCTGCCACAACGCCTTCATCGACGCTTGCGGATGCAGCTGCTGCGGCCACGTAGACGAACTGAACACCGCCAAGAGCTATGGATGGTATGACAACCTCTCGCTGTCGGGCAAGATACATGGAGTGGGGTGGAGCCATCTCATAAGCGACAGCCGCTACAGTGATATCGTTGACGTGTATGAAGGCGGTTTCATGCACTCCCGCGGTGTCTACCGTTCAGAGCAGAACTCATGTATGAACAACGACATACCATATTACAACACGATAAGCCGCGAGAGTATCGTGAAGAGGATAAAGCGATATGCCGGAGAGACATTCTCGTTTGAAGATTTCGTGAAGCACGACAAGCGTGACGTCGGTGTGGCGCAAAGTCCAGCCAGGGTTTCGACATGGGGTAGGGCATCGCAGCGGTCTGCCACCACCTATCAGCACAGACCCGTGATACGCAGGGGCAGTCCGCTGCGTATGGCGAAGGTGAGAAGACACAGATAATGACCATTGGATACAATTTAGATTAGAAGATGAAGATACATACTATTATATATATGGCATTGGTGCTGACCGTAGCCGGGGTGACATCGTGCAGCCAGGACATCCTGCCTACGGATGAGCCGACAGATACAGAAAACATGGAGATGAAGCTGGTGATGAGCCATCCCGCCCAGAAGGTGGATGCTGCGGCAACGGATTTTGAGGAAGGCGACAAGGTGGGCATCTTCGTGGCACAGGCAGACAAGCCACTGCAGTTGGGTGGCAACGTGGTGAACAACGAGGCAATGACATTCAGCGGCAACGGGTGGACGGCAGCCAGAACACTGTATTGGGACGATGGCACATACAATGTGTATGCCTACTATCCATATATCAACAGCCTGAGCAGCATCGAAGACCAGCCGTTCAGCGTCAGTCTCGACCAGAACACGGAGAAGACGGCAACAACCCCCGGCGGTTATGAGGCGAGCGATCTGCTCCATGCCACATGTAAGGGCGTGGCGGCATCCGACGAACCGGTGAATCTCATCTTCAGACATATCATGAGCAAACTCACGATAAGGCTGATAAAAGGTGAGGACTTTGAGGGCGAGATGCCTGTAAACGCCACCGTATATGTGCATAACACCGTGCCGGAGGCAACGATAGACCTTCAGGCAGGGGTGGCAACACGCAATGCGAAGGCTGTAAGGCAGACTATCACTGCACATCACGACGGCGACTACCTGTATTCTGCCATCATCGTGCCGCAGCGCATAGAGAACCGCATGCCGCTCATCGAAGTCGTCATGCACAACATGAGTTATCTGTATGAAAGCAAGTTCCAGTTCAAACCCGGCATGGAGCATCTCGTGAACCTGATTATCCCCAACAATCCCGACAATATAAGAATAGAGATAGGTGGGGACATAAAGGAATGGCAATAAAACACCTTATACCGTAAATGAAGAAGACTATCA
>ULPT01031256.1_pt1 | contig 38102 bp, 20 predicted proteins | sample 1953751 | NCBI WGS metagenome assembly ULPT01 (sample SAMEA4835636, study PRJEB28245) | human gut metagenome | biome: gut microbiome; material: fecal sample | place: Denmark | collected 2008 | reverse complement strand
TAACAGACAAAACAGTCAACCTATTTTAGGACAAGACATTCTGCCTACCTCACGCCGACAACTACGGTATTTTTACGATAGATATACGATAGATATACGATAGATACACGATAGATAAACGCTACATTCAGCCTACCCGATAATACTCTTATAATAGTCTCCCCATACCATTGTCGTCTTCTTGCCTCAGGCAATTGTTTGAGGATAAAACACTTCCCGCCCCACCGACAAAACGAGCATATCGGTACAACAAAGCGGGCAAGCAGGGCGGATGAATGGAGAATATGAGATTAACCATATAATTATAGTTGAACCACATAATTAACCATTAATCGCCGTATGGACTTTTTTAGAACGTATAATTATCGTATAATTTATCGTTAATTAGCCATTAATTAGATCATTAATTTTTTTCTGCTACAAAACGTCAATTATCGTGTAATTGGTTCGTTAATTATCCCTACTGCGAAAACCACTTCGTCGGAAAAAGTGTGATAAAACCGCCTATACTCGTCAGAAAAAGTGTATCAAACACGCATAACTTCGTCGGAAAAAATGTTGTACGATTTGCATAATTGATTTATTTACAGTATATTTGCATCGTTTTTCCGATAATCACAAAAAAAAAGAAAGAATATGAAGCGAATTGTATATCAAAAATTAGTAGAATGGAAACATAGCCCACACCGCAAACCACTCATCTTAGAGGGGGCACGTCAAGTGGGCAAAACATGGCTGATGCAAGAGTTAGGCAAACAGGAATACAAAAACCATATCTATGTAAACTTCGACCGAGACGCTTGGGCACAGAGCCTATTTGACAACGATTACGATATATCGCGTATCTTGCTGCAATTGCAAGCACAAACAGGAAAACGTATTGTAGCCGGCGAGACATTGATTATATTCGACGAGTTGCAAGAAGCACCACGCGGATTAGGCGCACTCAAGTATTTCTGCGAGGAAGCCCCCGAACAACATGTGATTGTGGCAGGCTCGTTGTTAGGCATCACGTTACATCAAGGGCAATCTTTTCCCGTCGGGAAAGTGGATTTGATTCGGGTATATCCTCTGACGTTTATCGAATTTTTGCAAGCCGCCGGCGAAAGCATCAAAGCCGAATGTATCACAAACCATAATTGGGATATTCAGAAAGCATTATCCTACCAATACGAGGAACTATTGCGACAATATTACTTTGTCGGCGGTATGCCGGAAGCGGTTTCCGAATTCTTTGCAAGCCACGACCTGATTACCGTACGGCGCATACAGCATAATATCCTGACCGGTTACCGGAACGACATCGGCAAACACGCACCCGCGCAAGAAGTACAACGCATACTGATGGTTATGCGCAGTATCCCCACCCAACTGAGCAAAGAAAACAAGAAATTTATCTATGGAGCACTGAAGACAGGTGCCCGCGCCAAAGAGTTTGAATTGGCAATACAATGGCTCATCGATGCCGGAGTGCTATACAAAGTACCCCGTGTATCGGAACCACGAATGCCCCTAAGTGCATACGAAGATATGGGTACATTCAAACTATTTATGTTAGATTGCGGTCTATTGGGCTGTATGGGGGAAGTGCCCGCCCGGCAGATGTTGATAGGAAATAATATCTTTGCGGAGTGGAAAGGCGCATTTACTGAACAGTTTGTACTTCAGCAACTTCTGATGACATATCCCATTGCCTATTGGAGTAGCAACGATAGCGAATGTGAAATAGATTTTCTGATTCAGACAGACGACAGAATCATTCCGATAGAGGTGAAAGCCGAAGATAATGTCCACGCCAAATCGTTCAAACAATTTATCCAATGCAACCATCCCGAACTAAAAGGTATTCGCCTGAGCATGAAGCCCTATATAAACCAAGACTGGATGGAGAACGTGCCATTGTTTGCAGCAGGCGCACTGCCCGTTTGACGGATTTGCGACCAATATCTTTAGAATGTATAAGGCTACATTAATTGCCGTTAATTAACCATTAATCTTTTTCTGCGCAGCAGATAAAATGATATGGTTATATTCGGCGAAAAATTAATGGCTAATTAACGGCAATTAATGGAGCCCAAAAGTAGTAGGTGCCCATTATATGGAGTCAAAAAAGTAATGGCAATTAATGTAGCCTAAAAGTAATAGGTGTCAATTAATGGAGTCCAAAAAGTTGGCTGTGTGTGGAAGGAAATTAATGGCTAATTAACGGCAATTAATGGAGTCCAAAAGTAATAGGTGGTCATTATATGTAGTCCAAAAAGTTTGCTGTGTGTGGAAGGAAATTAATGGCTAATTAATGGCAATTAATGTAGCCCAAAAATAGTAAGTGTCAATTAATGGCGTTCAAAAAGTTGACTGTGTGTGGAAGGAAATTAATGGCTAATTAACGGCAATTAACGGAGACCCCCAAAAATAGGTGGTCATTGTTGGAGTCAAAAAAGGCAATTAATGGAGCCCCCCAAAAAAATAGGTGTCAATTAATGGAGCCCCCCACCACCCAAAATTATAATCATTTTGTATTTATTTTTCCATTTGTGTATCTTGTTTTACCCCCCCCATGGTTAAAAACTTAAAAATATTCAATAATTATAATTTTATTCTTGCAATATACATTTTTTTTGTAGTAATTTTGCACTCGATTTGATTTGTATGGTACGTAATCCTTTATCCATATAGGGTATATGGATCGTGTTGTGCTACTAAATTGAAATTGTTGGTATGAATAGTCGGTATCTGATTGTGCTTTTGTTGTTAGGCGGGATAGTCTATGGACTCACTACAGCGGTTGGCGGTATGCTGGCAGAGGATGAACCTATGTCGGTATGTTCTGCGCAGGTGGAGTGGTCGTCTGTGCCTAATGTGGGTGTTTCTGCGCCGGCAGAATGCTCTTTCTCTGTGCCTGCATCTTCTCGCCACGGCAGTTCGTTGTTTCACCATCCTGCTGTGTATAGCGGTGTGTCTGTCCCGCAAGGTTATTCGGGCAGTGGTCTTACCACGGGTGTGCCCTCTTCCGGAACTTATGTTGTCTCATCGGCGTATTCCCCTTCGCAGGGGCTGTATCTCACCTCCTCCGCCGTTCTGCAATCCTATGGCGGCGGTGCCGAGAGCGGTATGTATGCCTCTTCGGGCAGTCATAGTGCTGTCTCCTCCGTCTCGCCATCTTCGGCTGGCGTCTCGCTTGGCGCTATGAGTGTCTCTCCCGTAGCCTATTCGCCGTCCTACTCTTCAGCTTCTTCGTCGTACGCCCTTGCTGCTGCTCCTTCTGCTATGCCCTATACATCGGCACAGCAATCGGCACCGCACCGCAACGGACCTCGGAGAGCACCCGGGACGATCGGCGGTAATGATGAATGGGTGAATTGGTTCGATTGGTATGTGAAGCAAGAAGATGCAACCGGAGGCTGGACGTTTTCGGGTGATACCTATTACTTTACCGAGGAACAGTTGAGAGCGGCTTATGAGTATTGGAAGAATACGCAAAGTTCCACTATGCCGACCATACATTCTTTTGAGGACTGGCTCGCTTGGATTACAGGGGATTCCAATAATTCCCGTTATCAATTAGCCCCGATAGGAGACGGAATGTATATGCTCTTGTGGTTGGCTGCTATGTATGTTGTTGCAGTCTTGTACAAACAATATAGAATGAGTAAAAAAATCCATACGTTATGAAACATATTTTACTTTCGTGTGTTTTGATGTGTAGTGCAGCCGTTATGGCTGCTATTCCTGTTGATAACTCTTGTGAGAATCCTATGCCGATTACCAAGGATTTTCAAGAGACCATTCCTGCAGCGGGTGAGTATTGGTTTACTGCATATACCTATGATTTGCCTTTAGGCGGTTTCTTTGTGGCGGATGATGCCAATGATATCGAAAATCCTATTGCGTGGGTCGATTTCTCGTGTACCTCTGGGGTGTATGACGATGCGTTGTTGTCAGATATTATTACTTCCGCATCGGGCTGGGGTGTTCAAGTGCCTATCAAGTTTGAGATGACCAAAACCATTATCAATGGCATATTGGGGCATCAACTGATGGTGGATGATACCTACCGCGAACTATTGTCAGAATATGGACTGACCTATAATGTACAGGCACTTATCAAAGTAGTATTTCCTGCTCCGGGTAAAATCAGTATGATTCCGGATTCGGTATTCCGCAATTGTATGAATAATGCCACTTATGTGCATGTCGATGATACCTTGCGTATCCTGCCCAACGATTCAGCCAAGGTGTTTGTTTTGCCTTATACCGATTGGCAGAACGACAGCGTGCGGTTTATCTGGCGCGGTACACAACCGGCACAGGTATTCATCGCCTACGATGAGTGCGGATTTGAGCCGTCAAATACAGATCCGGATGTGTGGGATATCTGGACAATGGAGGATGGGGATACTGTCAAACTGACCTCGGCGCAAATCAAAGAAACAATGGAGCATAATGGTATGAGTGGTTTATACTATACCAAGGTGCTTACTAAAGGTGCCGGGGAATTGTGGGTGGAGAAAGTGCCGCAGAAAGCGGCGGAGGGCGATGCTGTTTTGCTGCCTTACGGAGAGGAAACTATGCTTGCTGCGGGGGATACCACCACATTGTATTATTTCCCTAAAACGTGGAACAAGGCAACACGTTTCTTCACACCAACGAATAATATATTCAAAATGTATGTCTCTCGTGCGGCACAATTTAATTTGTCGTCCGAGGACAAGAATGTCGTGGCGGTATATCAGTATCGTCCGATCGAAGATGGGCACGAATTGTGCCTGACGGCGTCCGAGATGCAGAAACTGACTGACAAAGCGACAGAGGATTATCTGTATGTCCGTTTCCAATGTATCGCAGCCACATCTATACTGCCAGATGAGTGGATAGCATCCGATTGTGCTGAAAAAACCACGGCTTTGCCTTTGGATTTTGCCCACGAACAACTCAAAGGTACAAGCAGTGTGTATCGTGTGAATTTTGCAGATTGGCAAAATTATGGTATGGCTGTTGATTGGGCAGGAAATGGCACGTTGGTGCTATTCTTTGCTGACACTTGTACTTTCAAACTATCCGCTACTAATAAAAATATAATTTTCTACGAAAGTGTTTCTAAATACTCAAAAGACACAATTAGTGCGGATAAGATAAACCAATTAGCATCCCGTGTGGATGCAGATGGATATGTGTATCTGCAATGGAAATCAACCAATAATGGCACTCTGACTATCAAAAGTACCAAACCGGCGGAGACGGAACCCATCCCCTCTTCTACAGCGGATACCCGTGTAGGAAATAGTTTGTCAGTGGCGCAATATGGCGATAACTTGTTGGTTATTACTACGGAAGATCAGGACATCCAACTATTTACTTCATTGGGTGTATTAGTTCAATCCTGGCACCAACTTGCAGGGGAACAATATACGCTTTCCGTGCCACGCAGTACTATGTATGTGCTTCGCGGAAAAAACGATGTGGTAAAACTTGTACGATAAATCATATAAAAAGATAGATTATGAAACGATATTTAGGGTTATTGTGCGGGATATTATTGAGTACAGTCTCTATATGGGCAGAGATGGTACAAGTAAAACTTTATCAGAATCCTGAACTAAATGCAGAAGGATATATTACACAATACTATAATGGCAATCAAGGCAATTTAGGTGCTTGTTGGGATGGGGCTAAATTGCAACTTAATAAATCAAACGAAACTGGTTCCGCTTCTCTGACTTTTAAGGCTCCGAACCACACTGTGATTCTATCGTATAGTTTTTGGGTCGGGAAGAATGATGAAAAGCCTACATATCAGATTAATGGTGACCCTGAGGTTACACCAAAATCGAATATGACAAATCCGGAAAAAGTCGAAAATAATAACTATAACCGGCAGCAACTGAAGATTACTACTACGGTTGAGAGAAAATTGGGTTTTCTTGCGTGGAACTACTACTATGTCCGTATGAAACAATTTGACTTTACCCTCCTAATCCCTGAAGTGCAAAACGGACAACAGAAAAATACCATAGTACTATCCAAACTAACTAATACTGATTTGTCAAGCGGTACAACCACGCGTTCAGGAGAGTTGGTGTTTTATGTGAAAGACCCGATTAGTACAACAGATGCTTCGCAGTATTTCTCAGCCCAATTGGTCTCCAATGAAACGGATGCAGCAGATAGATGGGCAATCGCTTCTTCAGAGTGGACGGTAACGGAAACCAATAAAACGGATAATGGCAGAAAGGTGTATGAGGTTAAAGTGCCTATTACATACAATGCGGGAACTGCCAACCAAGAAATAGGTACCTTTGAAGCAACAGTTCGATTGAGTTCAAAGAATGATAAAAATGCCAATATCGCTGACCAAAAAGCCCAAATTACGGTAGGTGATGTGAAAGCAGAAAACCCTATCGCTTGGGGACAGAACTGGGGAAACAATGGTAACGTTACCCTGTATAAAGGAGATTCCTATGGTCGCAGTGAATATTTGGTGAATACTGCGGGTCTTGCGTTGGAAATACCGACATCCTCTGCCCCGAGTGTGCTGTATGTGGATCCGCTTACAGGTAGTATCACTGCCAAAGCGGAAGGAGGTGTGGTGTTAACCTATACCCAACCGGAGACAGACACTTACAAAGAGAAAGTATTGACTCTGTATGTGAAGGTAATCAAACGAACACCTATCTTTACAATCAATGCCGAGAAAAAAGAAGGGGATAAATATATACTTTATGTGAACAAATCCTACACCGATTTTGTTTCTTCAACCAATATGGATTACGCAACGTCTGTATTATCAATTACGCACAATGCGGACCCTTATTTTGTAGTAAACGGACGCAATGCCGCTACTAAATCAAATGTAGCAACATTTGATGTTACGGTTGCGCAAGCGGAGGGGAATTTATGGTATAGCAAAACGGAAACCTTTACAATCGAATTGCGCCATAACCCGATTCATGTGGGTACTTTGTGTAGCAGAACATTAGAGGATTTATATAATGATGATAAATTTTCTATAGATAAGAATAATTTAACCAAACTGCTAAATGGCGAAATATATATAGGTGATCCTGGAAAGAATACTGCAGGTGGTTCTATCAAATTCCATTTTGCGGGTTCGCCTGATAAATTAGACATAACGACTGCAACTGCCAATGGGAATCCTACTTGGCAATTTTTGCAGAGTAAAACAGAGTACGACAACGATTTTTACGCTTTAAAGAACAATACGTTTGATAAGGACGCACAATACCTTAAAATAGTTGTATCGGGAACACAGGCTCAGGGGAAAATAACATCGCTGTGTATTACCGAAAGGGTTGGGCTTAGCGTATCTCCTACAGACATTTCTCTTAGCGCAATTGATAATCAGGTGTCTGTTGGTACAATGAGTGTAGAGGTGATTAACTTGGAATCTGTCTCATTGAAAATCGCAGGCACAAATGCTTCTGATTTTGAATTGCTTTGTGGTACACATAGTTATACCGCTACAGATGGTATTACCTTGGATGTAACAGATGGTTTGGGCGTAGATTGTTCGCCGACAATATCGGTGCAAGTCCGCTATAAGGGCGATTATGCTTCGGCAGTTGGCAAGAAAGCGCAAGTGACGATTACGGATGGCAGCGGACATACCGCTACGGTAAATGTAGAGATACAATCGGTGGAAACTAACGAGTATGGTGTACCCAAATCCATCTATGCAAGTATGGCTTCCACTACCGGCATTGAAACGGGTACAGAGCATAAAACGAATAATAGTCATCCATATCATATCAAACGTGCGGTAGATTTGACTGGTGCTTTTGCTGCCGGAGCGGCTTGTTTTGACAAATTGTATATCTTTGGTGTTACCAAAGGTTATACATCTGCCGAACAAACAACAGAAACCACTACTATAAATAAATATTCTAAGACACCATGTTATGTTTATACTAAGAATGCCGACCATTACGATTTTGAGCAATGTGTGGACAATATGAACTCTGACACCAAAAGCATCGGCGTGAATGTGTCTGCAAATGGGCAAAAACTCTATTTTACAGGTTGGTGTCCGTATGCATCTGCGGGTTATCTACCGTCAGATATAGGTGTGTTCCATGTTAAAGGTGGAGCCGGGGCAAAAGTGGATATCTACTTGGATAACTGCTATCTCTATCCGCGTAATAAAATGACGAACCATAGTGCTGGTGAAGAGATTATGCGTGCGAATACAAACTTGAATAGTTATCCGACGGGTAGTGGTGGAGCCTTTGTATTTGAAACTACTTCTGAAAGATCTGATAGTCCGTTTACGCCTTATATTCACCTGCGCGGTGAGAATGTGCTGAATAGTGTGCAGGGGAACGTAGTGTATGTAACCATAGCAACAGTGACCAAAACGGCGACACAATGCTCTTCACCTATCCACATGTACACTACGAATAATACAAAACAGTATGAGACATTGACTATTGATGATCAATGGCCGATTAATGCAGCAGGGACAAATTTTGAACATACCAATGGAAAATTGGACTTGAAGAAATTCACCAATAATGCACCATCTATTGATTTGGGAAACGGAAATTCTGTAGTCAATATCAACGGCGGGCAAATCAAATTGCAGAACTCAATTCCAATGTCGAAAAACTACACTTCTACATTAGCAATTTCGTGGCGTATGTATTCGCAAAGTGTATTGAAAATATTTGGCATGGGTAATGATCAAGCATCGGGAACGGTCAATTTCAATGATGGAACCATATCCTCGACTGATATTTCTATAGCAAATGATTATATAAACTATTATTGGGATGCCCATTCTATGAAGTGTCCGCAGAATACCACTATTAATGGTGGTTCTTATAATTGCAATATTTATGCTTGTAACTCCTGCAGCGACAAGGGGTCTTCTGCCAAAGATCGTAAAGGTACGGCTTTGTGCAAATTAGAAGTACCATCTACAGGAACGAAAACCAACGGAATGGCAGAATTTGAATTCCCGCTATCTAAGAAAAACGAATTGGGAACTACTCTGCAAGAGTATTACCGCGAAGCGGGGTACTTATATGGTCAAAATAGTATTACCGCTGATGAAAATGGCAATGTCAATTTAATGCTTCCCTGTTCATATATAGGAGAGAAGGAAATAATTGGTAAAACTGCAGTTCCTTGGGCTATGTGTGTACCGGCTCTTAATGCAGGGGCTGCTTCTGGTAGCACTGCGCTCTCAAAATCATTTGGCGGTGATATTACCGCTCAGGTTGATGCTACACATGATGTAAATAACCTTCTATGGACCCAAATAGATGAGAATATGGAGGAGGTTATCGGAAGTGGTGAGTATAAGTCTCCTGAATATAACGCAACCGTCCAATTCGACAATAAGGCAAAAAATCATTATTATTCACAAATAACAAATTCTGAAGAGTACTCTATACAGGGTGAATTGATAATAATAATTCCGGCGATGGCAGATCGTTGGATGACTTTTACGGCACCTTTTGATATTCAGGAACTCTATGTGTTGGAATCCTACCCGGATTCTATATTACTTGTGCTAATAGCACCAAGGCTCCGCAGTTGCGTCCGAATGTTGTTCTGCCGGAGGAGCAGATACAGGTGGTAAACCTCAATCCGGATATGGAAACCGACATCGTGGTTTATACCTCTACCGGACAAAAAGTTGCTGCTTATACCTCGCGTGAGGCAGAGACATTCCTGATGAATGCGGCTTCTGATACGGGCTACTATATGGTGGATATACAATGCGATGGCGAGAAGATTACTTTGCGCTATGTGGTTAAGTAAACGGACTGACAAACAAATAATTACGATACAATGAAAGAGATTAAAAATAAGATATTCGGTGGTGCGGCGCGTCTCGGCAAGGCTGCATTGGTTGTGATGCTGGTATCTGTGGGTGTTTGTGCTTCGGCGCAGACACCGGCAGACACTGCCGTTTCAGATTTCAAATGGGCAGTGGGCGATACGGTGGTTATCAAGCGCGGCAATACGCACTATCTGACCGGAGAGCGTATGAGTTCGTGGGTATATTATGTGTCGTTCCCTATCCGGCAAATAGGTACGAAACGTTTCCCGGACGGTGTGCTGCTCAATGGTATCATGTCGTGGATCGCTCCCGACGGTATCATACTCAAGGGGGCTGTTGCACGCGAGGACTCGGTGGAGCAGGTGGTAGTTCAACAGCGCATCGAGGTCAGCAAACAGACGCTGAACCAATTGGCAGAAGAGGTGGCAAACATGTCGCTCGAAGAGCAACGCAAGATTGAGCAACAAGCCAAATTGTATGGTGCTGAGGTGCTGAGGAAATCTGCCGAACCGCAAAAGAAGGACACTGTCCCTGTGGTACAGAAAGATACGCTACCTGTCGAGCCACAGCCGCAGGAGCCCGTCGTAGTAGAGCCGAAAGAGCAGGAAACGCCTGCCGACACCGCCCTCGCGCAGCCTATACGCGAGAACTACCAGCGTTTCTCTATCGGTCTCCGCGGCGGATATGCCAATATGTTGCATTCGCTCAACCGTGATAGCAAACGTCCGGGCGGCTTCGACGCTATGCTCGACCTGCAATATGCTTACTATTGGACCAAGCAGGAGCGTCCTGTTGACCTGGGTATCCTCACAGGCTTGAGCCTCGGCTATGCACAGAGCAGTATCAGCATGGATATCAACGACTCCTATACCGTTACTACCGATGAGGGAGTTGTGGATTATACCCTTACTGCCGATAAGGTCTCTTCGTGCGACCGACAACTGCAATTGGAGATACCGGTGATGTTCTCTTTGATTACCGACAAAGGACTATTCTTCAATGTCGGTCCCAAACTGCTGCTCCCGCTCTATACGCCGTATCAGCAGACTATTACATCGCCTACAGTGGACGCATATTTCCAAGAAGAGGGAGTTCACGTTACCAACGAAGCCATTACGGGACGTTTGGAGAATGACCAACTCAACGACAAAGGCAAAAACCACAACCAATGGAAAGTCAACCTGCTCTTGACTGCAGAAATCGGTTATGAGTGGAGTCTGCGCAATGGAGATGCACTCGGTTTGGGCGTATATGCCAACTATAGCGTGGTCAGTGCTTTCAAAGCAGAGACCGCCAATAAGAGCCTGATTAATGTAACGCCTCCGTCGGGCGACAGCAAGGCTTCGGCTTCTGTGGTCTCGGCTACGGATACCTATGTAAACAAATTAGGGTATGTGGACGTAGGCATCAAGGTGGCATACCACTTCAATTTTCCGAAGCAGAAACGTTCTGTTGCTGAGAAATAAGACGGATATATGTATAATAAAAAAGGCGGGACCGATTGCGGCTCCGCCTTTTTTGTATGGGGTATTGGTGCATTATGCATTATGCATTATGCATTGTATGATTTCTCCGGCTACTTGTGCTTTTGAGGCAAGCGGGTAGGCGGTATGATGTCCGTCTTTGTAGTAGATGGTTACTTTGTTGGTGTCGCATGCAAACCCTGCGCCGGCATCTTGCAGCGAGTTGAGCACTATCATATCCAGCCCCTTGGACACCATTTTGTGCAGTGCGTTGCTCTCCTCATTATGCGTCTCGAGTGCAAACCCTACCAGGGTTTGGTCGGGGCGTTTCTGCTGTCCGAGGGTGGCGGCTATGTCGTGCGTTTTGCGCAGAGTGAGCGTCAGTGTGTCTTGCCCGGATTGTTTCTTTATCTTCTGTGTGGCAACTGTCTCGGGGGCGAAGTCCGCTACGGCTGCACAGAGAATAACTATATCGCACGCGGAAAAGGCTCCTGTACATGCGTCGTACATCTCCTGCGCCGAACCGATAGAGGTGATACGCAATGCAGGGCTTACACCGAATAATTCTATTTCGGGTAGGGTACATTGTGCGGGACCCGATACCAATACCACTTCAGCCCCTCGGCGGAGACACTCCTGTGCCAATGCATAGCCCATTTTGCCCGTCGAATAGTTGCTGATATAGCGCACGGGGTCTATTTTTTCCTGCGTGGGACCTGCGGTGATAAGCACCCGTTTGCCGGACAGGTCTTTCTCCGTCAGGGCATAATATACAGCCTCTAATAGTGCGTCGGGTTCCTGCATACGTCCTCTGCCCGTGGTGCCGCACGCCAATTCGCCTTCCGCGCAGTCAAGCATAGTGATATTATCCCAACCTGACAAATGTCTCATAGCCTCTTGCGTGGCAGGGCATCGGTACATCTTGTCGTTCATCGCGGGGGCAATCACCACCGGTTTGCGCATAGCGCAGAAAGTGGTGGTCAGTGCGTCATCGGCAATGCCGTTCGCCATCTTTCCCAACACGTTGGCTGTGGCGGGGGCTATTATCATCAGGTCTGCCCAATCGGGTAGGGAGATATGTTCGGTGGAATGGGTGTTGATGGCGGCGAATACATCAGAATAGACCTTGTAGCCCGATAGGGTCTGCAAGGTCAATTCGGTAACGAACTCCAACGCATTCTTGGTGGTCGCCACCCGTACTTCCGCGCCAGCTTTGCGCAGCAGGCGTATCAGTTCGGGAATTTTGTAGGCAGCGATACCTCCGCTGATACCTACCAGTATGTGTTTACCCTGTAACAATGTACAATTAACAATTAAGAATTAACATACATTGTGCATTACACATTGTGCATTGTGTATTGTCCCTTATTTCAGGGCTTCGTCTTTGTTGCTGCTCTTATATACAAGGTCGTTTTCCACAAACTCCTCAGTAGCCAGCAACGTCGGTTTGGGAAGACGCTCGTAGGTACGCGAAATCTCGATCTGCTCTTGGTTCTCGTAGGTCTCGTCCACCGAGTCTTGCGGAGTGGAAAAATCTTGCAGTTTGCTGTCTAACTCTTTCTTGAGCGAAGCACTGATCTGGTTGGCACGCTTGGCAATGATTGCCACGGTCTCGTACACGTTGCCTACGGGCTCTACCAACTTGTTCATATCGCGAGTGATGGTGTTGGTAGGCGCTTTCGATTGTTTGAAATCCATATCTTTAGTATCTTTAGTTTAGTGTTTGTAGTTCGCAGCGTAAAAATATGCCCGAACATATATACATATTGCGCTGTGCGCAAACTTATTCCTTGGTTATTTTCTTTATATCTTTGAGTATCTTGTCCGCTGCCGAACGGTGTTTCGATTCGGGGTACTCCGTAATGAAACTATAGTATTCGTCCTGCGTATCGCGGGCACGCTCCAGTTTCTTGTCCTCGTACGAGATTAATACCTGCTGATATTTGGCTTGCAGAATCAGCCAGTTCAGTTCCTCTTGATATGAGTTGCTCGGGTAGGTCTTGAGTGCGTTTTTCGCCACAATCTCGCAACTCAGATAGTTGTTGCCCAAATACGAACCCAAATTGTAATAGAGTTTCGCACTCAGATACTCTTTCTGCGCCAGTTTGTCGTACATCTCCCCCATCTCTTGATAGGCTTGCTCTGCGTATGGGCTGTCGGGATAGAGTTCTACAAACTCCGTAAACGACTGTATCGCCTTCTTTGTAATCTCTTGGTCCAGACGTGCGTCGGGCGAATCAAGGTAGTAGCAGTGTCCGAGTTGGAAGCGTGCCTCTATGGCATATTTGCCTTTCGGATAGTTGCGGATATAGGCTTGATAGTAGTCGGCAGCCGAGGTGTAGTCCTTCTGTCCCATATAACTCCGCGCTAAGTAGGCAAGCACATCCTCGCTACGCTCCGTACCCCGATAATACGACGCCACATCGTCCAGCAGAGTCTGCGATTTTACGTATTGTTTGTCGTTGAAATACTCCAATGCCTTCTGATATTTATAGTCAGCATCGGTTGATTTCAATATCTTTTGGTACTCTCCGCAACTCGCAAAAAGTACACCAATCAGCAATATGACAAAATACTTGTTCTTCATTCTATGAAATGAGCCTGCAAAGTTACATAAAAAAAACGAAATACACAAATATGATGCAATTTTCGTGCCAACGTAGATTCAACAAGCAAGACTTTATGTCGTAGGAAAGATTCTGAAATTTGAACAAACTATGCAATTACTTGCGTCATTTATATATCTTCCAATTATCTCTTTTTGATATATGCAAGGTATGAAATGAGAAATCGCAAATCGTAGTGCCGCTGCTGATTGTGTGGCAGTGGAAGGCGGATAGGTAGGCCGGGGGATTCTTTGGGGGGAGTTATATCTTTGCGTTGCGTATCTCGGTGCTGGATATATCGAAATAGGGCGCGTCTTTCAGAAAAACAATGCCTTTTGCGGTCGGGTATTGGTCAATCTGTGTCTCCACCTTGCGCTGCGAATCGGCACCGCCGTGTCGGGGATAGACAAACAGGCGATAGTGGCTGAGGATATATTCCCAATCGCGCCAATGGTCGAAGATGGCGAGGTTGTCCTCCCCAATGATTAGGGTAAACACATCGTCGGGATAGGTCCGGCTCAGTGCGCGGAGGGTATTGGCGGTGTAACTCGGACGGGGCAGATGGAACTCAAAATCCGACACTTTTACCTTCGGAATATCCGCCACGGCATGGCGCACTTGCTCCAACCTGACCTGCTCATCGGCGAGTATATGCTTGTCTTTCAGTGGGTTATTGGGGCTGACCAATATCCATAGTTCGTCCAAGTCGGTATGCTCTGTTACCCACTTTGCCAACCCGACATGCCCGAAATGGACAGGGTTGAAAGAACCGCCGTAGATACCTATGTTCAATTTTGGATATGAATTAAAATGCGTAGATATTCAGCGTATTATCCCAAGAAGGCAGCAACCTCTTTGTCTAATTGGGCTTTGGCAGAGTCGAGGTTGTCGTTCACGATGATACAATCGAAATGCGAGGCGTCTTGCATCTCGGTGGCAGCCTTGGCAACGCGCTCCTCTATCTTCTCCATGCTGTCGGTAGCCCGACCGATAAGGCGTTTGCGCAATTCCTCCACCGAGGGCGGTGCCACAAAAAACGACTTGGCTCTGTCGCCGAAGATACGCTTCAGGTTGATTCCGCCTTTCACGTCTACATCAAACACGACATGATGTCCGGCGTTCTCGATGCGCTCAATCTCACTCTTGAGCGTGCCATAGTAGGTGCCGGAATAGACTTGCTCCCATTCCACAAGTTTGTTTTCTGCAATCAGTTTCTCAAACTCTTGGTTGGTGATAAAATAGTATTCCTTGCCATTCTGCTCCTGCCCGCGCGGTGCGCGGGTGGTCGCGGAAATAGAGAACTCAAGGTCATGGCGTTTGCCGAGCAGGTAGTTTACCAAGGTCGATTTGCCCGCTCCGCTGGGCGCGCTGAAAATCAATATCATAATCAGGAAAGGTGTGGTATTTTCTCTAATGCGGTTCTTACACGGCGGAGTGTCTCCTCTTTGCCGAGTACGTCGGTGATAGCCCAGATATGCGGACCACGCGCCGCGCCCACCAAGCAGATACGGAAAGCGTTCATCACGATACCTACGCCATACTCTTTCTCTGCAATCCATGGCATCACAAGGGCGTCCAATGCCTCTGCCGACCAATCGTCTTGCTTTTCCAATAGTGCCAAAAGTTCTTGTATATGGCGCGGACTATCCTCTTTCCAGCGTTTTTTGAGCGATTTCTCATCGTACTCCGTGGGGGCAACAAAGAAGAAATTCACCTGCTCCCATAGTTCGGGTACGAAGTTCACACGGTCCTTGGTCAGACCGATGACCTTTGCCACAACGGCTTTGTCGGCACTTACCCCATGTTGCTCCAATACGGGCATAAACAGGTCTGCCAACTCTTCGTCGCTTTTCAGTTGCAGGTATTGGTGGTTGAACCATTTGCCTTTCTCGTAGTCGAATTTCGCCCCCGACTTGCTGACACGGTCGAGCGAGAATTGCTGAATCAGTTCGTCCATTGTAAACATCTCTTGGTCGCCGGTGTTGTGCCAGCCCAATAGGGCCAAGAAGTTGATGACTGCCTCCGGGAAGTATCCGCTCTCGCGGTAACCCGACGAGACAGTGCCGTCTTTCTGGTTGTGAAACTCTAATGGGAAAACAGGGAAACCGAGTCGGTCTCCGTCGCGTTTGCTGAGTTTGCCGTTGCCGTCGGGCTTGAGCAGCAGGGGCAGGTGCGCAAACTGTGGCATGGTGTCTGCCCAACCGAAAGCACGATAGAGCAACACATGCAGCGGAGCGGACGGCAACCACTCCTCGCCGCGGATGACGTGCGTGATTTCCATCAGATGGTCGTCCACAATGTTTGCCAAGTGATAGGTAGGCAGGTCATCGGCTGATTTGTATAGCACTTTGTCGTCCAAGATATTCGAGTTGATAACCACCTCGCCGCGAATTAGGTCATGAACGTGTATGTCCTCGTTGGGCTCTACTAAAAAACGCACCACATACTTTTCCCCACGGGCAATACGTGCGTCCACCTCCTCTTTGGCGAGTGTGAGCGAATTGACCATCTGCGTGCGTGTGCGTGCGTCATATTGAAAGTTAGGTATCTCCCCACGCTTGGCGTCCAACTCTTCGGGAGTGTCAAATGCAATGTAAGCATGCCCCGAATCGAGTAGTTGTTTCACATACTGATGATAAATCTCGCGGCGCTCACTCTGACGATACGGACCATGCGCACCCTTTCCATTGGGCGCATCTTTACAGATTCCTTCGTCTATCTTGATACCGAGCCAATCAAGTGCCTCGATGATATATTCCTCTGCCCCGGGCACGAAACGTGTGGAGTCGGTATCTTCTATACGAAGCAACATCTCCCCCCCGTGCTGACGCGCAAAAAGGTAGTTGTACAAAGCGGTACGCACACCGCCGATATGCAATGCTCCCGTGGGACTGGGAGCGAAACGAACACGAACCATAAAGAATAATTTGTAAATTAGCCCGCAAAGTTACGATAATTTTCTGATATGCACAATTCCTTTCTGAATTTCGGTTCTTTTCACTGAGCATATACCTGTGTCGGGGAGAGAAAGACGGCAAAGAGAAAATCACCCGCCTCCTCGGATCTGCAACATCAAAGCCTAATCATAAATAAGGATATATCTTACCGATAATTAGGGATTGCCGGGACCGGGATAGTGGTGTACCTTTGTACAAATTTGCAATAATACGCTGCTATGGTGTGTGATGAGGTCGGATAGATATTGGTAGAGGTTGTTATTGCAAAGACGGAGGTGTTAAAAATACAATCATATTCATTAATAAAAACCTATTTTCCTATGAGAAGAAACAAACTCTTTTTGTTGTTGTCCGCAGGATTTTTAGCCTTTGGAATGAGTGCGCAGACTGCTATGCTGCCTTATTCCTCAGGTTTTGAAGTTGCTTCCGACAACGTACAATGGCAATTTTCGGAAGGAAATACCGTCAATCGCTGGTATATTGGCGGTGCCGCTCCGAAAGATGGAACCAATGCATTGTATATCAGCAATGACAATGGTGAGAATAACACGTACAGCAATCGCGACTACACCACGGCGTTTGCCTGGCGCACGTTTCAGTTCGATGCGTGGGATTATATCATAAGTTTCGATTGGAAAGCCACGGGCGAAGGCAGCTACGACTTGATGCAGGTGTTGGTGCTGCCTGCCGATGTCAGCCTGACGGGGGCGAACCAGAATAGGGTGGATTTAGGAACTTTAATCGGTTTTGATGTAAATACATCAGCGGATAAATTTACTCAAGCGGGCTATATCCGTCTCCAAAGCGGTCAACCGAGCAAGCCAAGTTCCCCGTGGATGTTCAACCAGACTACCTCGTGGCAAAGTGAGTCCGTTGAAATCAGTATCCCCACAAAAGGCGACTATAACCTGGTTTTTGTTTGGCAGAACGATGGCTATGGCGGCGATAACCCGCCTGCTGCCATAGATAACCTGTCAATTAGCAGGAAGGCCTGTACCAATATGCAAGATTTGAATATCACCGGCATAACCGCTTCCTCGGCAACGCTCTCTTGGACGGCTTTCGAGGACGTAGTCGGCTACGACTATATCGTGGCACCTGCTACGGAGACCATCGCTGACGCACAGGCACAGCGCACTACCGCCACATCGGTACATATCAGCCAACTGCTGCCGAATACTACCTACATTGCATACGTGCGTGCTGTGTGCGGAGAGGGGGTAGGTGCATGGAAACAAGTATCGTTCCATACCGATTGTGTGGAGCAGACTATTCCCTACACGGAGAATTTCGACGGCAGCCTGCCTAAGGGCAATGATGTGATGCCCTATTGCTGGCATAGGGTGGCATATAATAGTAAATATCCGTATGTGTTTGTAGATGAAAATAATATGAATTTGGCGCATAGTGGGAGCAACTTCCTCTATTTCTACGGTGGAAATACCGCTTCGGAGCAGTATGCCGTTTTGCCTGCCACTACAGAGAACGCCAACCGCCTGATGCTTTCATTCTATTATAAAAACAGGGACGCAGGTGCAAAATATGGCAAAGTAATAGTGGGCGTGATGAGCGATTATACCGATGTAAGTACGTTTGTGGGGGTGGATACGTTCCCGATAAGCACAACCTACACCTTGGCAAAATCGTATTTGAACAATGTCCCGGATACGCACAACTATGTAGCGATAAAGTACGCTGCGGGGACTGCGGAAAACGGTTCGTATGTCTATATCGATGATGTGGAATTGAAGCCTATGCCTACCTGTATTCCGGCGAAAGCCATGCGTATAGACCATATCACTACCACGAGTGCCGACCTCGTGTGGCAGGCGGGTAAAGAGGAAACCGCTTGGTTGGTACGCTATACCGAATCGGGCAGCACCGATACCATAACCACACGTATATCCGGTACATCGGCATTGACTATCACAGGTTTGGTGCATTCGACACTTTATACCTATTGGGTGAGCATACAGTCGGATTGCGGCGATGGCGATATGGCAGAACCCGTAGAAACCACGCTCTCCTTTGCCACTGAGTGTGCGCCGTTCCAAACACAGCGCGACTCTATCCTGTTCGGTTTCGAGCCCTACAGCACGGGACAATCCTTCGAGGATATTCCTTGCTGGGACACTTTCAAAGGGGTGGGCAACTCGTCCTATAGATGGAAAGTACAGTCCGGTACCGCACATTCCGGAAGTATGTACGCGCTCATCAGCAATCAGAACGACACAACGAAATCGGTGGTGCTGGTAACACCGCAGGTAGAGATACCCGAGGGCTCGGAACTGAGTTTCTACAGCCGCAGCGGCTATGTCTCCACCTCTACCCGCAACGACCGACTGGTGGTGTATGTGAATAATGTACCTGCTTTGGAGGGTGCCACCCGTTTGGGCGAAGTGTGTGACCTAAACAAAACATACCGTTTCTCGCGTTTCAGTCTGCCCGTCCGCGGCAAACAATATATCCTTATTGAGGCATACAACTACGGTTCGATTTATGTGGACGACATCCTTGTCTCTCCGGAACCCGCCTGCTTGCCGCCGACCAATTTGCGGGTGTATGCCACCAATGCGCATAGCGCCACTATTGCGTGGAACCCGGGGAAGAACGAAACGCAATGGCTGATAAGTGTGGACAACCATAAGGATATCTATATAGAGGATGAACCGGTGGAAGGCACGCCGTTCTATACCCTTGAGGATTTGCCCTCTTCTACCAAAGATACCATCTATGTCAAGGTGCAATCGATGTGCGATGAGAGTTCCTTGTCGGAAACGGCAGAGGCATCCCTTGTCTTTACAACGGCGTGCGAACCTGCGGACTATGCTGCGGCACAGGCGGGCGACACGCTGCTTGCTTGTGGCTTCGAGATAGGCGATGACGAATCGTTTGTCAGCGGTTGGGACTCGGTGGCGCACAACTGCTGGACGAACCGCCAAATCGGCTATACAGGCTATTATGCCCCTGCTTCTCCCATTATTTGGACGGTTAAAACCTCCAATGCACACACCGGCGAACAGGCATTGGCATTGCCGTCTAATAGTTCCTATCAGCCGATTACCATCCTTACTCTCCCGGGTATGGTGCTTGCTGACGGGATGGAATTGGAACTGGCTTTCTGGAGCAAGAAAGGGCAGGCCTATTATGGCAAAACGCTTGATAGTATCGAGGTTTATCTCAATAACGCACCTGCAATGGCAGGGGCTACTCGAATCGGTACTACAGGGCTCATCGGGGAGGAATATACGGAATATACGTTCAGCCCCATTTCGGCACTTGCCGGTTTGAACTATCTCATCCTTCGCTGTGAACATCCGAGCGGCTATGCCGACCTCTATATCGATGACATCGCTGTGCGTGTTCTGCCCGACTGCCGCAAGGTGCGGAATGTGGAGATAGACAACATCACCACCCATACGGCTACGCTGCAATGGACACCCGGTAACCATGAAACGGCTTGGCAGGTAATCGTCATCAACGGCGCGGATACCCTCATCAATACTCGTGCTAACCAGACATCGGTAACGATGTCCTCACTGCAATCTGGTACGAAATACACCCTTGATGTTACTATCAAAGCCGTTTGCGACAATGTCGAAGCCGTTGAGTTTTATCACGCTGCGCATACGTTCCAAACCGAATGTGAAGCCATTACCGACTACCCGTGGAGCGAGACCTTTGAAGATATTCCTTCCGGTGACGACATCTTCGAAGTACCCTTGTGCTGGAATATCCTCGGGGCTAACCGGGGCGGCAATACCTCCGTTTTTGTTACCGGTTCTATCGCTGCACACGAGGGTACCAAGGGGCTTACGCTCAAAACAACAGACGCATACGATGCTGTGGCTTTCGCTATCCTTCCGCAGGTCGAAACAGGGAATGAAATGGTATTCTACTACAAGAGCAATTATAGTAAGAAACCGCTCGAAGTGGGCTATCTTACCGATCCCGCCGACTCCACTACGTGGCATCGTATAGCCGAGTACAATGGAACCTCTACATGGACGCGCGTTATCCTTACACTCGCGTGCGGGGAGAATGTCGGACAACCGTACTACGGTTTCCGATATGCGCCTAACTATCAGTACTCCAGCCAGGTATATATCGATGATGTAACCGTGCATGCACCTTCGCCGTGTGCTTATCCGCGCGATTTGCATACCATTGATTCGCTTGCTACGCCGAATAGTGTCACTGTGGCTTGGGTGGGCAGCGCAGACAACGGATATACGGTAACGTTCTGTGGTGAGGATACCGTCACCTTACAGACAACCGACACTTTCTGCATCTTGGACGGACTGCAACCCGCCACGCGTTATACCTATACGGTCAAGGTGCTGGCACACTGCATGGCGGGCGATGCTGCGGATGTGCTTTCCGAGCAACTGACGCTTACCACCGCTTGCGGTGCTATTACAGACTTCCTGTGGGAGGAAGACTTCGAGGAGTTCAGTACAGGCAATGTCAATCACCCCTGCTGGATCAATGAACATGTGTCGGGACCGGGTAGTTATCTCTTCGTCATAGACCAATCTTCTTGGGGAACAAACGGGAATACCACCAAGACACTCAAACTGACCGACCAAAGTAACACTACCTACACCCGTCTGGTGCTCCCCGAGATGAATATCCCCACCGCCGGTGGCTATGATTTCGGACTTTCTGTCTGGCGTCGTTCTATGTCTTCTAAGCCGACAGAGGGAATCTACATTATTGCGCAAACCGATACGTTGGCGTTTATTCCGCACGACTATTCCACCAGTGGTATCAATGTCCCCGCAGAAGCGGAAAGCAACTGGTACACATACACGTTCACCTTGCCGGATAAGGGTGTGCAAAACATTATCCTTCTCGGGCGCAATGAGTATGGAAATGCGGTCTTTATGGACAATCTCTTTGTCCGCGACAATGGCAAAGTGCCTACCTCTCTGCCAGCCACGGAGGATACCTCTGCTGCAGCACGCAAAGTCATCCGCAACGGACAGGTCTATATCCTGCACAACGGCAAAACTTACAACCTCCTCGGCGAACGGGTGGAAAATACATCTGTAGAGTACAAATAAAAACTATGGGGTGTAGTACAAATTGTGTCATCCGTCTCCGATAGATAACATCATTTTTTCAGAAGCGGCTGTCTGATTGAGTTCGGGTAGCCGCTTTTTTATCCTTTTCGCGACCGTTTTCTTTGCTGATGACATCCGTTAGTGGTTAATTTTTCACCGGTTAAGTATAAATCTTTTGTACAATCCAAAAACTTGTAGTATCTTTGCACGTCCGTTAGTGAACGGATATGCCGGAAGGCATACATATTTTTGCGATATTGGTTCTCAATTTGCTGTGGCAGAGTTGAGATTAAAAGGGAATCGGGTGCAAATCCCGGACAGTCCCGCTGCTGTAAGTTTTAAGCAATGCTTTGGTGCACTTTGTTATGATTTAACCACTGTTGGAAAAGTCCAATGGGAAGGTATAACGGAGAAAACGAGTCAGAAGACCTGCCGTATCGTAGTCTGAAACGGCTCTCGTGGTCAAGAGCAAAGGACAAAGTCGATGCATAATGCATAATCAGGGAATGGCATGTTCCCTGTTGATTATAGAGCCGTTTGATGAAAGTCAGGCGGCTTTCTTTGTGAGTAAATATATAAACTAACTAAAATAAACATGAAAAAGAAATTCTTCTTATTAGGGTTGTTGGGTCTGCTGACCCTCATCCCGCTTGGGGCAAGTGCGGAAAACAAGAACATGCTCCAATTTGGTCATGAAGAAGTGACCGTAGAAAGAGGTAAACCCATTACCTACTATGATTATAACGGCACGGGAGACATAGGTACGGGCTATGCCTTTGCTACCACCATCTTTAAGCCCGCTCAAGAGGGAGACAAAGTTACCATTACTTTTGAGGAAGTAGGTCTGCACAAGACTTACAAAGATTGGGACGATTGGGATGAAGATTGGGCATATAATATTGCTACACTCAAAGTGTACAATGGTGTATTTGATGTCAATAGTGTAACTTATCCAAAGTTCGGCAAAGCAGAAATTATGTTTCCAAACAATACGCAGTTGTTAGACACGTTGGCAGATAAATACACCAACAAAGTCTATACTTCCACGGATGCCACAGGAGCACTCTCTTGCTGCTTCCATGCGTATGATTGTCTTATCAATGCTACCGGTTGGAAAGCCACGGTAAGCGTGATAGAGGCTGCTCCTGCTGTAGAGGATATTGATGTAAAACAACCGCAATGGGGCAAACAGGTGGTAACCGTACAATCGGGGCAAACCGTTACTTTCTACGACTACAAAGGCTGTTATGTGCCGAATAGTACTGAAGGTAAGTTTAGTGCAGACGCTATGGCTACCACTATCTTCAAACCTGCTAAAGAAGGTGAGAAAGTGAAGATTGTATTTGAGACAGTATTGATGACTATTGATAGAACTGAAGATGACTCTTATGCTTCACTGAAGATATACAAGGGTGTGTTTGATACCACAAGCGTTGAGAAGTACACCTACAATGTGAAAGGTTTCCCGAAAAACGATAATATGTTGGAAGACCTGACGGGTGGTACATTCTCCAATAAAACCTATATGTCATCGGACGCTACGGGCGCATTGTCGGTTTGCTATCATGCTTATACCACCGGCTGGGACAAACAAGGTTGGAAGGCTACGGTTACCACCGTCAGCAGCAATCCCATGGAGGTGAAATCGGCAACAGCCGACTACACCAATACTCGCAGTGAGTTGTATGTAGGCGAACAGAATATCAATATGGGCGGCATACGTATCCTTACTGAGGGATTGGGCGACCCGGACTATCTGACAAGTATCAGTTTCACGCTCAGTGGCAATGTATTTGATGCCAACCAACTGCGCCTGTATCAAACCGATAAGGCTTCTGTTGCCGGACTTACTCCTATTGAAGGCACTATTACCAAGAGCGGCAACATCTATACACTCACTTGCAACCAAGTTCTTGACGCAGGTACTAATAATTTCTGCCTTGCAGGCGATATGCTAAGCAAAACTCCTCTCGGTGCCACTTCTACACTCACCATTACAGGCTTGACTACCAAGAATGGTTTTACGACACTCACTACTGCCACTGCCAAAGAACAGACTATTACAGAAGTGCGTATGGTGAATAACTCACACCTATATATATATGTAGATGGCGAAATGCCTTTCTATGATGATGGTGGTGTGGACGGCAAAATCAGCAAGAATTTTGAAGGAACTGTAACTTTCCTGCCTGCTCACGTTGGAAAGAAAGTGCAGTTGGATATGCACGATATTCATATCTTTTACACTAAATCCGCTGCCGGTTTTGGTAGAGCCGATATACTCTCCATATATAATGGAACTTCTACCAATAAAGATAGTTTGCTGTACACATTGGAGGTTGAAGGCGGCAAAATGGACAACCTGACCTTGAAGAGTACTGCTGATAATGGTGCGCTCACAGTGTATCTAAAGAGTAACTGCCAAGTTGAATCTATGCAAGGTTCTGGTTTTGAGGCGGTAGTAAGCGAGTTCAGTGCCATACAGATGACAATGGCATCGTCGTCGGTAACCAAACAAATCGGCAAGGTGGCAGGTTGTGCTGCAGGCGTACAGGCAATGCGTTTCTGCCTCACTACCGAGAATACCGAGCCGGCTTTGCAACCGACCCTGTTCCATTTCAATACGGGCAATACTTATGAGCGCATTGATAGCGCAACGCTCTATTTCACGGGTACTTCCGCCGAGTTTGCTACCACACAAAAGGTAGGTAAGGTAGCCGTCACGGGCAACGAGTTCACTATCCCCGCAAGCGGTATATCACTCACCGAGGGAGAGAACTGGTTCTTCCTGACTTACGACGTGGCTTGTAACGTACAGAACGGACAGACTATTGCTGCCAATATCACACAAGCAGACTTTGGCAACGGCACCGAGTACAAGGGCTTCAGCAATTCGGAGGATGTGCTGACCATCAACAATACATTGTATTCCGACTGCGGCAGCAAAACCGTACACGTATATGGCGAGTGGATATTCACGCACACAGCAGGCGACCTCTATCCTGACCGCTACGATGCTGTAACGTGCAACCAGACAACTACCTTTGTGCCTACTACCGAGGGTATGGTGATACAAATGAACTTCGCCGATTTCGCTATCTCTTTCAACTCATACTCCAAGGCTGATTTTCGTATCTATGCGGGACAAGGTACAGAAGGCGAGTTGCTGTGGGAAGCAGACAAAGACAATTATATTGTCGGTCCCGGCTTGGTCCGTTCCAATGCAGAGGACGGTGCATTGACCGTAGTATTCAATGCCAATACCGAATACTGGACGCACATCGGGGCTGACAAGGGGTGGCATGCGACAGTAAGTGAATATCAGCCCAAGCCGATGACGATAGAGGCTACCGAACTGACTGCTATATCTTCGGACGCCTTGACGCGCGGACAGAAGAGTGCTGCGCTATTAGGGCTCAATATTACCACCACGGGCGACCTGACCCCGCTGGGCGTGAAGAATATCACCGTTACTTTGAGCGACTGCGCTGCGGCTGTTGATTCACTGCTGCTCCTGCAAGGGGAGACTATCGTGGCACGCGCAGAGGTGAAAGGCACCAAGGTGGTACTACCCCTCAATGTAACACTGCTCGAAGGCGAGAACGCATACACCCTGGCGGCTAATATCGCCCACGACGCAGCGATTGGTACCGAAGTGTCGGTTCTTGGCGTACAAATCGCCGTAGGTGAGGCTACACTCACTCCCGCTGTTCCCGCCAACAAGCGCACCATCCGAAATATGTACATTCTCAAGAGTGGTACACAGCGTGTCGAGGTGGACAATGCTCCGCTCTCGTTCTATGATGATGGCGGACCGGAAGGCAAGGTTACACTCGGACTGAAAGGAACGGTTACTTTTGTGCCTACCGTACCCAATACGGCTATCCAACTCAAGTTCAAACAATGGGCACTCAACGGCGCGGATAACTTCTATGTATATTATGGAGAGAATACCAAAGACAAAGCCGATGTAAGCCTGTCATATTACACCAAAGATATTGACAAATTGACACTTATCTCCGAGGACGCTACCGGTGCCATCACCGTTACCTATGAGAGCCATGGTTCCATAGCCACCGACGGTTGGGAGATAGAGGTGAGTTGCCACGAGTTGCAACCGCTGACGCTTGACTCGGTCAAAGTGGAGGATGTCTCGGCTGCTACGGTGAACCGTGGCAGTGCGGACGTACAGGTACTCCGTGCCGCCGTGTATGTATCGGGCGACCGCGGCAAGATGCCGATAGAGAACTTCAATGTGGAGACCACACTCGGCGCAGAGGCTGTGAAAGTGTATAGCACAGGTACTGCTGATGCCTTCGGTACGACCAACCTTATGGCTAAGGCAGACACTATCAGTAATCGCGGAACCTACTACTACTGGATTACGATAGATGTTCCCGTTGCTACCGAAGAGGGGACTGCCATAACCGCTACCCTCAAGAGTGTGGATGTGAACAAGACCACCGTTCAGCCCAAGAATGTCGTAACGGCTTCCTTTGAAGTTATCGGCGGTATGCACGGCACCTATCTTGTCGGTGCAAGCGATGCAGCAAAGTATAAGACCATTCAATCGGCTATCGATGCTTTGCAGAACGGTATCGAGAGTGCCGTAACATTCCTGATCGAACCGGGTACGTACACAGAGTACCTTACTATCCCCGAGATAGACGGTGTATCGGCAGAGAATACGGTTACTTTCCGTTCGCAAACAGGCAACCGCGAGGACGTGATTATCAAATACGACACCTATTCACCGCAGTCCTCTTTCTTGGGCGACGATACGCAAGGTATTGTCAATGTGAACGGTGCGGACTATATCACGCTGAGCAACCTGACGCTCACCACAGGCAATGATGGTTACCACTCGGTGGTTCTGGTGCGCAACAAATCGGAACACGTTACCATCGACAATTGCAATATCTATCGTAATCTAACTCTTACTACTGGTAAACATGTGGTGTATGTTACCGCTAAAGATGAGAAGACCATTAACAACTATTTCACGCTCAGCAATTCAACGCTGACTGGTGGTTACATAGGTGTATCTGTATCTGGTAACTTAACTAATAAGCAGGTAGGTGCACGCATTATTGGCAATACAGTGACCGAACAGGGCAGTATGGGAATTTATCTGTCCGGCGGTGAGCGTCAAGCACTTGTAGATGGTAATATAGTAAAGAATACTGCCACCACAAAGACCAGTACAAAAGCAATAGATATTACATTATCGGAAGGTAGTCAAGTAAGTAACAACTATTTATATACCAATCTTGGGGTGAATGCCGATGGATTGTATATCCGTGTAGTTAAAGGTACGGAGGAAGCACCTGTGCAGATATTTAATAATGTGATAGACCATTGTGCAAATGGTACATCGTTTTCGTATGCAGTTAATTTTAATAAGGCATCCACGAATACTATTTTTGCTAACAATACTATCCGCACATCGGGCGAATCGGTTTATCCTTGCCGTATTGGAACAACACAAAACAACTTGCAAGTGCTGAACAATATATTCTATAGTGATGCTGCGGCAGCAATGTGGATTTCGTCCAAAAACTATATTGCTACAACGGCCTTCGAGCATAACCTGCTCTACTCGGAAAGCGGCAAATTTGGTAAGATAGGTGCTGATGAGTACAATGACATCGCTGCATGGCGCACTGCCATCAAAAGCACTACCGACATCAGTGAGTCTGTACAATTCGAGTCCGCAGAAGTACTTCGTCCGACCAACAAGGGCAACCTCGTGAGTGCGCAAGTGCTTGATTTCGTTACCACCGACTTCACCGGTCTCAAACGTGCTGCCGTACCGACGATAGGTGCGTATGAGTATGTGGGTAATGTGGGTACCGACTGCCGTCCCGCTGAGGCCGGTAGTATACGCATATTCCCGACCATCACTTGCGATATGCTTCATATCTATGGTGCCGCCGATGCAGAGGTGCGTATATTGAATCTGCAGGGGCAACTGATGTACCGCACCATGCTCGCCGCCGATGCAGAGACACTCGATGTAAACGCTCTGCCGCAAGGCACGTATCTGATTGCCGTGAACGGAAACGTACTCCGTTTCATCAAACAATAGAGTTGTACGTAGAGTCGGGGGCGGAATTGGGTTTGCTGCCATGAACCGAATATCCGGCCTTGACCTAAACAAAAGAGGCTGCCAGAGTTCATCTGGCAGCCTCTTTTAGCGTTAAGAATACCGGTTTATTGCAGCAGGAACTTATGTCCGCTTTGTATCACGATTCCGCGGTACGTATTATCTACCTGTACACCGAGCAGGTTGTAGAGCGGTGCGTCGGTAGCGGGTGTGTAGGTATTGCAGACTCCGGAGGGAATGGTGTAAGCCATATAGATTGCATCGGGGTTGAGGGTGAAATAGAAATCATATTTGCCGGTTTCGCCCACAAGGTATTTGCCTTCTGCAATGGTGATGTTGGCAGTGCTTCCGTCTTTGATGGTCTCTATTACCCACGCCTGCTGTGCGCAGTTGTTGTATAGGGTGAATGTGTCGCCTTGCTTGAGGTCAACGCCAAGCAGCATATACTCCTCGGTGTCCGCCGTGTTGATAACGGCTGCGATATAGGTTGTGCCGACCATAATACCATAGTCGTCGGTGCAAGGTGCGGCGAAAGAACCTGTCAGGCAGATACGGCTGCCGTCGAAGGTAAGCAGTACATCGCCAGGGGCGGTGAGGACAAATACGACATTGTTGTCGTTGTCGTTCAGGATATTATCCGACGAGCAGTCCTTGTCCAGAGCCGTGTAACCGAAATTGAGGTCCCAGGTGCCGTTGGTTATTTTCATACGCAGGGTGTCGCCGGCGGCAAGGTTGGTGAACCTGTGTGTGGCAGGGGTTTCTGCAGTGGCTTTGCCGAGTTCGATAGCATCTGATTTCCATGCCTGTTCCGCCCCGACGAGTTTGTCATTACCCGTGATGTAGTAGGTAGGCGTCTCTACGCTCGGTGTGTAGGTTGACCATGTGCCTTCTCCTTTGTCCCATGCGCCTTCCGCTATGGTGTAGCAGTTGTTGTCCGCGGAAACGGCTAAATCTGATGTCTGGTTCCATTTGCTGTCCCAACCAGGAGTAGTGGCAGCAGGATTGTGGCGGACAAAAATGATTGTTTGTGCCGCATCGGGAACGGTTGTTTCATAGTGAATACCGTCGGTTGTGGTCATAAAGTCCGTAAAGGATTGGGTGATCCCCTCTCCTCCGAAATAGTTTGCCGAAAATTTGGCATCAGCCTGTTTCCAGTTGCCGTTGGGAACAAGGTAGATGGTTTTGGCGTTCAGCGAGAATGTACACACGAGTGCGGTGCACAATAATGAGATAGATTTTTTCATACGATTTGTTTTAGATGGTTAATAATTAGTTGGTTATGTTGTCAGGCGACGCATCTTGCGTCGCCTGAAGATATACTATTGCAGCAGGAACTTATGTCCGCCTTGTATCACGATTCCGCGGTACGTTGCGTCCACGGGCATCCCTAATATGTTATACATGGGTGCGCTTAGGTCGAGCACAGCGGGACTTTCTTCGACCTTCTCTATGGCGGTATAGATACAGTCGGGCTGCAGTTTCTCCGCGCCTGCCGACCATACATAGCATACGTCTTCGTCTGTCCACAGGTCGGAGGTCTGCTCCTTGCCGCTGCCGCCGTTGAAGATAAAGTTTACTTCTTTTATGGCGGCGTCAAACTGATAGAAATAGAACCCGTTTGCGTTCTGCTGTGTCAGTTCTGTGCCGGGCCATTTGCCCGTATGTTCCGTTTCGGTCGTACCGCTGCTTACCCAGGAATAGAGATACACTTTTGCCCACGAAGCGGGTTTGTAGAAAGAGACGATAATTGGTGTTGTCTGCGGATCCTTGCGGGTATAGGTGTAGGTCTGCACGGCCGTCTCGGTGTTTGCCGTCTTGGCGTATGCCATCAGGGTGATGGTGTTGTTGATGGTGAATGAAACCTCGTTGCCTGCGGCGATACGGTTGTCGGATGTCTTCGGGTCGGTACCGTCGATGGTATAGTATATCTCTGCCGTCTCGCTGCCGCCGAGGGTCTTCATCTCGATACGAAGGGTGTCGGTCTTGAAGGTGGTGCTGCCGGGCGTAACGAGCAACTTGGGTGCCACTGCCTGCATCGTCTTTATCCATATTGCATAACCTGTGCCCGCTGCGGCTTTGGTATAGCCTGCTTGCGAAGCCGATACGCGGTTGCCGAGTTCGAGAATCAGCGTACCGTTCTTGCCTGTTACGGTCGCGCGGTAGCCACCGGCGTCGCCCTCGTCGGAAACGCTGCTCTCCGAGTGGACACCTGCCGTCTTGCGGGCGAGCACCATCGGGGCAATAGCGTCTTTGTACGCTTTCCAGTGCGGGTAGAATATGCACGGCACACCCGGCATGGAGAGGATGAACGCATTGGCTTGCAGTACTTTCGTCTTCATGCCCGTCGTCATCGAGTTGCCTTTACCGCCGAACTCGTTGTCGTCGCGTTGGTAGGTGTCGTGGCTGTCCACAAAGGTAACGGCGTACTTGCTCTTGCCGAGTCCCAGCAGCCCCGGTGCTTTGCAGCCGGAGTAGTTGCCTGCGGCGAGCGAGTTGTTGAAGGCATCGTATTTCGTACCGAAATCGAATGTCAGCGTGTTGCAGCCCGCGTCCTGTATGCGGCTCCAGAGGATATCCTTGTTGCCGTCCCAGTATTCCATTACCGAGAAATAGTTGCCTGCCGCTTGGTTGTATTCGTTGATGTGCGAGTTATGGAATCCCTTGCAGTAGTCATATCGCCAGCCGTCATACTTCATCTCGTTTTTCATCCATTTGAGGTAGGCGCAGAACATCTTGCGCACTTCGGCGTTCCGGTGGTCCCAGTCGCGTGCGGAGATGTAGTTGGCTTCGCTGCCGTATCCGTCGTCGGCTGCCCCTGTGGCTTTGCCCTTGCAACTCTTGGCCTTGGGATCGCTGTTCATCTCATCGGTCTTGCATATCCACGATGCATCGGGGGCAAACGAACCGTATTCGCCGAAGTCCTCCGTATAGAAATCGCACCAACTCGATTTGTTGCCGCTGTGGTTAATCACAATGTCGGCTATCACTTTCGCGCCCCCTGCGTGCAGGTTGCTGATGAGTGTCTCGAGGTTGGCACGGCTGCCCCATGCGGAGTTCTGGTTGCAGTATTGCGCAGGGTGGTAGCCAACCCCCTCGGATTTTGCCGAAGGCGGAAGCCATACAAGGTCGAAATAAGCGGCTATCTCCCCCGACTCTGCCAACAGGTCCTGCCAGCGGGTACTACCGTGCTTCAGTCCGCTTGTCTTGTAGGAATCCCAATAGAAAGCCTGTAGCATCACGTCCGTACATTGCGAGGGGACGGAAGTGGCGTAGGTAATCGGTCCTTCGGGGTCCGGGTCGGGATTAGGGTCCGGGTCTGGGTTGGGATTTTCGGGCGTACTGCCGCAGTCTTTTCCCTCCTCGATATACCACATATCATCATTGTATCTCGTCTTGATGTAGATGTTGTATGTGCCGGCGGTGTTGCAGATCAATCCTATGTCGGAGGCGATAAAACGGCTGTATGCCCCGTAGGGGTCTATGGCGGCAATCGACCATGCCGCGGCGGCCCCCTCGTCGTAGCAGGTGAGTACATCGTTCTCCTGAAGGGTTATGCAGGCGGCTTTGTACTGGCTGCGCCCTGCGAGATCCGTCTCGCTCATAGCGGTGGCGGGATAGTCGGTAGTGCCGTTTACGCGCACAAAGAACGGTTCCGCCCAAACAGACATACTCAGGGCTATCGCCGAAAAGAACAGGTAAACTTTTTTCATTCGAGAAATAAATCTAAGGTTAATACACAAAAACAATTAAAAAACGCCGCAAAGATAGTGTATTTTTCCAATATATACAATATTTCCGGTCTGTTTTCACCATTTATGCCCATAGAGCAGGGGTAAAATACCTATTTTAAGGTATGGTTAACCGGTGTAAAACGGTATAATTCTTGCACTTTTTTGTCGGTTTTATAGAAATAACTATGCAGAGATACATCAAGAACATCGCTTTTTCGTTGATGGGCGTGATAGCGGTATTGCTCGTGATTGCTACCATTGTGGAGAAACTATGCGGCACGGAGGTGGCGGTGCGATGGTTTTATACTGCGCCGTGGACGGTTGCGCTGTGGGCGTTGGCGGTGCTGTTCGGCGGGTGGTATGTCGTTGCGGCTTTCCGCCAAGGCGCAATGCGTTGGTCGGTGTTGGCTGTTCATTTGGCTTTTGTGGTGATTCTGCTCGGGGCTATGCTCACGCATACGCTTGCCATAGAGGGGGCGGTACCCCTCCGCATAGGCGGTAGCAGCCGTACTTGTTTCACGCGCGAGGGGACGGAGAAAGAACTGCCGTTCTCCGTTACGTTAGACGATTTCCGGGTTCGCTACTATGCCGGTACCGCTACGCCGGAGGACTACCTGAGCCGTATCTCCGTACAGTCGGCGGACGAGACCGCTACTGCGGAACTATCTATGAATCATATTTTCCGCTATCATGGTTGGCGGTTCTGTCAGGCGTCTTACGACGAAGATGCGGGCGGGTGTACTCTTCTTCTGACGCACGACCCTGCCGGTATAGCAGTTACCTATACGGGCTATATACTGCTGTTGGTGGGGCTTCTGCTGTATCTGTTTGTGCCGGACAGGCTGCATAAGGGATGGGCTGTAGCGGTTCTGCTCTTGCTCCCGCTGTCGTCTTCGGCAGCGCCGAAGACGTTGCAACGACCCGTGGCGGAGACGTTTGGCAATCTGTATGTGGAATACAACGGGCGTGTATGCCCGATGTCGGTGCTGGCGAACGATGTCTGTACCAAACTCTACGGGCATAACTATTACCATGCCGAAGACGATACACGCTACACGGCGGAGCAGGTGCTGACGGGTATATTGTTCTACTACGATGATTGGACGCAGGTGCCGCTGCGCCGGTCGCGCAAACCGCAGCAGAACAATGAACGCGAGGCTGTCTTCCGTATGGTAGCGGGCGGCTCGCTGCTAAAGATATGGCCCACTGAACACGGCTGGTGCGACATCAATTCGGCTGGTGCGGCGGACAGCCTGTCGCACGACGAATGGAATTTCCGTATGTATGCCCTGCAGTATGTGGCTTACGACCTTATGCAGGGGCGGAATATCGAAGCCGACGAAACGCTGAAGAAGATACGTCTCTACCAGCAGAAATACGTTGGTACGGACAACCTGCCCACGGAGACGCATTTCCGGGCAGAGCAACGCTGGGCGTCATTTCCCTATACCAAGCCTCTGGCAATGGCGGCTATCACTCTGGGACTATTGTTTTTCTTGGTTTATTGTATTGCGCAGGGGCGCGGAAAGGTGCTGCCCCATTGCTGGCAGATACTGAATACGCTATGTCTGGCGGCAATATGGCTGTTCCTGACGGCTATGCTTGTTTGGCGTTGGTACATCAGCGGGCATATACCCCTCTCCAACGGACACGAGACCATGCAGTCCCTTGCATGGTTCATCCTGCAGCCTGGACTTCTCTCTGCACTCCACTCTCAACCCTCCGCTTCACTCACCCCCCAACCTTCCACTCTCAACTTATTCCGTCCCTTCGCTCTTCTGCTCGCCGGTATGCCTCTTCTCGTGAGTATGATGTCTGCCTCCAATCCGCAGATTACCCATCTCACGCCTGTCTTGCAGTCGCCGCTGCTGAGTCTCCACGTCAGTGTTATTATGCTCAGTTATGCCCTCTTGGCGTTTGTGATGCTCAATAGTGTGGTGGCATTGTGCGGCAAGGCGGAGCAGCAGCAACGGTTGATGTTTTTCTCCCGTACTCTCTTGCGTCCTGCTGTGTGCTGCTTGGCAGTAGGTATCTTCCTCGGCGCGGTATGGGCAAATGTGTCGTGGGGACGCTATTGGGGCTGGGACCCGAAGGAGGTGTGGGCTTTGATTACGTTGCTCGTCTATGCTGCGCCGTTGCATGCCCGCTCGCTGCCTTTCTTCCGCCGCCCGCGCGTGTTCCATGTATATTGCCTGTTGGCGTTCTTGTCTGTATTGTTCACCTATTTCGGCGTCAATTTCCTCCTCGGCGGCTTGCACGCCTACGCATAACCGACAGGATCCATATTATCCCCATTCGTCCTATGGACCCATAAGCCCCGTTGACTATCAGGGGCTTTTTTCGTAAAAATACACCTCCTTCTTGCGTATATCAAAAATAAGCAGTACTTTTGCGCAACATTTGTTGCATAATAATAGTTACATAACAAGTGCTTCCTTTTGTAACTAACAAATAAACAACGTGTCAACTCGTAATTCTTAATTAGAACTATGCCTCGTAAAGTACAATACAGCCGTGAGATGATTATCGATTCGGCTATCGAAATGGTGCGGGAGAAAGGTCCCGAGTGTATCAATGCCCGCGACTTGGGCGACTATATGGGCTGCTCCTCCCGACCGCTCTTCACCGCTTTTCGCAACATGGACGAACTCATAGATGCCGTGCGTATGGAAGCCTCCGCGCGTTTTCTCGATTGTGTGCGTGCTGCCCGTGATGCGAAAAGTGCCGGTCCCGCAGCCAAACGCATGGGAATGTGCATTGTTCGTTATGCACAGACGGAACCCAATCTGTACAAATTCATTCACTGGACGGGAAGAAAAATGTTCGATGTGGAAGAACTGTCCCGTATCATGGCTACGCAATATCAGACGGATTATCAGTTGTCTGACGAAGATGCCAAATCGTTTTTCGACCACATGATGATATTCAATATGGGTCTCTGTTCGCTCATTACCAACGGTATGCGCCAATTTGCGCAGGGGGAGGTGGAGCGGATATTGCTGGAGCAATTCTCCGCCACACTCGCTTACTATAAATCGGGCAAACGCAACATAGAGGAGAAAATCCAGACTCCCCCAAGCCCCCTCAGAGAGGGGGATGTGCAGTAACGAACAATAAATTACATTCCTTATTATATTTAGTTAGATGAAACGTATATTCATTTTTTGTGTGGCACTTCTATGTGCCATGGTTACTTTTGCCCAATCCAATCTCGCGGGCAAGGTGCAGGACACCCAATCCGCCCCGATTGCTTATGCCACCGTCAGCCTTTTGCAAACCGACAGCACGCTCATCACCGGTGCTATCACCGACGAACAGGGCGATTTCATGCTCTCTGCCCCCGCGGGCAAATATCTTCTCAAGGTCTCTTATATAGGCTACCGGACCATCTGCCGCAAGGTGCAGTCGGGCGATGTAAATCTTTTGCTGACGCTTAGCGAAGAGAGCAAGCAACTCGGCGAGGTGGAAGTGAAAGCCAAGAAGCAACTCATTGAGCGTCAGTTCGACAAGATAGTGCTCAACGTCAGCAACTCGCCCTTTGCGATGGGCAGCAACGGCAAAGACCTGCTGAAGAAAGCCCCGGGCGTGAACGTGGACAAAGACGGCAACGTAACGGTCAATGGCAAATCCGTAGAGGTGTATATCGACGGGCGTCCCTCCTACCTCAGCGGGCAGCAACTCAAGGCGATGCTTGAGGGAACCGACGGCAGCACCATCGAAAAGATAGAGATTATCTCCAACCCGTCTGCCAAATACGACGCTTCGGGGCAGGGTGGTATTATCAATATCAAGACCAAGCGCAATATGATGCGCGGGATGAACGGTACACTCTCAGCCGCTTACGGCGGAATGTATTACAAGGATATAGACACATGGATGAACACCGAGATGTTCTCGCTCAACCTCAACTACCGCACCGAGAAGACCTACACCTTTGGTAGCCTCACGCAGGTCTATACCAATCAGAATGTGGGTGTAGAGACAGGCTCCACCTATCTCGATACGCTCACCCATACTACCACCGAGCGGTACGACAAGTCGGAATACGATTGCGATTTCCAATACTATATGCTCAAACTCGGCAACGACTGGTTTATCAATGATAAGAATACCGTTGGTTTTATTTTTCAGGCGCCGTTTATGATTATGAATCAGAACGTCCCCGAGGGGCACGGCTACGGCTACACCAAGGTGGGCAACGACATCGCGGAGAACTCCATGCTCTCTATCAGCGGTCCGATGTTCTCGCAGCAGTACACCGCCAACCTCAACTACACCCATGTCTTCAACGATTCGTTGGAGCGTGAACTGACCGCCAACATCGACTACAACCGCAACGGCTGGAAACAGCAGAACGAACAGAGCAACACTTATACCTATCCTACGCGCCCCGACTCGGTGCTGCATACGGGACTGAATATCAATACCAACCAGATAGTGGACATCTACTCCGCCAAACTCGATTTCCAGACACGCTTCTGGCAGACGGGTATGATAGAGACGGGTGCCAAATATGCCCTCTCCAACACCGACAACCGCATGACTACCGACAGCCTCTTGAACGACTGTAAAAGCCCCACCGTACACTCCGACTTCTCCTATTCGGAGCATGTTGCAGCCCTGTACATCTCGTTGGCAAAGCAGTTCGGGCAGCACTTCAATGCCAAACTCGGACTCCGCGGCGAGTACACCCACTCCAACGGTAACTGGCGCTCGGCGGACAGCACCTCCACAAAGGACTATTTCAACCTCTTTCCCACTGCCTTTCTCGGCTACAACCCCACCGACAAGTGGGCGATGAACATCTCCTACACCCGCCGTATCACACGACCGAGTTACTATCAACTCAACCCGTTCCGCACTTATATCGATGCGCACAACTACGCTGAGGGTAACCCCGAACTCACACCGGAGTTCAACAACCAAGTGGACTTGAATTTTTCTTACTCGCAGTATGTATCGTTGGCATTCAATTTCTCCCACACGCAGGATATGTTCTCGCAGCGGACGGAGATTCTGCCCAACGGCGACGGGCGTATGAAGTGGAAGAACTTCGGTACCTGTACCACCCACGGCGGCAACCTCTCGCTCACCGAACTGCCTCTCGTGCCTAAGTTCGTAACAGGCGAAGACGGCTCACGCACCATGCAGGGCGCATGGCTTGCCCTCACACTCAATGGCGGTTACTACTATTTCATCAACCGCTCCTACGACGGGACGTATGTCAACCGCAGCCATTGGGGCTACGGTTCGGCAAACCTCAATGCCTACTTGCCCAAGGACTGGACGCTGTCTCTCGACGGCTTCTACAATGCGCCCATGGTGAGCGGTTACACACGCCAGTCGGCATTCTACAGCATGAACTTCGGTGTACGCAAGATGTGGCGCGAGAAGGGCTTGATTTTCAACCTCCAGGTGCAGGACCTGTTGCGCTCTATGCGCGGCAGCAGCGAGTCGCTCGGCTTGGCAGAGGGCAACCGAAGTTACACCGCATCGGACTATCGCAACCAGAAAGTCATGTTCTCCCTTACGTGGATGTTCGGTCAGCAGCAATACGTCAAACACCGCAACGTCGGCAACCTCGACGAGTCTTCGCGTCTCGGTAGCGGCGGTGGAGTAGGGCAGTAATGGTCTGCCTAAATTAGGATAATAAATATGTGCAAGAATCTTTTTGTTATTCGCTTTCGCATGGGGGCGGCACTCTGTTTCGCCCTTGCCATCGGACACTTGGCTTGCTTGGGTTTTCTGTGGCAGATATTCGACATCTACGGCATTGCGCCGCAGATGCATACGCTCGCTTCGTTGTGGCAGCCGTTGCCGTATCTCATCACGGCGGGTATCGCCCTGTGTTTCACCATTGCGGGCATGTACGGACTGGCATATAGCGGTGCTGTCCGTCGCCTGCCCTTGCAAACATGGGTGGTGTGGTTCATGTGCATAGTCTTCCTGCTGCGTGCCGTGGTCGGGTTGGTTGTCCTGCTGTCGGACTTCACCCTGCTCGAACTGACCTCCACCCTCGGTGCCGCCCTTCTCGGACTATGCTTTTTTCCCTGCCGCTGCGCCTGCCCGAAGGATACGCCGAGGGCATAGCATGGGTACGGTCAGGGTAGCATCAGGGTTGCTCGAAAGTATTACGAAAGTATTCATATGTATCGGTTATGTATCGGTTATCCTCTACGCAGGTCCCGATACAGATTCGGGAAAAACGGCAAAAACGTAGCACCCTTTCAGCAAGGGATGAGCAAGGGATGAGCAAGGGATAGATAATGTAACAACTTAATAACTATTTAACGTGAGTTCGATATAACGAAAACTTATAAAACAAAGCGAACTTTACCTTTGCACCGTGAAAGTAGAGGTATCAAAAA
>ULPT01061403.1_pt1 | contig 38298 bp, 23 predicted proteins | sample 1953751 | NCBI WGS metagenome assembly ULPT01 (sample SAMEA4835636, study PRJEB28245) | human gut metagenome | biome: gut microbiome; material: fecal sample | place: Denmark | collected 2008 | reverse complement strand
TTGCGGTTTGATGTAGGATTATAATGATATACAACTCTCTTGATGTCGCCTTTACCCAGCGCTGCGTTGCGGTTTGATGTAGGATTATAATGATATACAACCCGGCTATCCTGACCGACTGATAGTGATGGTTGCGGTTTGATGTAGGATTATAATGATATACAACCTCAAGTAATTCATCACCTAATTGTGTGTGGTTGCGGTTTGATGTAGGATTATAATGATATACAACCATAAAAATATCTTTAGAATGTTCATCCTAGTTGCGGTTTGATGTAGGATTATAATGATATACAACACAGCCAGCCTATTTTGGCGGAAGCGCCATGTTGCGGTTTGATGTAGGATTATAATGATATACAACTAGTGCATGTAAACATCGACCTGCTGCATTGTTGCGGTTTGATGTAGGATTATAATGATATACAACGAGTGGTTGCACAGCATTTGAGTCATCGACGTTGCGGTTTGATGTAGGATTATAATGATATACAACATGAGGGCGGAAATGCTTAGGGCCATATTCGTTGCGGTTTGATGTAGGATTATAATGATATACAACAATCTCTTCGACTTATGCAACTTCAGCGTAGTTGCGGTTTGATGTAGGATTATAATGATATACAACACATCTCCGAAGCCGACTATACGGCATTAGTTGCGGTTTGATGTAGGATTATAATGATATACAACTTCCGTTGTTAACAGCCGAATGGGCAACGCGTTGCGGTTTGATGTAGGATTATAATGATATACAACCGCCAACTCTTCCATTTGTCTTTGGCTCTCGTTGCGGTTTGATGTAGGATTATAATGATATACAACCGATTGAGATGCGGAAGTGCGTCGAACTTGTTGCGGTTTGATGTAGGATTATAATGATATACAACTCTCTTTAGTAAACAAAATGCTATTGATCAGTTGCGGTTTGATGTAGGATTATAATGATATACAACGAAGCCGTCTGCTTAGAAGGCAGAAAACATTTGACATATACCACGGGTGGAATCCCGGACTACCGAGGACGTGGTAATATATTCAAGCAGATGTAATTGTAATGGGCTTTTGTGCATCACGGATTTATTGCTAATTTTGCAGCGCAATTGCGAAGGCATATTCATAAGATTGTATGCTTCGCGGATTTAAGAAAAAAAATGCAGTGATGTGCAACGGCATAGTGCGTATGCACGGCTGCGAAATGTTAGGTTTGTCTGCTATATATTAAGAGTATGAATGATATGCAACGTAAGCGCATAAGGCGCGCTATCAGTGTGTATTATCTGGCTATGGGAATGGTGTTCGCCTCGTGGGCGTCGCGCATCCCGGATGTCAAGGCGGCGCTGTCGCTGGACGATGGCAGCCTTGGGGCTCTGCTTTTTGCCATACCGGCGGGACAGATTGCGATGATGGCCATCTCGGCGATGGTGATAGCGCACTGGGGCAGCCGTATGGTGCTGCGAGTGTCTTTGGTGGCGTATGCCGCAGTGCTCTTTGCCATCAGTCAGGCGCCGACGTTCGTGTCGCTATTTGTCGTACTGTTCCTCTTCGGCATGGCGGCCAATATTCTCAACATCTCGGTGAATACTCAGTCGGTGGAATTAGAGAAACTTTACGGGCGCTCGATATTATCGACTTTTCACGGACTATGGAGCCTCGGCGGGCTATTGGGCGGCCTCGTGGGTACCGGCTTCGTTCTCACCGGGCTGCCGTTATGGGTGCATTATGCCGTGGTGTCGATACTATGCGTGGGCGTCACCCTACCCATGGGGTTACGCCTTATGGACGACTCGAAGCTGCAACATTCGGTCGAGAAGGCCGAGGATGGCGGCGGCCGTCACGGATTCGGGCGTCTTGACGGCGTAATCATCATGCTGGGCTTTGTCGCCTTTGGCGGAATGTTCTGCGAGGGCACGGTTTACGATTGGTCGTCGGTGTATATGGCTACGGTGGTATGCCCTCCGGAGGCATTGGTACGTGCCGGATACATTGCGGGAATGGCGGCGATGACTTTCGGGAGATTTGTCGCCGATCGCTTTATCACGCGATATGATGCGGCTCATGTTTTACGCATCAGTGGCGCAAGCATCGTTGCGGGCCTGCTGATAGCCACGGCTTTCCCGTATCTTGTGACAGCCACCCTTGGCTTCCTGTTGGTTGGCCTGGGTATGTCCACAGTTGTGCCTATATGCTACAGTGCCGCCGGGCGCCATCCGCGACTGTCACCGGCAACAGCCATCACCGTAGTGTCGTCCATTTCGTTCATAGGATTTATGGTCGGTCCTCCGCTGATAGGCCTTTTGGCACAGGCTCTTACACTGCGTGTGGCCTTGGCCGTGGCGGCATCCTTCGGTCTGCTCATCATCGTCTTTGCTCCGGCCGCGGTCCGCTACCGCCGACGGGGCTGACGTCAAATCCGGCACTGCGAAGCATAGCCAACAGCCCCTCAGACCCGACAAGATGTCCGGCGCCTACCGCCACAAGCACACTGCGGCACCGCATTTCCGGAACAAGCACGGCAGCCCAAGCGCGGTTGCGTGCATACACCATACGCTCGGCGTATGCCTCCCTCATTCCACGAGCAAGCAGGCGTCCTATGGCCTCGAGGTCTTGGCATCTGTAGGCGGCGACAAGGCTGTCCGAAGCCGCTTGTGCCGCCTCGGGAGCACGCACCGACTCCATCAGCGTCTCCAGCTGCTCGGCAACGGGCGTGCCCATAAGCATCCGCACCTGCTGCTCGGCGGTCTCGAGGGCACGCACATCCTTGCCCATGGCCGTTGCACGGTGTTGCAGCGCAATATCCATCGGTACACCTGTCGAGGCACTCGAACGGCGCACTTCGAGATACGCATCAAGCATCGCAGGCTTAAACCGGCCAAGAGCCTCAAGCGTCCTTGCGCCATCCACGCCGAAGGTGGACACATATCGGCACACCGAGTCGAGCGCCGCCGGCGACAGAAGCCGCTGCAAAGTACTGTCACTCGGGGCTATTGCGCAAGCCATAGCCTCCGGCGTAAGCGCCATATCGGAAGACAACACCTCTACATATACCGCCGCTACATGCTCCAGCGCCCCGTCCAATCCGGCCAACGAATCAAGGACATCTGTCCCGGCCGTATGCATCGTTCCCAGGACATACGATGTATGCCCGGCATCGGCAGGACCGTCCGCCGTCACGCGCCACAGCACCTGCGCCGACGCACCTAAAACGCTCATAGCCACAGCAATGACTATCGCCGCAGCGCGTGCCGTCGCCCCATGCCCCGCATTCCTTGCCTTGGTCGTATTATTCATTTGGTCGGGAAATCATTACACCTGTTTTTAAGCACATCGCCGTCATATTCCGGAGAACCGTCCTTGTCCTTAGATTTTAAGTTTTTTGCGTCCCTGTGGCGACACAAGTATATACACGCCGCGAGGTAGCCGTTCGGCATTCGCTTCGGTTTCGCGCAACCCACCGGCGACACGCACGCCACGCATGTCATAGACATCATACATCACCTCGGCATCGTCCGCACCGACATCGGACACGCCGGAACAATCTGAGATAATTTGGAAGTAACTCCATACATTCGCCTTTTTATATCGTTCGATAGACTCTGCAGGCACAAATAACCGGGCTTTACTACTCTTATTGAACACACGATTGCCACACAAAGGAGGCGCTACAGCAGTACAGACCACTCTATCAAGCCTATAGGAAGATATTGTTGAGAACGCATAATCTTCAATTTTATTTACCGAACTACCCAAAACGATTGACGTTAGAGCTGTACCATAAAATGCATTGCGGCCTATAGTTGTTACTGAATTAGGAATTGTCACTGTAGCCAGGCTGGAACAATCTTTGAATGTTTCAGATGCTATGGTCTCTACCGAATTGGATATATATACTCTTGTAAGCCCCGAGCAGCCGCTGAAAGCACTTCCACCTATAGACGTCACTGAATTAGGAATATTTACATTTGTAAGCCCCGAGCAGCCGCTGAAAGCATTGCCTCCTATAGAAGTCACCGAATTGGGAATATTTATATTTGTAAGCCCCGAGCAGCCGCTGAAAGCATTGCCTCCTATAGAAGTCACCGAATTGGGAATATTTATATTTGTAAGCCCCGAGCAGCCGCTGAAAGCATTGCCTCCTATAGAAGTCACCGAATTGGGAATATTTATATTTGTAAGCCCCGAGCAGCCGCTGAAAGCATAGTTTCCTATAGAAGTCACCGAATTGGGGATAACCGCCGAAGCAAGTTCTTTACACCCGGAAAATGCGAAATTACCTATATAAGACACATCACTCGGAATGACGGTATTTCGACATCCGGCAATCAGCACATTCTTTTGAGTATCTATTATCGCGTTGCAATTGCCGCGCGAATCATACGTTCTATTGCCCGATTCAACGTTTATACTTATCAACCCGGAACACCCGCTAAAAGGATTGCTCCCAATACTATTAACCGAACTTGGAATTGTTATCGATGTAAGCCCGGTGCAGCCCGAAAAACCGCCATCTCCAATACTATTAACTGAGCTGGGAATAATTATCGATGCGAGCCCGGTGCAACCCCCAAAAGCATATTTACCAATCTGCTTGATCGACCGGGGAAATGTTATAGTTGTAAGCCCCGAGCAGCCGAGAAAGGCGCATTCATGAATGGTCTCGACCAAATCGGGTATATTAATAGTCGATAGTGCTTTGCACATCGAAAAAGCTTCTTGCTCAATGTAAGTAACCCCTGGAGGTAAGGATATCGATGAAAGACTTATGCAGCCGGAAAATGAATTACTCGTAATGCCCTTAATCGCATTTGTAAGCCTTACGGTCTTCAAGTTTGTACAACCGTCAAAGGCGTAATAGCCGGTATAAGTCATTTTTTTTCCATAAGTCACTGATGTAAGACCCGTACAATCTAGAAAACAGCCAAAGCCCATATATGTAAGGCTATCCGGAAGAACTATACTCTTCAAACCCGTACAACTTTCAAAGCCACTGCTTGGGATGCTCCTTACATTGTCGCCAAATTTTAATTCTGAAAATTTAGGACAGTTTTCAAAGACAGGATACATATACATACCCATTTCTTTGCAGTTTTCGGCATTAAAATACACCGTACTTAGTTTGGTGCAATTCTTGAAAGCACCCTGATCTATACGCTCTATTGATCGAGGAATAGTAACCGAAATAAGCTCGGAACAATTCGTAAATGCTGCGCATGAAATCTCTGTAACCGTGTATGTCTCATTCTCATATACCACATATTCCGGGATGACAATAGCGCCCTTATATGGATCCTTAAAGAACGAGTGACACGTCACTTTTGCAGTCTGTTTGTCCTTATTGAGATTGTAGTATATGCCATCAATATTGCAGTCGACAGCGGACATCTGCGGCGCGGCAAACGACAGCGCGATAAACATCGCCAAAAGGATTATAGATCGTTTCATCATGATTGTATGTATTAAGAGGTTGTGTTTTGATATTTAACGGGTTACTTATATAACAAATTACGAACGAAAATTCCGGCCACTGATGTTGCCAAAATCACGCCGATACATCCTATCGCAGTCATATCCAACTTCCGTTCCTGCGTCAAGGATTAACGCGCAAATATATCCATTAATTTCGAATACGCAGTAATTTAAATAGTTAAAAATCGTATTTGTCTTTTTTTTAATCGAGGCAACATGCCATCCAAGTAAGCACTCCCGACGGGCCGAGACCAGCGTACGACTTAGTCGAAGTCTCCGAACAATCCGCGGCCACACCCAACGCCCGACCGCATACAATTATCATCAAGGCACACCGACTTTTGCGGCCCAATCCGCGGCAAAAAACATTGGCGGAAAATAATTTTGGTAATGTGCTTAATAATGTGTACCTTTGCACGATTTTTGAGCGAAATAAACGAAATATACAAATTACACAAAGCAACCCCAAACGTCATTATGAACCCCATCAAAAAGACCATCACATTGGCCGACGGGCGCCAGATTACGCTGGAGACCGGCAAATTGGCCAAACAGGCTGATGGCGCCGTGGAGCTCCGCATGGGCAATACCATGCTTCTGGCAACAGTCGTCTCCGCCAAGGAAGCCGGCGAAGGCGTAGACTTTATGCCTCTCCAAGTCGAATACAAAGAAAAATTCTCGGCAGCAGGACGCTTCCCCGGCGGCTTCCTCAAACGCGAAGGCCGCGCCAACGATTACGAAATTTTGACCTCGCGCCTCGTGGACCGCGTATTGCGTCCCCTTTTCCCCGACAATTACCACGCCGACACGTTCGTCAACATCATTATGTTCTCGTCCGACGGCGTAGACATGCCTGACGCCCTGGCCGGACTGGCAGCCAGTGCCGCCCTCGCCGTCAGCGACATACCCTTCAACGGACCCATCTCCGAGGTGCGCGTTGCACGCATCAACGGCGAATTTGTTATCGACCCCACATTCGAGCAGCTCGAACAAGCCGATATGGAACTGATGGTAGGAGCCACCTACGACAACATCATGATGGTCGAAGGCGAAATGAACGAAGTCTCCGAAGCCGACCTTCTGGCAGCCCTCAAGGCCGCACACGCCGCCATCAAGGAGCAGTGCAAGGCTCAGATGGAACTCGCCGAAGAAGTAGGCAAAGTAAAACGCGAATATTGCCACGAGGTCAACGACGAAGACCTGCGCAAAGACGTACACGACAAGTGCTACGACCGCGCTTACGCCGTTGCCAAAGCCGGCAGCGCCGACAAACACTGGCGTCAAGACTCCTTCGATGCAATATGTCAGGAATACATCGATGCACTCCCCGAAGAAGAACGCGACGAGAAAGCACCGCTGGTTAAGCGCTACTACCACGATGTGGAGCGCGAAGCCGTACGCCGCTGCATACTCGACGAAGGCATCCGCCTGGACGGCCGCAAGACCACCGAAATACGCCCCATCTGGTGCGAAACCGACTACCTGCCCGGACCTCACGGAAGCGCCGTATTCACCCGCGGTGAGACACAAGCTCTGGCCACCGTCACTCTCGGCACAAAGATGGACGAAAAAATTCTGGACGATGTGCTCAACCAAGGACGCGAACGCTTCCTGCTGCACTACAATTTCCCGCCCTTCTCCACCGGCGAAGCCAAGGCACAACGCGGCGTAGGCCGTCGCGAAATCGGCCACGGCAACTTGGCACACCGCGCCCTCAAACGCATGTTCCCCGATGACTTCCCCTACGTATGCCGCATAGTCAGCGACATCCTCGAGTCCAACGGCTCCTCGTCCATGGCCACCGTATGCGCCGGTACCCTGGCGCTACTTGACGCAGGCGTCAAGATGAAGAAACCCGTCAGCGGTATAGCCATGGGCCTCATCACCGACACCGATTCGCCCAAATACGCCATCTTGAGCGACATCCTCGGCGATGAAGACCACCTCGGAGACATGGACTTCAAGGTTACGGGCACACGCGACGGCATCACCGCCACACAGATGGATATCAAGTGCGACGGCCTGTCATACGAAATCCTCGAAAAAGCGCTCATGCAGGCTCACGAAGGACGTATGCACATCCTCAACATCATTGAGCAGACAATACCCGCACCTCGCGAAGACTACAAACCGCAAGTTCCGCGCATCGTCACAATGATTATACCCAAAGAACTTATCGGTGCAGTCATCGGCCCGGGCGGAAAAGTCATACAAGGAATTCAGGAAGCCTCCGGTGCAACCGTCAGCATCGACGAAATCGACGAAGGCGGATATATCGTAGTGGCCGCAGCCAACAAGCCCAGCATCGACAAAGCTCTCGAACTTATCAACGCCATTGTTGCCCTGCCCGAAGAAGGCAAAGTATACACCGGCAAAGTCCAGTCCATCATGGACTTCGGCGCATTTGTCGAATTCATGCCCAACCGCGACGGACTGCTCCACATCAGCGAAATCGCTTGGGAGCGTCTCCCCGACATGGAAGCCAGCGGCCTCCACGAAGGCGATACCGTCGAGGTCAAACTTATCGAAATCGACAAGAAAACCGGCAAGTACCGTCTGTCCATGCGTGCCCTCAAACCCAAACCCGAAGGCTACGTAGAGCATAACGGCCGCAGCGAACGTCCACGCCGTGACGGTGACCGCGGCGACCGCCGCCCGCGTCGCGATGGCGAACGTCCACGCCGCGATGGCGATCGCGGAGACCGTCGTCCCCGCCGTGACAACAACCATCACAACGAAAACAACAACGACTGATAATCCCTCATAGAGGCATCAAGCCATACATATCGGAGCGGCTGCCCTCACGGGTGGCTGCTCCGTTTTTTTTCATGCTTGTCAGGCATATAATTCCGCATTAAAAGCCCGGCTATATTCACACACATCGACATGGACATCATCATTGAGCCTAAGGAGCCTCTCGACGCTTACAGCACCCCAATTGTTCAACAGACATCCTTTTGGTCGCAGGTCAAGGAACGACTCGGCCTACATTCCCACGCTTTCGAATTTGCGGTACGCAACCGCGACATATACGACGGCGTCGGAGGATATGCAGCCACTCATGCCGACTTCATCTTGTTTATCCAGCACCTAAATCGCGAAGATTATATCGCATACGTACCTTACGGGCCCGAAATCGAGCCTTCCGAATGTCGCCAAGGCGAATTCATTGAAGAACTTTCCGAAACGCTGAAATCATACCTGCCAAAACACTGCGTAGCACTGCGCTACGACCTCAATTGGAAATCGCATTGGTGCTCGGCCGAAGACTATGATTCATGCGGCAACTGGCTGGGCGCTCCGGACAAAGAATTTCAGGAACTGAAGCTCAACTTCGGCACATGCAACCACAACATCGTCAAAGCCAATATGAACATCCTGCCGGCCAATACCATCGTCGTGGATTTGTCATACGACGATGAGGAAATCCTGCGGCGCATGAAACCAAAAACACGCTACAACATCAAACTGGCGCTGAGACACGGCATCGAGGTGCGCTCGACAGGCATCCGAGGCCTGCAAACATGGTACAGCCTATACACCGAGATGGCCATACGCAACGGGCTACACATCAACGATATCGAGTATTTTCGCTCGATGTTCGCTCCCAAGATGGACGCCGAGGGCACCGATGTAGACGTGCGACTACTTATAGCCTATTACGAAGACAAGCCTTTGGCTGCCATGTTCTTGGTGATGTCGGCACACCGCGCCACCTACCTCTACGGCGCTTCTTCATCTTTCATGCGCAACCTTATGCCAACCTATGCACTGCAATGGGCCGCCATACGGACGGCCAAACAAAACAAGTGCCGCGAGTACGATATGTTCGGAATTGCGCCCAACGGCGACCCTTCGCATCCTATGCACGGCCTTTACAAATTCAAGCGCGGCTTCGGCGGCGAAATATTCCACCAGCTCGGTTGCTGGGATTATCCTATCGACAACGACAAATACAAATGCCTCGCCGCTCGCGAAATGTGCGCCCAAGGGTATTACTCGTGATGAGGCATTTCTTATCGTCAACTGGAATAATCCAAAGACAAAAACATCCGTTTTATCTCGATAATACATAAAGCGAGGGACAGCCGCGGTGGCTGTCCCTCGCTTTATGTGACGGCTAAAAGCCGTGTATTGTCGTTATCAGTCAGCGAATTCGATGAGGACGGTATCGTTGCCGATTTGGTCGCCGGGAGCTACAAACACGCGCTTAACGGTGCAGTCGCGGTCGGCGGTAACATCGTTCTCCATCTTCATGGCCTCGTAAACCAAGAGGGTCTTGCCCTTGGTCACCTTGTCGCCGGCGGCCACGTCAATGCTGATGATGCGTCCGGGCATGGGAGCCTTGACTACGGGACCGGTGATAGGCTCTTCGGCTGCGACAGGAGCAGCTTCAGCCTCGGCAGCAGCGGGAGCGGCAGCAGCAGCGGCAGCCTTGGCGGCGGCGTATTCGGCAGCACGACGTTTCTTCAAGAATGGCAGAGCCACATTGGGCAGCAATTCGAGCAACAGTTTCTCCTCGGTATTCGAGGCAAGCTTAGCGCCGCCACAATCGGCCAAAGCGGGATTTTTAGGTTCTTTGTACTTGGAGGTATCGTATGCGTACTCGGTGGCATCGCCGGTGATTTTCTCGCGGAAAGCGGGATCTACCGGCACGGGAGTATGACCGTATTCGCCCTTAACCAGCGATATGAACTGGTTGGACTTGGTGGAGTAGTCGGGATTACCCTTGCGGCGGTCGATGGCCACCATCACTGCCTGGCTACCTACAATCTGGCTGGTGGGCGTAACCAGAGGCACCAAACCGGCGTCGCGGCGTACCATAGGTATCAGGCGCATAGCGTCTTCGAGAACATCTTCGGCTTTGAGCGACTTCAGCTGAGCCACCATATTGGAGTACATACCGCCGGGAACTTCGGCATTCTTCACCAATTCGTTGGGTTTGGGGAAGCCGAAATATTTCTCGATGGCGTGGCATGCATCGAGCAGCGCTTCTTCGTTGCCTGCCTTGGCGGCTGCAACAGCTGCATCGATTTGTGCCTCGACTTCGGCGGGAACTTTGTCGGTGAGGGGATCGAATTCGCGAGGGAAGTTGTCTTTATTCAGGTCGTATGCTGCGAGGCTCTGACGTGCACCGCGCAATGCTTTGCGAATTTCGCCGACGGCCTTCATGTCTACGTCCAGCTCGACACCGAGTTTGTCGGCGAAGATATACACCAATTCGATAGCCGGAGCAGCGCTACCGCCGCCGAACCACCAGATATTGGTATCGAGGATGTCGACACCGTGAAGTATGGCCATAATGCAGGATGCAAGGCCGTAGCCGGGTGTGCAATGCGTATGGAAGTCAACCTCAACCTTGACGTTAGCTTTGAGCTTGGATATAATGGAGGCTGCACGCGATGGCGTCACGAGACCGGCCATATCCTTGAGTGTAATAATCTTGGCGCCGAGAGCTTCCATGGCTTTGGCTTTCTCGACGAAATATTCGTCGGTGAAAACCTTCTTAGGAGCGGGAGCTGCCGGAGCTTTTTTACCGAACAGTTTGGCAAAGAAGCCCTTGGGTGCTTCTTCCTCGGGTGTATCCTCCTTTGGGTCTACAGTATAGCATACGGCTCCGTCGGGCACACCGCCAAGAGCGTTGATCATACGAATAGACTCCTTGACGTTGTCTATATCATTGAGCGCGTCAAAGATACGCATAACATCCAACCCGTTGGTGATTGCTTCTTTATAGAAGCCTTCGAGCACATAGTCGGGATAAGGCACATAGCCAAAGAGGTTGCGACCGCGAGACAGAGCCGACAGCTTCGACTTGCCCTTCATGGCATTAGAGACAGAGCGCAGACGATCCCAGGGAGATTCGTCGAGATAGCGCATCACCGAGTCGGGTACGGCACCGCCCCATACTTCCATGATGTAGAAGCCGGCATTCTCGTACAACGGCAGCAGTTTGTCGATTTCGGACTGGCTCAAACGGGTGGCGAACAGGGATTGTTGGCCGTCACGGAGCGTGAGGTCACGGATTTTCAGTTTACGCTTTTCCATAATTTATGGTTAATGGTTTTTGTGAGGGTAATATGGTATTGGATAATGTTTGTCATTATCATCTAAACGATGTTTCGAGATGACGTTTTGTCATGTAGCGACCCTTGATTACCGTATGGATAAGGTCCGATCAAGACACTTTGTCCTCCCGACACCGCAAAGTTAACAGAAAATATTTGATATGCAGAATTTTTTCTCTAAATATTTTCGCGAAAAATGACTATTTTTGTAGTCGCAATAACACCCTTTCGAAAATGTTTAATATTTTCAAGAAGTCATCAGAACCCATAAGTCTTTGGTTTTCAACCGATACACACTGTCATGTAGTCCCCGGAGTGGACGATGGTTCGCCGGACGCGGATACCTCCTCCGAATTGGTGGCGGCGATGTACGACATGGGCATACGCCATATCATCGCGACACCACACGTCACGCAAGCCACCTTCGAGAACAATCCTCAGACACTTGCAGGCCCGATTCAAGCTCTCAAGGATGTACTGACACGTGACGGCGTAAATGTACGCCTCGACCATTCGGCCGAATATCGTATCGACGAATTGCTACAACGGCATATCGAACAAGGCATACTCATGCCCTTCCCCGACAATTACCTGCTTATCGAAAACTCCTTCATTCAAGAGCCGTGGAACATCGAACAATTAGTGTTTGACTTACAAGTACGCGGATACAAGCCCATACTCGCGCACCCGGAGCGCTACCTATACTACCATGCACGCGGCAACCGCTACAAAGAGTTGCACCGCAACCTTCTTTTCCAAGTCAATGTGTTGTCGCTGGCCGGATACTACGGCAAACAGGAGAAAAAAATGGCCGAGGCATTGGCCAAAGCCGGTATGGTGGACTTCCTGGGCACAGATATGCACGGACGCCGACATGTAACATGCCTGCGCGAATACCTCGCATCGTCCGAGGCACGTTATCACCGCGACTTACTCGCTAAAACAATCAAGAACAACATCTTCGACTGAAAAGGCCGCAAACAAGGGCTGTCATAACCTTTCATAGCCATTATTTCTATGATAGCTATAACAGTAGTTATGGCCATTATGGCCATGATAGCTATTATATAGCTATTACTCGATTACTTGGATTGTATGACGGCAATAGCCTTGTCGAGCATGGAGTCATGTCCCATGGCGGCTTGTGCCGGATCAAGGTCGACAGCGCATCCCTGCGAGGGATTGACCCCGGCTTCGGTGCTGTTGCCTTGCGCATCCAGGAACGAACAGGCCGAGAAGCGTATACTCCAACCACACGGCAGCTCGGACGACATCGGCATTCCGCTGCCACCACCGGTGGTGGCCCCTACAATGGTGACCGTCGGCAAAAGGCGCATCACGGACACAAAGTTATTGGCGGCGCTGAAGGTAGAGCGGTTACACAGCACCACTACGGGTTTGAGCCACCGCACGCGTCCGGCATCGGCTGCATCATAATAATAGGCGTAAGGTTCGGCAAAGTCGCCATGCCCCGGCCCGGTCTTATGTACAGTGTATCCGGCAAGGGTACGTCCCGTGATAAAGCGCCGTACAAGGGTTTCGACATTGGTCATATTGCCACCACCGTTGTCACGCACGTCAATAATCAGGCCCTGAGCTATCTCGAAGTACGATAATACGGCGTCAAGATTGCCCTCGCCGATGGTGCTGCTGAAACTACGATACGAGACATATCCTATACGCTGGGGCAGCATGGCGTAAGTCAACGCTCCGGCTTGGCGATAATCAAAGTTCAAGTAATGTTCGAGCACAAGGCGCTCGTCGTAATTTTGCGGATAGTCGCTCCACCACTTGCGATAGTACGAAGTGTTGAACGAGGCCGACAAATTGACATGGCCGTCGCGCAACTCGTCCAGCATACGAGCGCATACATCGAAAAGCTGCTGCGCCGTGCGGCACGCCTTAGCTTGCGGACGATAGCGGCGATACACCTCGTCCCAGTCCACGCCTTTCCGGTCAAAGAAGCAGTAATGCCGATCCAAAATATTCCATAGAGCGTCAAAATTGCCCATGATTGTATTATCTTCTTCCTCGATACTGTGGCAAGCCATGAAACCGAGGGTCAGAATTGCGCAAATCAGCGCACAACACGCTGTATGTATCTTTGTGCTAATAGCGGTCATATCTGTCGATTAGGTATACGCTCTTGGTTCGAAGATGTCTCTATATAATTCGGAGATGTCTCTATATAATATTGTGTATCTCAATAGCTTGCGGCAACAATGCGAGTCCCCGGAGCAGTAGTCGTTGAAGTCATGGGTACGGATAGCCAGCGGGTGACTACGGCGACACTGAAAGCATGAGTGACACTACGCGTCGTGATGTCATTGGCTCGTGTCGAACGCAAGTCGAAGTGGTAGCCCAGACGCAGTGTCGTGCCTCCGAAATGCAAGTCGGCCCAAGCGCGCGCGTCAATGCGTCGGTAGTTGCCCGGCCACGCCACATGTGCCAGTCCTCGGCGGTCTCCGAGGTATATTTCGTAATACAACTGCCCGTATTGCGGCGAGAAGAACGCTCCGGTCAGAGGCATGGCAGCCATAAGACCCCAAGTAACGGGAAGGCGGCCTACGCGCATAGCATAAGTCGCAGCGCCACTGACGCCTACCACCCATGCGCCCTTGGCTGCCGCAGGATTGTTGCCGTTGCGTCCCAAATACAAGGCTCCGGCATTGAGGGCTGTATAGCCACCTATGCCGGCGCTGACTGCATCTGTGATTAGGAAGCGCCGGGTCATTCCCCACGAGGCCTCGAAGTCAAAGTTCCACATCGTGGCATTGCGTGCCGGATTCTGCGTATGGTCTACAGTGCCGCCAAGAGTCAATCGCATGCTCCACCGCTCCGGGTCAAAACCCATGGCCTGTGTACGACTGTACGAGACGGCGCTATGCCATCCGTCATAATGCAGCGGCGTAAGATAGGTGTCGGCGAGGTGAGCACTGCCTACCTCGATGCCATATGAAGATGTCACGGGTCGCATCACAACGGACACTGTGTCAGCTATGCCGGAGGACATGGCCACAGCAGGCAGTGTACACAGTAGCGCGGCAACGGCTACGATTTTAGAACATACGCTGTTGACCATTGATTTCGTCTCTGATTTCATCGTCACTGCGTTCGGGCTCGATTTCGACTTCGGGAACATCTTCTTCCTCGGGCGTGTCATCGTAGCTTTCCTCGGGCATTTCACGCGGCTCGAGTTCTTCCACAGCAGCCACATTCCACGTGGTCAGTCGTTTGCCACGTGCCTTGAAAGACTTGACGGCGATGAATTCGGGTACATCCACTACCATGGGGTCACGGAAGTCGTCCGGAGTACCGAAGGTGATGCGGAAACGGGCGCCCAAGTGGTCGCTCAGCGCTATCAATTGCGACTTGTCGTCTGCGCCCACAAAACGCTGATGGCGTGTCGAGGCCTCGAAGGTGAAACGCTTGAGATATGGATAGCCTTGGTCGGCATCGTTGAGTATCGCCGTCCACACCTTGTGGCTGTTGAATTTCTCGATGCGCAAGATATTGTCTTCGTAGTGGTTGGTGACATTAAAGTCGCCGGTATAGTATTCGCCGTTTTTCAGTATGACAAGAATGAGATCCGTACCTTGGAATTCGCCGAGGTATCGGCCGCGACCGTCATAATTGAGGCGCAGGACATCCCGGTCAAACCATACTTGGCGGCCGCCCAAGGTACTTGTGCCCTTCTCCTTGAGCGAGAAGCGGTGTACCTCGTTTCGGGTCACCAAGTTGCCTCCGGAGGCACGCCCCTTGACAGCCAATTTGCTGAAATCGACGTCAAATTGCAACGTCTTCAGTCGCGGACGCGGTTTGAGGGTGACTTTTACAACCTCGGCCTCGCCGTTAGCATTGGCACTGAACCAGACAACACGCGAGCCGTCCTTGCCCTTGGTCAGATTGTACTCGGTATCGCGCTTCAAGCCCATGACGGCAAAGCGTTTCATGTAATAGGCACCGCCGCGGCCGTCCTGGTAGATGACATTGTAGATAGTACGCTCGTCCTTGCGCTTAAATACGGCAAGATACAGGATATTGGTGCCTACCGACAATTTATCACTTACGCGTACCACCTTGTAACGGCCGTCTTTGTAGAATATGATGACATCATCCAGCGATGAGCAGTTGCATACAAATTCGTCATTTTTCAGCGCCGTACCTATGAAGCCCTCCTTGCGGTTGATGTACAAGCGCTCATTGGCCTCGGCCACGGTGGCCGCTTCTATGGTATCGAAATTGCGCAGCTGGGTGCGACGCGGATAGGCTTGACCGTATTTTTCTTTGAGGCGTTCAAACCATTCGATGGTGTATTGCGTAAGATGTTCTATGCGGTCGTTGATACGACTGATACGATCGAGGTAATTGGCGATACGGCGGTCGGCCTCGTCGGCGTTGAAGCGTAAAATACGACGCATCTTGATTTCCAACAGCTTGACAATATCGTCACGCGTAACCTCGCGTATCAACTTGGCCTTGAGCGGTTCCAAACGCTTGTCGATATGCGCCACGGCTGCATCCAAATCGGGAGCCTGCTCGTATTCTTTGTCCTTGTATATGCGTTTCTCGATAAAGTATTTTTCGAGCGATGCAAAATACAGGGCCTCATTGACTTCGTCCAATTCGATTTGAAGCTCGCGCAACAGAATTTGTCGCGTATGGTCTACACTGTAGCGCAACACGTCGCTGACGCCGAGGAACCGTGGGTGACGATCCTCGATAACGCAACAGTTGGGCGAGACACTGACTTCGCAAAAGCTGAAAGCATATAGCGCATCTATAGTCTTGTCGGACGATGTGCCGGGTTGCAGGTATACCAGTATGCGTGCCTCTTGGGCAGTGTGGTCCTCAACTTTGCGTATCTTGATTTTGCCCTTTTCGAAGGCGCTGAGTATCGAGTCTATGACCGTACCTGTGGTCTTGCCGTAAGGTATCTCGGTGATGGCTATGGTTTTATTGTCTACCTTCTCGATTTTGGCACGTATGCGTATGCGTCCGCCGCGGCGTCCGTCATTGTATTTGCTGACATCCAACATTCCGCCGGTGGGGAAGTCGGGATACAACTCGAAGTCCTCGCCGCGCAAGTATGCCACAGCGGCATCAATGATTTCATTGAAATTGTGCGGCATTATACGCGACGATAGGCCCACGGCGATACCTTCGGCACCCTGAGCCAGCAGCAGCGGAAACTTGGTGGGCAGGGTCACCGGCTCTTTTTTACGGCCGTCATAGCTCATAGTCCAATCGGTGACCTTATCGTCATATAACGTCTCGAGTGCAAAAGGCGACAGGCGTGCTTCGATGTATCGACCGGCGGCGGCACTGGCGCCGGTGAGAATATTACCCCAGTTACCTTGAGTCTCCACCAACAGTTCTTTTTGTCCTAACTGCACGAGTGCATCCTTGATGGACGCATCACCATGCGGGTGATACTGCATGGTATTACCGACAATATTGGCCACCTTATTGAAACGACCGTCATCGAGAGTCTTCATCGAGTGGAGTATACGGCGCTGCACGGGCTTGAGGCCGTCCTGAATATGCGGCACGGCACGCTCGAGTATCACGTATGAAGCATACTCGAGAAACCAGCATCGGTACATGCCGCGCAAATGATGGGTCAGCGCGTCACCCTCGATGATGGACGCTGCGGTGATGTCGTCCAAGTCGCGAATGTTTCCACTTGCAGCAGCCTCGGAGTCTTCTTCATCAGCGATGTCAAAATCATCGGCATCTTTTGTTTCGGCATTTTTGTCCATGGCTGTATCGCAGGTGTCTGCCTCGGCAGCACCTGCATTTGCGGTATCGGAAGCACCGTCAGTCTCCCGGGGTTGGATGGTATCGTCGTTTTCGGTCATAATTCGTTGGGATGAAAGCCCGGCGCGCCCGTTTCGGCGCGTAAGGCCATATTTGCTGCAAAGATAGCGTTTTTTCTCCGAAAAGGCAACAGCCGCCGGCTCTCACCTGCGATCTCACCTGCGATATGAGGCGTTATGAGGCCGTTCGCCACCGATTCGGGCGAATGTTTGGCTTATGGAAGCGGATTGTCGGCATTTTTGTGTAATTTTGTACTCTTGTAAACAGCGGCGCACGATGTGTGTCCGCACCAATATCATCGTAAATGCTTGACACATTAGGACAATACATAGTCACTGTGGCCGATTGGGTATGCGGTTATCCGCTATTTTTCCTGCTCATAGGCGGCGGACTATACCTGTTTATCAGTTCGGGTGCGGTATCGCTGCGCCGACTTCCGGCATCGCTGGCCGAGTTGCGCCGCCGTCCGGGCAACGCCGAGCGCCAAGCCGGCCAAATTTCATCCGTACAGGCACTTCTGTCTGTTGTCGCCGCCACAGTCGGACTGGGCAATATCGCCGGCGTGGCCATAGCCTTGGTCATGGGCGGACCCGGCGCCATATTTTGGATGTGGGTCAGCGCAATCGTCGGGATGTCCACCAAATATCACGAAGGGGCTTTGGCGGTGATGTACCGCGGCCAAAACCCTTCGGGACGTCCGCGCGGAGGTATGATGTACATCATCGAGGAGGGTCTGGGACACAGATGGCGGCCTTTGGCGACATTCTTTGCCATTGCCGGCATGTTCGGCACCCTGTGCATTATGAACGCCAATCAGTTGACCGAAGCCGTCACGGCGACATTCACCACACCCCAATGGATCGAAAGCAGCAGCCTGCTGGCCGCCGTATCTTCGGTGACATCGCTGACGCACATCCAGGCTTTCAAACTGCTTTTCGGCATATTGGTGGCCGTGATTGTCGCCTTGGTGGTATTGCGCGGCATTAGGCGCATCGCGCGCGTAGCCTCGGTCATGGTCCCATTTATGGTGGGCGTGTATTTTGTGATGGTACTATATATAATATGCACCAATTTAGGCCGCGTCCCCGATGTCTTTGCCTCGATATTCCATGAGGCCTTCAACCTGCAAGCAGGATTCGGAGCTCTCGCCGGAATCGCAATTATAGGTGCACGCCGCGCCGCATTGGTCAACGATGCAGGCATCGGTACAGCCTCTATCATGCACGGCGCCAGCCGCAATACCAATCCCGTGCGCGAAGGACTTATCGCCATGCTCGGCCCGGCCATAGACTCCGGTCTGGTGTGCACGCTCACAGCCACGGCTCTGCTGATATGTGTCCCGGACATCCAAAGCATCGAAGGTATCAAGGGTCTTGCCATAGCCATGGACGCCTTCGGCCGCGCAATTCCGGGCGGTGCATATATGCTGATGTTTGTGGTGATATGCTTTGCCCTCTCATCGATGTTCAGCTACAGCTACTACGGCACAAGCTGTGCCGCATATCTCTTTGGCGAGCGAAAGGCTCGCTACTATACCTACGCCTTCCTGGCTTCGCTGGTGGTCTTTGCCGTGGTGCCGCTTGAGGCCGCCGTGGGCATGTGCGACCTGTTCTACGCCATGATGGCGCTGCCGACAATGTTCACGCTGCTGGCGCTCAGCCGACGCGTCCACCGCGTTACCCGACAATGGTTTGCACGGGTCAAGGACAAAAACGCAAAACCGGAAGACAATACATTTCAGCCTAACGACATACAATGATTCTCGACTTTATCACCTGGGACGCAGATCCCATAATCATAGATTCTTTTGTGACCGTGCGCTGGTACGGCCTGATGTTTGCCGTCGGTTTTCTGATCGGCTACAGTATTCTTTACCGCATGTTCCGCCACGAGGGCGCTCCGGAGCGCTGGATGGGTTCGATACTCCTGTGGACCGTTGCCGGCACCGTTCTGGGCGCACGCTTGGGGCACGTGTTTTTCTACGAATGGGGCTGGTACTCGCAGCATCCCGAACATATTCTTTCGATATGGGAGGGCGGACTGGCCAGCCACGGAGGCGCAATAGGCATCATCATTGCAGTACTGCTGTTTTCATGGATTACGACAAAGCGCAGCCCGCTATGGACTTTTGACCGCCTGGTGATACCCATTGCGCTGGTAGGTGCCTTGATTCGTTTCGGCAATCTGATGAACAGTGAAATCTACGGCCATCCCACCGACCTGCCTTGGGGCTTTATCTTTGTGAACGGCCATGAGTACAAAGGCATACCCTGCCACCCGACACAAATCTACGAATCGCTCTGCTATCTGGCGCTATTCGGCCTGCTGATGTGGATGTACTGGCGGCGCAATGCCGAACGTCGCCCGGGACTGATTTTCGGCGTATTTCTGACGGTGCTTTTCTCCTGCCGCTTCCTTATCGAATTTGTCAAGAACGTCCAAGTATCTTTCGAGGAAAATATGACCCTGAACATGGGACAATGCCTAAGCATACCGTTCATCATCGTAGGCATAACCTTTATTGTACGTGCGTACGTACGGCCTAAGAAGGACATCGCCTTCCCCGACCGCTTCTCCGACCAAGACCAAGCCAAGAAATAGTACATTCACAGAAGTCAAGAAAAAAACCATCCACAAACATGAAGGACCTATTGCGACGACATCTCCCGGCCATAGCCCTTGCCGCCTGCCTTGTCCTGCTGGTGGGCATACGGCTTGCGGCCATATATGGGCGCACGCAGCTTCATTCCGACGAAGTTTTTTCGGTGATGCTGTCACGCCACAACCGGGCCTATGTCCAAGCCCTGCCCGAAGGATCGTACACCGGGGCGCAGCTCAAGGAAGTGCTGACTCGCGAACATAGCCTCGGCGAAGACCTTGCATCGCTACACTCCAACAACTATGACATCCCGCACGCCTCGATGTACTACATGGCATTGCGCGTGGCGCTGGAACCGCTGGACGACGGATGGGACGCCCAAGCAGTGGCCCGCGCCGGCGGATGGCTAAATATCATCTTCATGGTCGTGGCCTTCCTGGCTATGTGGCGCATAGGCATACTCGTTTTCGGTCGCGAGCGATGGTGGCTGACTTTGGCCATAATCACTGCCGCCATGGCCACGCGCACTGCAGTCTTCGACACAATGTTTGTGCGCGAGTACCAAATGGCACAAATGTGGCTGACGCTGCTGGCCTTGTGTGCCGTGAAGATATGTATCCGACTCAAAGACAAGCCTATAGGCTTCAAGCTGTACGCAGCTCTCACAATTACCATCTGCGGAGCGCTCAGCACCGGGTATCTCAATGCGATATACGTGGCCTTTGTCGGTTTGGGACTGCCGGTGGCTGCCGCACGCCGCCGCCGATATTCAGACATCGGCCGAATGGCACTGTGCGCCGTCGCAGCCGTGGCTATGTGCTGGGTGATTTACACGGGATTTTTCAATTTTCTGCTGCATCCGACAGTACATACGCGAGGCAGTTTTGCCAACGGCGGCGCCTCCTTACAGCGCGTAACCCTATGGCTCGGCTCGGACACACTGACATGGACCGGTACCATAGCCTGCGCCGCCGTCCTCGGCATATTGGCGTGGAAAAAGCGACTCGGGCAGCTCAAACGCTATGCCGTAGTGCTTTGGCTGGCACTCGGCGCAATTGTTGCCATATTCCTCACCGACTATGCCTCGGTGCTTCACCAGGCACGCTACGCCTTCCCGCTGCTGCCTTTGACGATGCTGCTGCCGGGAGCGCTGATTGCGGCCTTGGACGACAGCACATCTCGCTCGGCAGCCACCGTATGGGTCACCTATTACATTGCCTTGGCTCTGCTATGGCCCGTGCGCACCAATTACGGATGGCTACAGATGGCGCCGTTGGTGGAAAAAGGCGCAGTATTTTATCGCCTCAACCCCAACGAACTGCCACAAGCGATACCGGTGCTGCGCGACGATGCCGCATACATCGTCACCTCCAAGGCGGACACTGTGCGTGCTCACACTGACATCCCGATAGTGACGCGGCTTGCACCACCCGTTGCGGTCAAGAGCATGCGCGCCTTCACCGGACCATTAAAGCTGTACACGACCAAGGCGGCCGAAAAATCGCAGCCGATGCCGAACAATACACCCACGGCAAGGCGTTAAACCTTCGCACCCGGGCTTAGTCCAACAGATACATCGCGAGCGCAGAGCGCCAAGAACTCGGCGCGGACATTGCGCCGGACATTACCGATAAGTACACGACAAATACATACGATACAACAACTTCCACACGGCATAATAATATGATTATGAACACTATCAAATGCTTCTTCGCCGCTATCGCGGTTTCGACAACACTGAGCGGATGCTCTGCCGCAAGCCGGCCTTCCGCTCCCGCCAACGAGATTGTAACCCGACAGCCCTCGGCCGTAGCACCGGGCGAGGATATCGGAAAATCACTCATCGGCGAATGGACTATAATCAAAGTAGGCACCACAGACATCCGCCAAGACGAGGACATGCCATACATCAACTTTTCGCCGGCCGAATTACGCTTCTATGCTTTCAACGGCTGCAATATCATCAACGGCGACTACCGCGTCGAAGGCTCGACCATCATCCTGTCGCAAGTGCTGTGTACCCAGCGCCTATGCCCCGACATATCATATGACGGTGAAATCAATTACGCATTGCGCGAAGGCGAAAAAATCCACGTCTCCATCAAGGATATAGGCAACGAGTCCTATATGTACCTCAGCGACGGAACAGGACATAAGCTGCTGACGCTGCGTCGCCACAACATGGACTTTCTGAACGGCGAATGGGTTGTGGTCAAAATAGGCAACGAGACAGTGGACGATGAAGGCGTCAACATCTTCTTTGACATATCCGCGAAAAAAATCCACGGAAATTCGGGATGCAACTACTTTAACGGAAACATCTCCATGGATCCGGCAACGGCCAATTCCATCAATTTCACAAATATGGGCGTCACTCGCATGTCTTGCCCCAACAGCGACCGCGAACGCAAGATGCTTGTAGCGCTTGAACAAACCGCCACAGCCATACGCGGCGGTAGCGACAAGGCCCTGCTTATCGACCGAAAGGGCAAGACTCTGCTGACGCTCAAACGCGCGCCAAAAGACGACATGTAATCGGCCCGGCCGACATATTTACCGCTTCAAATCGCGGAAAAAGCATCATTGTGCATGCTTTTTCCGCGATTTATACATATCTTTTTATTCTGTCGGTGTATAATCTCCCGATTTTTATGTAAATTTGTTCGAGACATAACCAACAACGACATTTATGGCATCTTCGGAAAAAGAATTGTACGGACTTATCGGCTACCCCCTCGGGCACTCGTTTTCACAGGGATATTTCAACAACAAATTTACCAGTGAGGGCATAGATGCCGAATACCTCAATTTCGAAATCCCGGCTATCACTGATTTAGCCGAAATCATAGCTACGCACCCGGCTTTACGCGGACTCAATGTCACCATTCCTTACAAGCAGGCCGTCATCCCATATTTGGACGAAATCGACCCTACAGCGCGCAAAATCGGCGCCGTAAATGTCATACGCGTCTCCCGCAATGCAGCCGGACACGTCCATCTAAAAGGCTTCAATAGCGACATTATCGGCTTTACAGACTCTATATCGCCGCTGCTGTCGGGCAAAAACCACACTCACGCCCTGGTGCTTGGCACGGGCGGCGCTTCGCACGCCGTTATGGCCGGACTGTCTCAGCTCGGAATCTCCGGAACGCTCGTGTCTCGCTCACCCCGACCGGGCGTAATCACTTATGCGGACCTCGACGATGTTATAATGGCTTCCCACACGGTCATTGTCAATACAACGCCGCTGGGCATGTATCCGCTTGTAGATGCATGTCCCGATATTCCGTACCGGTTGGTCACCAAAAACCACGTATGCTTCGACTTGCTTTACAATCCGGACGTCACCATGTTTATGCAACGATGCGCCGAACAAGGAGCTACAGTCAAAAACGGCCTCGAGATGCTGCTGCTACAAGCCTTTGCGTCTTGGGAAATGTGGCATCGTTCCATCTGACAGCGGCTCTTGCCCCGAACAATGCTGCATAACACTAAGCGCCCCTATTCTCATTATTAGAAGACAATGCGCCTCCGGTCACAGTCCCTGCACGAACGATGCATGGCGCATCCTGCCTTAATCCCGGCTGTAGCTTTCGCAATAGGCATTGCCATAGCTCGGTATATGCCTATGCCTATATGGGGCATCATAATTCCGGCCGTGGCCACCGTGGTTTTTGCTGCATTAGGCCGAACTTTGCCCTCCTTGGCTATTGGACTGGCGATGACGGGATATATATGCGGCGACTCGGCGCTGCCCGATCCGCTGCCGCCCTCCCTCGATGGCACAAAGGTCAATATCATCGGCGAAGTCCTCAAAGCCGAACCGGGGACAGACCGCACTCGATATGTCATTGAAGTGTCGCAATGTACCGAGGCAAAGGACACGAAGACAAAGAATAATGCAAAGACAAAAGCAAAAGCAAAGACCGGTGCTGAAAATATAGAGACATCAATGCCGTCCAAGGCATCCGCAGACAGAAAGAGCGACACAAAGCGCAAGATTTACGCCGAGAAGTTCCGAACCGTGCTGTACGATAACGGCATATACACCTATCGGCCGGGAGATATAGTGAGTGCAACAGGCATATTACGCGATGCTCGCACCAAGGACATCGTCCCGGATGCAGCCGATTACAACAGATACCTGTACCTGCAGGGTGTCAATTCTGTTTTATGGTTGACAAAAGAGGAAATGTATCCGATAAGTAAAGCCTCGGACAATACATTAAGCAATATCTTGGACAAGGCACGCGCCGCAACCACCAACGCCATCATCGATTCGGGCGCGGGCAGCGATACTTCCGCCTTTCTCACGGCGGTCATCGTAGGCGACGACTCATATTTGCAGCCGGACACGGACGAGGCTTTCCGTACATCAGGACTGGCGCATCTGCTGGCGCTCAGCGGATTACACGTCGGAATAATCATCATGTTTATCACCGTCTGTCTTTCGTGGATGCGTCCTTCGAGATATGGTTACCGGATTTTTTACATCTTGATTATCGCGGCTTCGTTTGCTTACGCAGCCTTTGCCGGAATGACACCATCTGTGGTACGCGCAGCCTGCATGGTGGCCGTATTATGCGTATCCGCCATATTTCAGCGCCGAGCCAACGTATACAACAGCCTTTGCGTAGCCATATTCTTATGGCTGGTTATAAATCCGCTATGGTTGTTTGCTCCCGGATTTCAAATGTCCGTTTGCGCCGTATTAGGCATCACCATAGCACTACGCGCCGTCAATGCTTACCGAATACGGCGAACATGGGTCAAAAAAGCTCTCCGCATAGTCATTGTACCCATGGCGGCCATGGCAGCCACGGCCATCCCGGCAATGGCATACTTCCACACATTCCCATTATACTTCCTTCCGGCCAACATATTGGCTTCCATAGCGATAGTGCCCATGATGTTTTGCGGCGTACTGCTGGCCATAGCCACGATGACAGGCATAGGACATGGGGCTTTGGCATATGCGTGCGACCGACTGTACGCATTCATCGAATTCTCGGCCAAGACTTTCGGCGGCGACAGCGGAGTGGTGCATACATACCCGTCGATGTTGACGATATTCTGCTGCCTGGCGGCCGTAGCAGCTTTCTTCTTTTTCTTATATCGACCGCGCAGCATCATGCGTATCAGCATGTTATGCTGTACATGCATATTCATTGCGCTTTCGTCATCATTTGACCGCAGCCGGGTGTCGATAGACGCCTATATCCTCTCCGGAGGAACTTCGACAGACATGCTGCTGGCCGATGCGGACAGCGTATACCTTATTACGGACGCGACCGGCATCAATGCGGCCAATATCCGCACATTGAGACAGCAGCGCTACCGCGACATGCTGCTACGACGCACAACAAATGCCGAATTGGTTTTGCTCTCGGGCAACTTTACACGCCACGAGTTCAAGCGCTCGGGCGACATACTCACCTGCGGAAAGCATCGCTTCCTACTGGTCAATAGCGACTCGCTTGCTTCGCCGAGTGAGCGATGCGAATATGCTTTGGTGTGCCGAGGCTTCAAGGGTGACATCAAAAAGGTGGCACTCCATGCGGACACGATTGTCATCGGTACATCTGTGCACTATACGCGCCGACGTCGCTTTGTAGCTTTTATGGACTCGGCGGGCATCCCATACCGCGACATCCGCAGCGATGGCGGACTTGCCTTACACATAGCATCATATTAATTCATAATCAACTAAATATAATATTTTATGGTTAAACACATTGTAATGTTCAAGCTCACGGGCGATGCAGCCACTCGCCGCGCCGTGGCCGAAAAATTTGCGCAGGCACTACGCGACCTTCCGGCTCAAATCGGAGTACTCCAATCCATCGAAGTCGGCCTTAACGAAAATCCCGGAGAGGACTGGGACGTAGTACTGACAGCAATAGTACCGACCATGGCTGACGTCGAAATCTACGCCAAGCATCCGGCACATGTTGCTGCCGCCGGACTTCTGGCCGGTCATAAGGAATTGCGCGCCTGTGTAGACTACAATTGCTGACCCCGGGACACGAAGCAATAGCCTCCGATACCCGGATACTAAAACATAGGAGGGCGAAGCCGTGATGCTGTTTCGCCCTCCGTATTTATTTGTCTATGGCTCAAAAAAGCTTACCGAAAAGCCAGAGTATGAACAATATGCTGAGCGCTGCTATGGCGATGCGCACCAAACATCCGGCAGCCATGCAACCGCCGGCAAGTGCTCCTCCGGCAGCATCTGAACCGGCATTTTGGCCATCCGATCCTATAAAGCCTATAAGTCCGCCGATAATGCAGGCTATGACAATAACCCAAATCCACATATTTGTATTGATGTTAAGTTTGACATTGTTTGTTGTATGTAGCTTGAATACTAGTCTAAGGATTTTTTGCTTAACCCTTAAGTACCTCAGTATTTCAAGCTCCTACTCTTATATCCCTATGGATAGTAAAAAGTAAATCCGAATACCACGGTAATTGTGCGTGACAGACTCCGCGCCGCAATATACGCAGGACAGCGCATGATATACAAAAGCGCTCCGAGCACCGTACATATACAAAAAAAGAGAGTCGCGCATGCGCGGCCCTCCTTTTATGTTGCTTCGATCTATGTCTATAGATTATTCAGCGGCAACGGTGCTATCAGCAACAACAGCGGGAGTGTCAACAGGAGCCTGTTCAACAACTTCGGTCTGAGCAGCAGCTTTTACGCTGTCAGAATCAACGGCAGCAGCTTTTTCGCCTTTACCGCAGGAGAACATAGATACGCTGAATGCAACAGCGAGAAGGAGAACTAACTTTTTCATTTTGTTTAAAGATTAGATATTAATTAATATGTTTGCTTCAAAAACACAGCAAAGGTATAGCCTTTCTTCGATACAACCAAACATTTTCCAAATTTTTTGATATTTTTACGTGCAAAATATTGTTAACGAAGTCCTATTAATGACCGCACCCTTTTGTGCATCAGGCACTTACCAAAGGTTTAATCAACAGCTGTTTTTTTATGTTTTTTTCCGTATTCGGCGGTTTCGGCCACGATAGTGTTGGCCATGGCAACAGCTTTTGTTATGTGATCGCACACTTTTTCGCGTCCGATAAGGGTGTCGATACCGGCCTGCTCCAGCGAATGACGGACGCCCTCATTAACGCCGGAAAGCACCACATGTATGCCTTCGCGTTGTGATGACTTGATAAGTATTTCGAGGTTGTGCAGTCCCGTGGCATCTATGAAGGATACTTTGCGCATACGTATGATACGTACTTTGGGCTTGATATTACCGGTGGTGGAACGCATGACCTCATCAAATCTGGTGGCTACACCGAAGAAGAACGGCCCGTCTATTTCGTATATGCTGACACCGCGTGCCACATCAAGCACTTCGTGCTGCGACAGATCCGTACCCTCGGCCACGTCAAGATGGTCGCTGTAAACCTTGATTTGGGTATTCTGTGTCACTCGACGCAGGAACAGGATTATGGCAAGCAGCAGCCCGAACTCGATTGCGATAGTCAAATCAAAGATTACCGTCAGGAAGAAAGTTACAAGCAGCACCGAGATGTCGCTGCGATGCGTATGGAATATAGCCACCAGTGTGCGCCATCCGCTCATATTGTAAGCTACGACTATCAAGACAGCGGCAAGACATGCCATCGGGACATGATTGATAAGCGGCATGGCAAAGAGAAATATGAGCAGAAGTACAACAGCATGTACTACTCCGGCTACAGGCGTGCGTCCGCCGTTGCTGATATTGGTCATCGTTCGAGCTATGGCTCCGGTGACGGGAATGCCGCCAAAGAATGGTACCACGATATTGGCCGCACCCTGACCGATAAGCTCGGTATTGGAGTTGGTATGGCTACCGGTAACGCCATCAGCCACAGTGGCGGACAGCAGCGACTCGATGGCGGCAAGCACCGCAATGGTGAAGGCCCACGGCATAAGGTTATTGATTACTTCCATATCCCACGCAAAGGTCTGTGGTGCCGGGAGATCCGTCTCCATATCACCAAAGCGATCGCCGATGGTCTCGACAGCAAACTCCGGGATAAGGCTGTGTAGTAAGGCCACGCCGGCCGTAACCACGACTATGGCCATAAGTGCGCCCGGCAGTCGCTTGGATATGCGAGGCGTCAATACTATAATAGCCAAAGAAACAGCGCCCACAGCAAGCGTCGTCCACGAAATATCGCCGATATGTTCAAAATACACACCCCATTTGCTGATAAAGGCTCCGGGCACATCCGCCAGACCAAGCCCGAAGAAGTCGTTGATCTGCGTGGAGAATATCGTGAGGGCAATACCGGCGGTGAAGCCAACTACTATGGGATAGGGTATAAACTTGATTACCGTCCCCAAATGGAATAAGCCCATAGCTACGAGCATTACCCCGGCCATAAAGGTGGCCACACCGAGGCCCTCGAGCCCGTATTGCTGGATGATGCTGTATACGATGATGATAAACGCTCCGGTAGGGCCTCCGATTTGCACCGAATTGCCGCCCAAAGCCGAGACGATGAAACCTCCTATAATGGCGGTGGTCAATCCCACTGTGGGGCTGACGCCGGAGGCTATACCGAAGGCTATGGCAAGAGGCAAGGCAACGATGCCTACAACTATGCCGGCAATGAGGTCGGACTTGAAACGCGCCGTCGAATAGTGGCGCAATGCCGAAACGATTTTCGGCGAAAAATCTATCGAACCTGAAAAATTCATAGAAATTTTTACCTTAAACAATTAGTACTCTTTATTGGAAACCTATGATAGATAACAACTTGGCTGCCGCTGCAGCTTTTGCGTACAGGCATCCTCCCGGATGCGCATACTCAAAGAGGGTGTGTCATAATGACGAATTACGGTAGGGGCGCAATACATTGCACCCACAGCGACGGAAGATAATATATTTTCATTCAAGCAGATAAGCAAATATCGCTTCGTATGTCCTTATGACAGTAATCCCCACGCAGTGCCCGTTCATTTATTTGAAATTCAGCAGATTATGGTTTTACTGCGCGGCGCGATGTATTGCGCCCTGCAGGGTCTACGATTCTGTCACTTTCCCATCCGCGACATCTGCACGCCACGCGTGCATTGTTTACCTGACAAGTGCTCGTGTCACCTTGCCCGAAGTATGACGGCAGATATATATGCCCGCAGCTTGAGGTCGATGAGTGTATGTACGTCCCTGCATATCGGTCCAGGACACCACATCGCCTGAACTGTCCACGCTGATGTCGTCCACCGAATTCCAATCGGACCCGTCAACGGTCGTCTTGGTACAGTTAATTGTGGCCAGTACTAAAAATTGTACCTCGATCACGCCCTGCTCACTCGGTGTCCATGCTCCCTCATCCCATGTTCCGGGAGTCTCGGTATATAGGTATTCTGAGCCCACCTTGGCGCCGGCGAAAGCAATGCCGAGTATGGCTTGATTTTCGACAGCCTTAACGGTGATAATGCTTCTTGCGTAGGCTCGCATTTCGTTGGTCTGTGTCAAATAACCGAAGAAGAAGCGTGCCGACTGGCTTTTTTCTTTGATGGCGCTGTCATCGATGGTAAAGGTGCTATATGTTCCCTTGAACTCGACGCCGCCGATATATTCGCCGGATTTATTTTGGCTCGTCGCCGGGCTGTAAGGCGGAGTAAGCGTCAACGGCGCCTCCCAATTGAAGATGTCGCTCCATGCGCCTTCGGCCCGCGATGTCATACCGCAGAATGCAAGAAGTATTGCTAAGACGTATTTCATATCTATATGATTTTATGATTTGACAAAAGATTGACGTCGCCCGCAATCACTTGCAAGCAACGTCTTATATGAGTATCTATCAAACAAACTTGTACGCCCGTGGGGAGTCGAACCCCAATCGATGGAACCGGAATCCATAATTCTATCCATTGAACTACGGGCGCTTGTCGCATCTCGTGCCTTTTGAGATGCGCAAAATTAGGCAATTTTTCGTACTTTTGCAAATACTAACGACAAATGACATGAACGTACGCATCGAACAGGGATGGAAAAACGCCTTAGCGTCCGAATGGCAAAGCGAGGGTTTTCAGCGACTTACCGACTTTGTACGCAACGAGTACGCCACTGCAACGGTGTTTCCGCCCGCATCGCAAATCTTCGCGGCCTTTGACGCATGTCCTTATGCGGACACGCGCGTGGTCATCCTCGGGCAGGACCCATACCACGACGTGGGCCAGGCCAACGGGCTGTGCTTCTCGGTTGCTCCGGGCACGCCGCTACCTCCGTCACTAATCAATATCCTGCGCGAAGTAGCCGAAGACACCGGACAGCCTGTCAACCCGGACGGCGACCTGTCGCGATGGGCCCGACAGGGCGTATTGCTGCTAAACTCGACCCTGACGGTGCGCGCCCATCGTGCCGGCTCGCATCAGGGCAAAGGCTGGGAGGAATTCACCGACAACGTCATCCTGCATTTGGCCAACCATCGCCATGGGCTGGTATTCATGCTTTGGGGCAGTTATGCCATCAAAAAAGGCGCATTCATCGACCGGCAACGCCATCTGGTGCTGACATCGCCCCACCCTTCGCCATTGTCCGCCTATCGCGGATTTTTCGGCAACCACCATTTCACACGTGCCAACGACTATCTCGTTCAGCAAGGACTTAAACCCATACAATGGTAATACCCATACGACACATATTGGCGGCATTAACGGCCTTGACAACACTCGCGGGAGCGGCCACAGTACCCGCGCACACGCATACAGCCGTATTCAACGAGGCGGTGCGCACATTGCGCGTCGGCACACTCGGAGGACCGCGCGGCCAGACCGGCATACCGGTGGCCGTAACGGACAACGGCGGATTTGTCATCAGCTTCGACCATCTGTCCGAAGACCGCGAATATCTGCGGTATACGCTGACACATTGCACCGCCGACTGGACACCGGACCAATTGTCTTACGTCGAATACCTTGACGGCTTCAACGAGGGCACCATAGACGACTACGACTTCTCGCGTGCAACCACGGTACACTACGTCCATTACACGCTTACGCTGCCAAACGAGCAGACACGTCCCACCATATCAGGCAATTACCTGCTGAGGGTATATCCGGAAAGCAATCCTGAGGACATTTGGCTGCAATGTCGACTGGCCGTCAGCGAGGGCTCGGCCGTCTTGGGCGCCGAAATCACCACGCGCACCGATGTGGACTACAACCGCAAGCACCAACAACTGTCCGTCAACGCCAATGTACACGGGGCGGCGGTCACGGACTCCTACAACGACCTCATTTTGGTCATCGAGCAAAACGGCCGCACGGACGATGTGCGCACGCTGCGTCATCCCCTGCGCGTATCAGGAGACAACATCTTCTACGAGCATACGCCGGAATTGATTTTCAACGCCGGCAACGAATATCGGCGCTTCGAGACAATCTCGACGCAATTCGCCGGAATGAACGTGGACGAGGTGGCATACTCTGCCCCCTACTACCGCATGGTGCTGATGACGGACAAGCCCCGTTCGGCTGACAGCTACCACTACGACGAGACTCTTGGCGGCGGATATGTCGTGCGCGAGTACAACAGCGATGACGACAGCGACGTGGCCGCCGACTACACAGTGGTGTACTTCTCGCTGGACATGCCGCAAATGCCGGGCATGGACATATACATCGACGGAGACATGGTGCAACGCCGCTTTTCGGACGAAGCTCGAGTAGGATACGATGCCGATACAGGCCGGTACACCAAGGCAATGCTGCTCAAGCAGGGAGCCTATTCGTACCAATACTTGGCCGTACCCGCCGGAACGCGCACGGGACGGACGGACATCGTCGAGGGCGACAAATACGAGACACGCAACACCTACCGCATGAGGCTGTACAACCGCCGTCCGGGCGCACGCTACGATGCCCTGGTGGGAGCGGCCGAAATCACCTTGCGCTGACACACCCCCAAGATGAAATCACCTTGCGCCGATACCGACAAAAGACACAAATGAACTACACCACAGAAGAAACGATAATGCTTCAGATACAGGACACATTGGTATCACTGGACCTTATAGAGCGGTATTTTTGCTGCGACTTGGACCAATGCCTGGGCCAATGCTGCATAGACGGCGATGCGGGCGCCCCGGTCACCGAAGATGAGTGCCGACAGATTGCCGAGGCGCTACCGACATTCGTTGACGACCTGCTGCCTGCCGCACGGCGGCGCATCGACGAATGCGGCATCAGCTACATAGACGAGGAGGGCGACCTGGTCACCCAGATTGTAGATAACGCCAACTGCGTATTTACCACCTACGACAAGGGAGGCAAGTGCCTGTGCGCCATCGAAAAGGCTTATCGCGAAGGACGATGCTCCATACGCAAGCCCATGTCATGTTATCTCTACCCGGTACGTCTGTCCGAATACCCGGATTTCACGGCAATCAATCTGCACCGCTGGAAAATATGCAAATGTGCCGAAGTCCTCGGACGCCGCATCGGCCTACGCGCTTACAAGTTCCTGAAAGAGCCGCTGACAGCCCGCTTCGGCAAAGAATGGTACGACGAATTATGCCTGGCTGCCGAGGCTTACATCGAACAATACGGCGGCGACAACGCCGAATAAAGCACTGACTATAATAGCCGATACGGCTGTTATAGATATTATAGCCGGTATGACTGGTATGACTATCAGCCGAACAAAGCGCGACTCAAGCGATTGAGAGCCTCGACCTTGTCTTGGCGACGTACAAGCATGGAGACATTGTAGTTGCTGCCGCCGTAGCTGATCATGCGAACCGGAATGTCCGAAAGAGCCGAAACGGCCTTGGCTTCGAATCCGGTATTATGCCACTCGAGGTCGCCCACGACGCATATAATCACCATGTCGCGGTCTATGGTGACCGTCCCGAATTTCTTAAGGTCATCCACAATGGCTGCCAGGTGCTTTTCGTCGTCTATGGTGACGGTCACGCCCACCTCGCTGGTGGCCATCATATCGATGCTTGTGCGGTAGTTTTCGAAAGTCTCGAAGACCTTGTGCAAAAAGCCATAGGCCAACAACATTCGCCCGCTCTTGATTTTTATGGCTATGATGTTGTCCTTGGCTGCCACAGCCTTGATGGTACGCGTAGACGGCATATTGTGTATCAGCGTGCCGGGGCGCTGCGGCTCCATGGTATTGAGCAGACGCACGGGAATATTATTCAGACGGGCAGGCAGGACGCAGGATGGATGCAGTATTTTGGCCCCGAAATAAGCCAGTTCGGCGGCTTCCTCAAAATGCAATTCGCTCACCGGCGAAGTCCCCTGCACATATCTGGGGTCATTGTTGTGCATCCCGTCGATGTCCGTCCAAATCTCGATTTCTTCGGCACCGAGGACCGCGCCCAACAGCGAGGCGGTGTAGTCGCTGCCTCCGCGTTGCAGATTGTCCACATGTCCGGCGGCGTTGCGGCAAATGTAGCCTTGAGTCAGGTATAAATCGGCATCGGGATTGACTTCCATCAGGCGGCGCAGGTGACTGCTTATGTATTTCATGTCCGGCTCGCCTTCGGCATCGGTACGCATATACTCCAAGGCCGGCAGCAGGGCCGAGCTTACGCCGCACATGTGCAAGTACGTGTTCATCAGCGCCGTGGACATCAATTCGCCTTGGGCCAGGATTTCTTTTTCGCTCTCTGGCGAGTAGTCCTCGTTGGTGAGCGAGCGCACATATCCCAAGCAGGCGCCCACAGCCTCGGTAGCGGTACTTCGGGCCTCGGCATTGTCGCCGAAAAGTCCGGCAATGACATCGTTATATTTGCCCTGAAGCACATTCAGCGTTTCGAGTGCACCGGGTTGATTGCCTTTCTGTAGGTATTCGGCTATCTCGACAAGAGTGTTTGTCGTACCGGACATGGCGGACAACACCACCATATTGCATCCGCGCGAACTTATCAAGTCGGCGACGTGGCGCATGCGCTCGGCGCTGCCCACGCTTGTTCCTCCAAATTTCAGTATCTTCATTGCTCTGTATTCACTTGTATATCTACACGTACACGGCGTGTACACTTATGCTTTAGGCGGGCGGACATGGCCGGCCATATAATGCAAAAACTGTTGCAAAGGTACACACTTCCACCGAAATAGAGCATCAAAACACGGCACAAAATGCGTGTCCGCCGTCCGGAAACCTGTGCCGGGGTTCGAGTTGAGTGCCTTGCATAGACCCTCAAAAAGGCCGGTGACCATGACGGCACAAAAAAACAGGCCGGTCGGAGCTTATCGCTCCGGCCGGCCATATATTGAGTATCGTTCAGGCGGTTACTTCACGAAAGCCTTCTTGACTTCCTTTGTGCCGTCATCGTAGATGGTGACAATCAGGTTGAAGCCTTCGTAAGGTTTCTCGCTAAGACGACCGTTTACATCGTAGTACTCGACCTTTTCGATGGTCTTGCCTACGGCCGGCGTATCGATGCCGGAGATATCGCCCGAGTCAGCGTCCGTGAACACCCATCTTTGTGCGTCCGTGCGGTTGCCTACAAAGCCCTGGATGCCCGAACCATCGGCGATTGTGCCGTTGACCACATCAAGGAAGAGGCCGTTCTTATGAATAATATAGAATTCCTTGTCTCCGGCTTCCTTGATTATCCATTGCTGGGCATCGTTGGTGGCTGCGGAGTTTTCGTACTGTTGCACCTTGCAGTTGTTGTCGATACCGGCGTTCTGCATGTCAAGTGCCTTGTCCGAATGTACGGCCACGATGGAATAATAACCGTCACCGAGGTAGCTGATGCGCCACTTTTGGCTGTCGCCACCGTTAGCCTTGCTCAATTTCACATTCGCGCTATTGTCTGTCGAGGCTTGGTCTACGTCCAGCACAAGGTTTCTATTTGACGAATTGCGGATTTGGTATATGCCATCGTAGAGCGACTGCCCGCCATCGACAGCCACAAATTTGAACTTCTGGGCATCGCTCGAGTTGCCTGTCCAGCCGTTGATATTGGTGCCATCGACGAATACGCCGTTGCTGACATCGGCAAATCTACCGCACTTGTTGATGATGTAGAAATTACCGGCACCGGCATTGCGCAGTATCCATTCGGAGGCGTCATCACCTTCCGTAAACTGATGCTGCAAGATATTCGGACTGCCCTTGTATTCCTTGCCGTAAAGGTTGAGTGCCATATCGCTGTGCTTGGCTATGAGCGAGTAATACCCGTTGCCGAGGTACTTGACACTCCACTTCTGGTTATCCTCGCCGGTGATGCGCTGCAATTGGACATTTGCGCTGTTGGATGTGGAAGCGTCTTGGACGCCGACGCCATATCGGAAGTCCTTGGTCAGGCGTATCTGATAGTCGCCGTCAGGTATAGACTGAACACCGTTGACCGCTATAAATATCCATTTTTGGGCATCGCTTTGGTTGCCGGAATGTCCCTGGACGTTGACGCCGTCGGCCATAGTGCCGTTGGTGACATCCATATAGAGGCCATTGCTGTTGACGATAAAGTACGTCCCGTCAGCGGTGCTACGGAGAGCCCAGTTCTGAACTTCCGTTCCGTCGATAGAATATTGCTGGACGTTGGTTCCGGAAGCCGAACCGGCTTTGTAGAGATCCAGATTCTTGCCCGAATGCAGAGCTTGCAGATGGTAGTATCCGTTGCTGTAAGTCACATTAAACTGCTGGTTCATGCGGCCCGAATACTCCGATATTATTACGTTGGCCTCGTCTGCAGTAGAGGCATTGGCTACGTCAAGACCGTAATTTACATTGCTGTAGCAGGCGATACGGTATACGCCGTCGGGCAGCCTGTCCGGATTGGTGCCTCTGACAGGAACATCTATCTCGCCTGCGGAGGTGTTTGTCGTATTGCCCAAGTCGTCTTCGGCATAGATATGGGTCAAGTAGACGCCGGTTTCGTTGTTGTGGTTGGAGGTCTTGATGTCGCAGGTGGCTGTATTGCCATTGACGGTCGCCTCATACCATTTGATGTCATCCTGGTCGTTGGCCACGCTCCACGTAGGCATCTTTACGGATGTTACCTTTTCGTTGTCCGTAACCGTACAGGTCACCGTGTAGCCCGAGCTGGTGAGGTTTGTAATCTTGATGTTGCTGATTACAGGCGGCTCTTTGTCTACATTCACGGCTGTGAATACCCATTTCTGGGCCGAAGTGCGGTTGCCACACCAGCCGGCGATATTTGTGCCGTTGGCAATTGTGCCGTTTTCTATGTCAAGGAAGAGGCCGTTTTTGTTGATTATATAGTAAGCACCGTCGCCGGTTTCCTTGATAATCCACTGCTGTGCATTATTTGTAGCCGCGGTGTTGTCGTACTGCTGTACGTTGCAGCCGTTGTCGATACCGCCACGATGCATGTCAAGGGCTTTGCGCGAGTGGGCGGCTGCCATCGAATAATAACCGTCGCCGAGGTACTTGACATTCCATTTCTGGTTGTTGCCCGTGCCTATGGTCCACAGGTGAACATTTGCGTTGTTTTCTTTGGACACGGTTTCCACGTCTACGCCGAAGTTGTTGTCTTTGGCACTGCGAATGTTGTAGTAGCCGTCCTTGATGGTCTGAGTGCCGTTCACAGCAACAAATTTCCACTTCTGGGCATCACCCGAATTGCCGCACCAGCCGCCGATGTTTGTTCCATTGGCAACCTTGGCGCTATATATGTCGAGGAATAGGCCTTTCTTGTTCACAATATAGAAGCTTCCGTCGCCGGCATCTTTAAGCATCCACATGGAAGCCTCGTCGTTGTCGGAGAACGGATGCTGTTGAGCGTTGGCGTAGCCCTTGTACGGACCTCCGTTAAGATTGAGCGCCATATTGCTGTGCTTCAGACGTATGGAGTAATATCCATTGCCCAAGTACTTCACGTTCCACTTGTGGTGGGCCGAATTGTCAAGCGTCCACAGGTGTATATTGCTGCCGGACGAGGATGTACCTGTCGACTCAACAACACCATACCCGAAGTTCGAGGCCAAATGTATCTGATAGTCACCATCCGGTATCGACTGCTTTCCGTTGACAGCTATGAAGAACCACTTCTGGGCGTTGCTCTTGTTGCCGCTATATCCTTGGACATTGGTGCTATTGGAGACTATACCGTCTTTTACATCCATATAAAGGCCGTTGTTGTTGACGATATAGAAAGCACCCTCGCCGGCTTCTTCGAGTACCCAATTTTGGACATCCGTCCCGTCTATGGCATACTGCTGGACATTGGTCCCCGGAGCCGAAGCGGCCCTATAAAGGTCCAAATTCTTACCGGAGTGTACAGCCTGAATGTTATAATGGTCACCGGCAAAGGTTACATTAAACTGCTGTTGCTTTGCCCCGGAGTATTCCCAAATGTGCACGTTTGCCTCGTCGGCGGTAGACCCTCCGGCTACGTCAAGGCCGTATGTCGGATTGTTGTAACATGCAATACGGTAAGTTCCGTTGGGAAGGTTCTGCTTTTTCTGTGTAATGGAAGGTGTGGTGTAACTTGTGTTAGCGGGCACGTTGTAAGACGACACGTACCAGTAACTGGTCACGCGGGCCAACACCGTATTTTGATTGTAGCCGCAACATTGGCCTTGGTAAGTATTGGACAAGGGACGGCGGCCGAAGTAAGCGGCACATGATGAGTCGCCGCTATACACGATGCCGTTCTCTATATCGGTTATCCATTGGGCATGAGGGATACTGGTGACATATATGCACACGCCCTCCGGATGAGCATTCAAAATGCCCTGTAACTGCGCTACGGTCAAGCCGTTGACATAGGCTTGATTGACTGTGAAAGAGCAGTTGCCGAAAGTAGCCGAATAATTGGACCGCTGACCGGCACCGTTGATCCAGCCATAAGGCATGAGCGAAGCTTCGGTAATCGCAGTCCAGTTACTGTTGTTGCTCAGGTAAGTACGTGCACGTAGCATCATCGCATTTGACACAAGCGTACATGTCACATCCGATTGTTGAGTCAGATACAGGTCGTTAGGGTAAGGCACTCCCGCACTTGCCTTAGGCGGTGCATAAAGCCCTATGACGACCAAAACTGCGGAGAGTACCGTCCGTACCCTCCTCGTAATTAGGCTTGGTTTCATTATTTCAATTAATTGATAGGTTAAAATGCAACTTTAAGTGATGTCAAGATGCATGTGTTCCATGCTATCCCGATTTAAGGTTTCCAAATGCCGCCGCAACACAAGTTTCCCACTTGTCAGGCAGTGCCGTAGCTCGGTATCATGGCTAAAATCCACGGTCGCCGCGGAGGGCATTTGGAAGCAAACGTAAAATTACAAATAATTCCTGACAACATGCTCTTAAACAGCTGAAAAATTCGGATTTTAATCACTTTTTTTTACTTGGTAGAGTCCAAAGGCAAATGCAATATTACGAAAAATGA
>ULPT01000029.1_pt1 | contig 38565 bp, 23 predicted proteins | sample 1953751 | NCBI WGS metagenome assembly ULPT01 (sample SAMEA4835636, study PRJEB28245) | human gut metagenome | biome: gut microbiome; material: fecal sample | place: Denmark | collected 2008 | reverse complement strand
CATAATTGTGGACGTACACATTATAATATTATACGCGAGTGAGAGAAAATAGTAGCGGACGAAATCTGATCGGACGGCGGACGCCACCAAAGGACAAAAGCTGCGATTTTATGGTGTAAATGGAGGCATAAAGGAGAGCTGATATACAAAAAGGGTGTGTTAGCTGCAATTACTGCGTGCTAACACACCCTTCTAAGCATTCTATCGAGAAGCAGACTCGCTCCACGTAGAATGTTTTTTATGGTTTAGCGTACAAAAAGGAGCTCGCGATACTTCGGGAGCGTCCAGAGTTCGTCAGCCACGATAAGCTCGAGCTTGTCGATGTGGTAGCGAATCTCGTCCATCTTCGGAGCCACAGTGTCATGGTAAGCAATGGCCTTAAGGTGCTCATCCTCAATGCGGTTAGCTACCTTGCGAGCCTCAACCAGCTCCTCTACTCCATTCTCGATAATCTGAGTGCGCTCGGCAATCTCCTCGATAATCTTCTTGTTGCGCGAAGTGAGATTGTCGGCTGTCTCCTTCGGGAAGATGTCGTACATGCTCTGCACGTTCTTAGCCAAACGGCTCTGATAGTGAGTGCAGACAGGGATGATATGGTTCATAGAGAGGTCGCCGAAGACGCGTGCCTCAATCTGAATCTTCTTGGTGTAGGTCTCCCACTTCACCTCGTTGCGAGCCTCAAGTTCCTTGCGTGTCATCACGTTCTGGCTCTCGAACATACGGATAGAATCCTCGTCGAGGTAGCGTTCGAAGACCTTCGGGCACGAAGTTTCGCAGTCGAGACCGCGACGCTTAGCCTCCTCTACCCATTCTTCAGAGTAGCCGTTGCCCTCGAAGTGAACCGGTGCGCAGGTGTGGATATCCTCGCGAACGACGTCAAGAATGGCGCTCACCTTGTCGGAGCCGTTCTCGATGAGAGCGTCTACGCGCTGCTTGAACGACTGCAGAGCCTCAGCAACGGCAGTGTTGAGCACGATCATTGCCGACGCGCAGTTAGCCTCAGAACCTACGGCGCGGAACTCGAAGCGGTTGCCGGTGAAGGCGAAAGGCGATGTGCGGTTGCGGTCGGTATTGTCGATGAGAAGTTCTGGAATCTCAGGAATGTCGAGCTTCAAGCCCAGCTTGCCTGCCACGTCGAAGAGTTCGTCCTTGTCAGAAGCGGCGATATGGCTGAGAATTTCTGTGAGCTGGCGTCCGAGGAACGACGAAACGATAGCTGGAGGAGCCTCGTGAGCGCCGAGTCGGTGAGCGTTTGTAGCGCTCATGATAGACGCCTTGAGGAGTCCGTTGTGCTTGTATACAGCCATCAATGTCTCTACGATGAAGACGATGAAGCGGAGGTTGTCTTCCGGAGTCTTACCAGGTCCGTGGAGCAGCACACCGGTGTCCGTAGAGAGACTCCAGTTCTCGTGCTTGCCCGAACCATTGATACCTGCGAACGGCTTCTCGTGAAGCAGAACGCGGAATCCGTGGCGGCGAGCCACCTTCTTCATGAGCGACATGAGAAGCATGTTATGGTCGATGGCGATGTTGGTTTCCTCGAAGATCGGTGCCAACTCGAACTGGTTGGGCGCCACCTCGTTGTGACGAGTCTTGCAAGGGATGCCAAGCTCAAGCGCCTGAATCTCAAGATCCTTCATGAACGCCTGCACACGCTCGGGGATAGCGCCGAAGTAGTGGTCGTCCATCTGCTGGTTTTTAGCCGAGTCGTGGCCCATGAGCGTACGACCGGTGAGCATAAGGTCGGGGCGTGCCGAGTAGAGTCCCTCGTCAACGAGGAAGTACTCCTGCTCCCAACCGAGGTTAGAGATGACCTTCTTCACCTCCGGGTAGAAGTAGTGGCAGACAGCCGTAGCCGCCTCGTTCACGGCGTGGAGCGAACGCAAGAGCGGAGCCTTATAGTCGAGCGACTCGCCGGTGTAAGAGATGAAGATGGTAGGGATACAGAGTGTATCGTCGATGATGAACACCGGCGATGTGGGGTCCCAAGCCGAATAGCCGCGTGCCTCGAAGGTGTTGCGTATGCCGCCGTTCGGGAACGAGCTTGCGTCCGGCTCCTGCTGTACGAGCAGCTTGCCAGAGAACTCCTCAATCATTCCGCCCTTGCCGTCGTGCTCGATGAAGGCGTCGTGCTTCTCGGCTGTGCCCTCGGTGAGCGGCTGGAACCAGTGTGTGTAGTGAGTGACGCCGTTCTCGTCTGCCCATTGCTTCATGCCTTTAGCCACAGCGTCGGCTATAGAGCGGTCGAGACGCGCACCGTTGTCGATGACATCGACGAGCTTTTCGTACACTTCGCGCGGAAGATACTTATACATCTTCGCACGGTTGAACACGTTTTTGCCGAAGAACTCCGACGGACGTTCTATCGGCGTAATCACTTCAACTGGTTTCTTGTTGAAAGCCTCGGCTACAACCTCAAATCTTAAATTTGCCATTGTCTAATTGGGTATTTAGTCGTTATATTGTTTTTTATTGTTTCTCGTTGTATGTGTCTGACACTCGCTTCGCAAGTGTTTAGTGGGTGGAGCGCACCCACTCGCCTATTCTTTGCATCGCCTCCTCGCAGTCTTCGCGTTTTCCGAAGGCAGTGAGGCGCACATAGCCCTCGCCGCTCGGTCCGAAGCCAACGCCCGGTGTGCAGACCACGCCCACGGCGTAGAGCATCTGCTCGAAGAATCGCCACGAGTCGATGCCGTGCGGCGTCTTCACCCAGAGATAGGGAGCGTTTCTGCCGCCGAACACCTCGAAGCCCATCTGCGTGAGCGACTCGCACATCAGTTCGGCGTTACGCATGTAGTAGGCTATCGTGTCGCGCACCTGGCGCTTGCCTTCCGGCGTATAGATTGCAGCGGCGGCGCGCTGCGATATGTAGCTCGTTCCGTTGAACTTTGTCGACTGGCGGCGCTCCCAAAGATGGTTGAGCGATATGCGCTGCTTGCCGTCGAGCGTCACGGCTGTCACCTCCTTCGGCACTACTGTATAGCCACAGCGCACGCCGGTGAAGCCTGCCGTCTTCGAGTAGCTGCGGAACTCGATGGCGCATTGCTTTGCGCCGCGTATCTCGTAGATAGAGTGCGGTATGTCGTCGTCCTGGATGTACGCCTCGTAGGCTGCATCGTAGAAGATGAGCGTGTCGTTAGCCAGCGCATACTTCACCCACTTCTTCAGTTCTGCCTTCGGGAGCACGGTTCCCGTAGGGTTGTTCGGGTAGCAGAGGTAAATCATGTCTACGCGATGGTCGGGTATCTGCGGTACGAAGCCGTTCTCAGCGGTGCATGGCAGATAGTTGACGTTGCTCCAGCGACCGTCTTCGAGCACTCCGGCTCTGCCGCACATCACGTTCGAGTCGATATATACGGGGTAAATCGGGTCGGTGACGCCGATGGAGTTGTCCCAGCGCACAATCTCGCCGATGTTTCCCGTGTCGCTCTTTGCTCCGTCGTTGACGAACACTTCGCTCGGGTCGAGATGTATGCCGCGCGGTGCGAAGTCGTTCTTGATTATCGCCTCGCGCAGAAAGTCGTAGCCGTGCTCCGGCCCGTAACCGTGGAACGTGTCTGCCGACGCCATCTCGTCTACCGCCTTGTGCATTGCCTCCACCACGGCGGGGCACAGCGGCTGCGTCACGTCGCCTATGCCCAGACTGATGACGCGCATCTGCGGATGCGACACCTTGAAGGCGTTCACCTTCTTGGCTATGTCTGCGAACAGATAGCTGTTCGAGAGTTTCAAGAAATGTTCGTTAACCAATGCCATACTCTCTAAATTTTTATCTTGAAATCCTAAATCGTGATTTTTAAATCTCTATTTCTCCATCAAAGACGAAAGCCGCCGGCCCTGTCATATAGACATGCCCGTCGGCTTCATTCCATTCGATATGTAAGGTGCCACCATCCATAATGATGGCGCTGCGACGCGATGACTTGCCCGCAATCGCTGCCGCCACGGCTGTAGCGCAGGCGCCTGTGCCGCATGCCATAGTGATGCCGCTGCCTCGCTCCCACACTCGTGTGCGTATGGCGCCGTCGGCCTTAATCTCGGCGAACTCAATGTTGCAGCGTTCGGGGAAAGCAGAAGCTATCTCCATCGCGGAGCCGTATCGTGCCACGTCGAGCGTGTCGATATCGTCGACAAAGCATACAAAGTGGGGGTTGCCCATTGACACGAACGTGCCGTGGAACGTGCGCGAACCGACTGTAAGCGCATCGCCTGCAGTCTCGGCGTACTGCTCGGGCACGTGGAATGAGGGCACAAGCATGTCGACCGTTACGCTCTCCACCTTATTATTATGTATATTGTCCGAACCGCCGCCAGCGTTTTCGCCGTCGGCGAGATGCAACGTCAGAATCTTTACGCCCGAGAGTGTCTGCAGGCGTATAGTTGTCTTGTCGGTGAGTCGGCGCTCGTAGAGATACTTTGCGATGCAGCGCGACGCGTTGCCGCACATCTTAGCCTCCGATCCGTCGGCGTTGAAGATGCGCATAGAGAAATCGGCGTCAACGCCGCCGTACGGTTTGCCGATAAGCACGAGTCCGTCGCTGCCGATGCCTGTATGGCGGTTGCTCCATGCGATGGCAGCCGCAGATGGGTCGGGCACATCGTACTTCTGCGTGTCAACGTAGATGTAGTCGTTGCCTGCTCCGTGCATCTTTGTGAATCTTACCGACTTTCTCATTTTTCTTATCCTTTTACCTTAAAGCGGAGCCCTAAAACAGCTCCTATTATTATTACGACTGCAAAATTACAACTATTTGCGCAAATACAAATGAATTGGCGGAGCATTTTCGTAACAATTAGCACAAAGTTTCAAATTGAAAGCACTTTTATAAAAAATGCTTTCAATTTGAGAGTTAACGGCACCATTCGGGCGTTTCTGGTTACAATCTATTACAGCAGCGCCTTTATTTCTGCGTCGAGATCATTTATCTGTGCGTCGCGCTTCACAACGTTGCAGTTGCGGTCGAGCAGGAAGAAGGTTGGCACCTGCTGCACGTTGTAGAGTTGGAGCACCTGCTGCGAGTCTTCGTCCATGCGTGTGCACACCCAAGGCAGGGCTGCGGTCTGCGTCTTCCAGAAGTGTTCGTCCTCGTCGAGGCTCACCTGATAGATTTCGAAGCCCTGAGCGTGATACTTGTTGTAGAGTTCGCGGAGCATCATGATGCGCTTCATCGACTCGCCGGTGGCGAAGACGTGGAAGTCGAGCATCACCACCTTGCCCTTCAGCGACGAGAGACTGCGCTGTGCGCCGCGGTTGTCGGTGAGCGTGAAGTCGAGCACGCCGCTTGTGTTTAGCTTTGCGGGGTCGAGCGTCGCCTCAGCCTGGCTGCGCAGCATGCGCACCTCCTTCATGCCTTCGATGGCGATGTTGTGAAGGTTGGCGCCGCGCTCGGCGTTGGGATAGAACGCATCCCAGCTGGTAGCCACTGCTGCGAAGACGCGAACGTCCTGCTCGGATGTGCGCGGATTGAAGATGAGCATGGGCTGACCGCCGGCATAGAGCGTCTGGAAGAGTGCGAAGTATGACGAAGCCTTCATCGGCGCCTTGAAGATGTAACGGGTCTTCACGTCGGTCTTGTATGCCTCAACCACCTTCTGCACGCTGTCTGCCACGGCGTCGGCGCCGAGCAGCGGGTTGCGAGCGATGTTGTTGACGCTCTGCTGAAGCTGCATCTGCATGAGAGCAAGCTCCTTGATGCGCGAGCAGTCGTCAGATCCGCTCACCTCATAGTCGGTTGCCATTGCGGGATATTTCGCCTTCACGGTTATGGTCTCCGTAGAGTCGATGGCTACGTTTATGATTTGTCCGGCGATACGCAGTCGGTAGAACTCGGGGGCTGTGACTGCCTTGCCGTCGAAGGCGAATGTGCCGTCGGCAGAGAGCTTCACGGAGTCGATAGTCTGAACGCCGTTCAGACCCATATTCTCGAAGTAGAGCACGGAGTCGGCAGCGTTCTCAATGGCGCCTTCTACGTGGAACTTGCGCTCGTTGCACGAAGCGAAACCGAGCGCTGTAAGTGCTGCGAAGGTGAATGCAGCAATCTTTTTAGTCATTATATTCATCGTCGTTTTTCTTGTTTGCTTGTTTTAACATGCAAACTTACGCATTATTTTCGGAAAACAAGCAGAAAGGAGTGAATTATTAGCAATCGACCGGGTGCTGCGGAGGCCGGAGACCTCCGCTACTTATGCGCTTTAGAAGCTCTGCAGCCACGCCTTCAGGTCGAGCAGCATCTCGATGTGATAGCGGAAGTTGGTGCGCAAGCCGTAGCCGTGACCGCCGCTGGGATATACGTGGAGCGATGCGGGCACGTCGTGGCGGTAGAGTTCGGCGTAGTAGTTGACGCCGTTCATGGGCTGCACCACGTGGTCGTCGTCGGAGAGGGCGATGAAGGCGCGCGGCGTGACGCGTGTCACCTGCATGTCGGTGCAGTACTTCTGCTCGTCCTTCTTGCGTGCGTGCTCGCCGAGCAGGTTCTTGCGCGAGCCCTGATGACAGTAGCCGTCGAGCATCGTTATGACGGGATAGAAGAGTATCTGGAAGTTGGGCTTGGCGTCGTCCTTTGAGAGTGTGGCGACGGCAGAAGCGAGGTGTCCGCCGGCAGAGAATCCCATGATACCTACGTTGTCGGCGTCGATGTGCCATGCCTGTGCGTTGCGGCGCACAAGGCGCAGGGCTTCCTCAGCGTCGCTCACGGGCACCTTAGGGTTGCCGGCTGGCATGCGATAGTGGAGCACGATGGCGGCAATGCCCTGGTCGTTGAAGAACGGTGCCCAGTCGATGCCTTCGTGTCCCATAGCCAGATGCTCGTAGCCTCCGCCGGGGCATATCACTACGGCACGACCCGTGGCATGCTTCTTCTCGGGCAGATACACCTTCACGTATGCGGTGTCGCCCAAACTATTGTTGTTGGGGGCTTTCTTCTGCCAGAGCTGCACGTCGAAGGTGCGCTGAGCGAGCACCGGAGCAGCGAGAACGAGGCTGAACACAGTGAGTATTACGGACTTGAGCACGACCATAGAGCCGCGCATAGGGTATGCGAAGTGTTTCATTTCTGTTACAAAGATTGGTTTTTAGAATATTTATTTGCAAAGGTAACACTTTTTTTGTAATATTGCAGTGCAAAAAAGCGCTTTGTAATCATTAATTAACATTATAGAAATGCATCCATTAGAGAAGTTCGAGTACTGCCCGCGCTGCGGCAGTCATCATTTTGTAGAGAACGGTGCGAGAAGCAGGAAATGCGAGAACTGCGGTTTCGAGTATTTCATGAATCCGAGTGCAGCCAACGTGGCTATCATACGCAACAGCAAGGGCGAGATTCTCGTCACGCTGCGCAAGCAGGAACCGGCAAAGGGCACGCTCGACCTGCCTGGCGGCTTCACCGAGATTGGCGAAACGTCGGAGGAGGGTGTTGTACGCGAGGTGATGGAGGAGACGAACCTCAAGGTGACGGCAGCTCGCTACCTTTTCTCGCTGCCTAACGTATATCGCTACAGCGGCATCGAACTGCCTACGCTCGACATGTTCTACGAGTGTGACGTGGAAGACGAGTCGGTGCTCGCCGCCAACGACGACGCTGCAGAGTGCATGTGGATAAAGCCCGAGGACATACACACCGAGCAGTTCGGCCTGCGCTCTGTGCGCTGGGGACTGGTGAAGTATCTTGAACGACTGAAGTAAATTTTCACTATGATGGTGTTGGTGCACTTCTTGCTATGCTGGTGCACCCCCTATAGTTACCAATCCTTATACGGATGTACGAGCAACTGCGAGTTGTAGTAGCGGCGGTCGCCCGTCACTTCCTCGCCGATGAAGCTGGGCTTTGCGAACGGCTCGTCCTCGGAGCCAAGCTCCACCTCGGCAACTACGAGTCCGACGTTGTCGCCGAAGAACTCGTCGACCTCGAACGTGTGGCGCCCGTCGGGCGACTTCACGAGCCAGCGGCACTTGTCTATCACTCCGCCGCGGCAAAGCTCGAAGAGGTGTTCCGCCTCGTCGTTGGTTATCTCCTTCTCAAACTCGTAGCGCGAGAGTCCGGCACGGTCGCTGTGACTCTTGATGGTGAGCCAGGAGCGGTCATCGCGGGTGCGGACACGCACGGTAGCCGTCTGGCAGGGCATGTATCCCTGCTTGATACGGCTATGAGAAAAGGCAGCCGACTTGTAGTCGCTGCCTTCACGTATAAGGAACTTACGTTCTATTTCTAATCCACTCATATCTTGTTTCTTATTAAGACTGTGTAAAGGTCCAAATCATGTACGCTATTGTAAGTCCGACGAGCGTCCAGATGATTCCTTTCACTACTTTCTTTGCTTTCTTCTCTTGTTCTGCCGCATACTTTGCGCGGCGCACATTACTTTTCTGGCTCATAGTTATTTGATTTTTTTGATTGTTTATTCTGTCTTATCCCTAGTTTCCCTAGAAAACCTAGCCCCCAAGAAAGCCTAGCAATCTTAGAAAACTTACTCCTCCTCGCTCACGGGGAACTCCATGAGATACGCCTTGATGAACCCGTCTATCTTGCCGTCCATCACGCCGTCGACGTCGGTGGTCTGATAGTTGGTGCGGTGGTCCTTCACGCGGCGGTCGTCGAAGACGTAACTGCGTATCTGGCTACCCCACTCTATCTTCTTCTTGCCCGCTTCAATCTTCGCCTGCGCTTCGAGACGCTTCTTCATGGCGCGGTCGTAGAGCTGCGACTTGAGGAGTCGCATGGCGTTGTTGCGGTTCTCGAGCTGCTTGCGGCTCTCGGTGTTCTCGATGAGGATTTCCTCCTCCTCGCCCGTGTCGGGGTCGGTATACTGATAGCGGAGGCGTACGCCCGTCTCCACCTTGTTCACGTTCTGACCGCCTGCACCACCCGAGCGGAAGAGGTCCCAGCTTATCTTCGACGGGTCGACATACACCTCGATGGTATCGTCGACGAGCGGCGACACGAACACCGAAGCGAACGACGTCATGCGCTTGCCCTGCGCGTTGAACGGCGACACACGCACAAGACGGTGCACTCCGTTCTCGCTCTTGAGGAAACCGTAGGCGTACTCGCCGCCCTCTATCTCCATCGTGACGCTCTTGATGCCTGCCTCGTCGCCCTCCTGAAGGTTACTTATCGTCACCTTGTGGCCGTGAGCCTCTGCCCAGCGCATGTACATACGCATGAGCATCTGCGCCCAGTCCTGGCTCTCGGTGCCGCCGGCGCCGGAGTTTATCTTCATCACGCAGTCCATAGGGTCTTCCTTCTGGCGCAGCATGTTCATCATCTCGAGGTCTTCGATGGCAGAGATAGCCTTCGAGTAGTCGTCGTCTACCTCCTCTTCGGTTACGAGTTCGTCTTTATGGAAGTCAACGGCGAGCTGCAGCTCGTCGGCGAGCTGGCGCACATGGGCGTAGCCCTTTATCCAGCGCTCCAGCGTCTTCACCTTCTTCATCTGCTCCTCAGCGCGCTTAGGGTCTTCCCAGAAGTCGGGCGCCTGCGTGCGGAGCTGTTCTTCTTCAAATTCTACTTTCTTCTGGTCGATATTAAGATAGCGCTTGAGGGCATCTGCGCGCTCAAGCACATCCTTCAGTTGGTCGGAAGTGATCATCTATATTTCTATAATTAGAAAGGTTGAGGTGTTGTGATGTTGAGGTGTTGACATTTGTCACCATATCAACATCACAACACATCAACTTTATTCTTCGTACATCTTATCAATTTCGTTCTTGTAGTTCTTGTACACCTCCGGTCGGCGTATCTTCAGCGTATTGGTGAGTTCGCCCGACTCCATCGAGAAGTGGTGCGGGATGAGCGTGATGCGCTTCACCTGCTCGTAGTGGGCGAGCTGCTGCTGCAGAGTCTTGACACGGTCAAGAATCATCTTGTTCACCTTCGGGTTGGCGCAGAGGTCTTCGCGCGAGCAGAACTCGATGCCGTGCTCCTTAGCCCAGTCTTCTACGAGGCGGAACTCGGGCACGATGAGCGCCGAGACGAACTTGCGCTCGTTGGCGATGACTGCCACCTGGTCGATATACTTGTCGACGAGGATGAGCGACTCTACGAGCTGCGGCGCGATATACTTGCCGTTGGAGGTCTTGAAGAGGTCCTTGATGCGGTCGGTGAGGAAGAGTTCGCCGTCCTTTATGTAGCCTGCGTCGCCGGTGCGGAAGAAGCCGTCCTCGGTGAACGCATCCTTGTTGGCTGCGTCGCGGTGATAATAGCCCTTTGTGATGGTCGGACCCTTGAGCAGCACTTCGTCGTCGTCGCCTATCTTCACCTCAATGCCACCGATAGGACGTCCTACGGAGCCTATTGTGCAAGGCTTGTTGTCGCGGTCGCAAGATACTGTGGCGAGACTCTCGGTGAGTCCGTAGCCTACAACCATATTGATGCCGACGGAGTGAACAAAGCGCTCCACTTCGGGCGACACGCGGGCGCCGGCTGTCGGGAAGAGGTTGCTGTTCTCCAAGCCTATCTGCTTGCGCACGAGGCTGAGTATCATCTTGTCGAGGAGCTTGTACTCCATAGCGAGCCAGGGCGAAGGACACTTGCAGCGCATCTTACATTCTACATTGTAGCGGCGTCCCACTTCGAGCGCATGGCGGAACATCTTCTGCTGAAACGAGCTCGAGCGTTCTATCTTCTCCTTCACTGCCTGATATACCTTCTCCCAGAAACGGGGCACGGAAGACATACATGTAGGATGAGTCTCGCGCATCGACTGCTGTATCTCGTGCGGGTCGGTATTAATAATAATATGTGATCCCTCTGAGAAGCCCAGGTATGAGAAGCCACGCTCAAAGATGTGCGTGACGGGGAGGAACTGTATAATGCGGTCGTTCTCGCCGACTTTCACCACGGTATCGTTGGCTGCAAGCGCAGCGTAGTACTGGCCGTAGGTGAGCATTACGCCCTTCGAGTCGCCGGTGGTGCCTGATGTGTAGAGTATGTTGCAGAGGTCGTCCATCGACGCCTCCTTGTAGAGCTGCTCCACCTCCGACTGGCGCGGCAGTCCTTCGCCGTGCTTCAGGAAGTCGTCAAAGTATAGCGCTGCAGGGTCGTGCGTAGAGATGCGCACCGAGCGGTCGAACACGATGATGCGCTCGAGCGTGTTGCAGAGCGCGAAGATGCGGTGCGCCTTGTCGTACTGCTCCTGCTCGCCTACAAAGATGAAGCGCACCTGAGCGTCGTTAATCATATATTGTATCTGCTGCTCGGATGCTGTAGCATAGAACGGGATAGATACAAGCTTCACGCCATAGGCACCGAAGTCGGTAACGAGATACTGAAGACAGTTCTGCGAGAACACAGCTATCTTGTCGTGGGGCTTCGCACCGAGATTGAGAAGGGCGTTGCTCGCCTGCTTCACCAACTGCGAGAAGCGGTTGTAACTGATCTTCTTCCATACTGAAGAGCCAAAGTCTTTATAGGTGAATGCAGCGCGTTCGCCATACTTTGCCGCCAACTTATGGGCGATTACCGAGAGATGACATCTTGTTTGCATAAGCTTTGTTTTAGCAAGACTGCAGCGTGCAGCCTATATGATTATGCAAAAATACGCTAAAAATAGGAAAGAACAAAAAAAACGATAATATATTTTTCGCAAAACAAGAAACGCCGTAAGGTAATACGGGAGAATGTAGCGGAAATATCGAATAATAAATAAAAAAAAGCGAATGCTTCGTCAGCCGCCAGCTGACCAAACATTCGCTTTATATTATAATGTATAGAACCGATTACTTAACGATCTTCTTGCCGTTAACGATGTAGAGACCCTTGCCGAGCTTCGAAACATCGTTGCCGAGATAGCGTCCGTCGATAGAGTAAACGCCCTTAACAGCCGGCTTGCTGTTCATCTCAACGTTCTCTATACCAGTAGTAGCAGGATCGGTTACGAATACTTGGTCGAGGAAGTAGCGCAACTCGCCCTGGAAGGTGAGCTTCATCTTGCCGTTACCCTTGATAGTGGTAGAGAAGTCGCCCCATGCGCCTGCAGGCATAGTAAACTCGCTATCAGCGAGCGAGCCGTTGCTTGCAGACACTTTGAGTGTTGTGCCACTACCGTCGTTCCATGCAGCAGCACGGAAGGTGAGTTTCGCCTCGCCGTTGAGTGTAAACTCAGGAGTTGTAACCTTTGAGTCGCTGCCACCTTTCTTTCCGACACGCAGACACTGGCTGCCACCACGCAGATACTCGCCTGACCATCCTGGCACGTCTGTTGTCAAAGTGCCAGTTGCGAAGTTTGCATCCAACTTGCTGCTCGGCTTGAACTTGCCGTCGTTGCCACCCGTACCAAGCGCCTGATCGAATGTCTCGTACAGTGCGTAGCCATCAACTACGCCAGTACCGAGATTATGGTTGGTAAAGGTGAATGATGCCAATCCGCCTGTTACGTTCATCTTAGTGAGCGAGATATTCATAACCTTCGAACCAGAAGCATTCTCTGTGTTTGCTACGTCTGCAGGTTGTGATGCGTTGGTGAGCTGACGATAGTTATCTCTTGTACCGAACACGTCGCCAGCCTCCGTCGTAGAAGTTTTCTTGTTGTCGGCAGGGATGATAGTGATGCGCTCAATGTCGTTGATACCCTTGTGGAAGGTGTTAGGCATGTTGTAGTCCCAAACGGTCTTGTCGTAAGTGATGTGGTTTACGAGGATGCCGCCTGCAGCGAGATACTTGTCCCAACCCTTACGCTGACGGTTCTCGATAAGATAATACTCGTCTTTGTTCTCCGGGTGGTAGAAGATATAAGCATCGCCGCCGTCTGCTGTGGTCTTGATGTCTGAGTAAGAGGCATTCTCTGTCAGCTCTACCGGATTGATCCAGCCAGCAACCATCTTCTCGTATGCTGTGTAGCCAGCCGGGCAGTATGTGTCGCCGTTGTAGCTACCAGAGCACATGAGGTCCCATGTACCCATACCGTAGTTGCCGCCGTATTCGATGTCGTAAACATCGGGGTAGCCCATACAGTGAGAGAACTCGTGGCAGATTGTACCGATACCTGCGAGCTTGTTGCCGCCGTTCACCTCGTTAGAGCAAGCGTAGATAGAAACGCGCTTGTTGCCGTAGCGTGGATTCGTAGGCAGCTGCGACTTGTGCGGCCAGATTGTCTCAGCGCCGCCGCCGGTAGCTTCGCCTTCGCCAGCGTATACGACGTAAACCATCTCTACGAAGCCGTCGTCATCCCAGTCGTACGGAGAGAAGTCGAGACCGTCTGCGTGAGCCTGGCCACAGGCTCCGGTGATCATGCCCTCGGCGTTCTTGTCGTAAAGACGGTTGCCCTGAGCGTCGGTGACGTTCTCGCCGTAGCTCTTCACCGAACCGAGTGTGTACGGACCTACTACGTCGAATGTGATATTGAACTGGCCGCCGCTCTGTGCGCTGAAGTAGTCGGAAACGCTACCCATGAAACCGTTCTCGCTGAAGCCCTTTTCATTGGCAACACGTGTGTAGAATGCTTTTGGGTCTGCCATAGAGAACTTCTTGTCGGAGAACTGAGCGAGGATGATAAGGCAACGCTTGTCGCCCTTGTACTCCATCTTCTTGGCGTTTGACTTAACGCGGCGCATATCGCCAGCCACGTTGCCCGCCTTTGTGCGCAGTTCCTTGTTGATCTGACGCAGCTGATCCATGTCAGCTACACGAAGTCTGTTCTGTGCATCCACTGTATAGCGGTTGCCTGAAGCGTCCTGCCAGAAGCTCATGAACTCGTCGCCACGCAACTCCACCTTCACCTCAGTACCGTTAGGGAGCTGCATAGTGCGCCAGATGCCGCGCTTTGCAGGGATGGCGTTAGCAACGAGTGTTGTTGCGAGAGCCAAAGCCAGTGTAAAGATTTTTCTTTTCATTCTTGTATTTGTAGATTTTCTGTTTTAGATGAAACTGATGATGCAGAAGCTGTTCTTTATCATCAAACTTAAAAAAGTGCAGAAAAGGAGAGCGGTGCTTCAATGGCTGAAGCACCCTACCCTCCTTTAATTTAGTATGAATTTGGATGTAACGTTGTTACTCCTTTGTCAATACGATATCAGACATTGCTTCTAACAGCAAAAGTTGACCATTGTCAGGATTTGTGAAGAGAGCTGCAATAGTTGCACCTTCCTCAAACTTGATAGTCTTGAAGTCGTTCTGCACCTCACCTTCAACCGGTGACTGTGAAATATTATTACCTTCAAGGCGACCCAGCTGAATATCAACAGGCTTAGAAAGACTTGAATGTTCAAAACCTGTAACCCAGTTGTACTTCATAAAGTTAGTGAATGATACATAGCAAGTATTAGTAGCACTATCGAAGTTGAACGAGAGCTGAGCCTTAGACTTTTCGAGAAGAATACCCTCAACATAGAGGAGCTTGTTGTAGATGTATTGTGAAGGATCGTCAGCACCGGTGATAGTCACCTTCTGGGTTTGCTCATTGCCATTGTAATCTTTGTATGTCATCGTCCATTTACCCTGGAGACGGTCATACGGCTCATGGTCGTTGTCGCGAATTTCAACAGTAGTGGTCTTCGCAGCTTCGTTAAGCTTGGCGTGTTCTACCTTTACGATAGTCACCTCGAATGTACGCGGATCGTTGATTTCATCATCATCAACCATCTCGAGCTCTACATAGCCTTCCGAACCAGTGATGTTGATCTTCTTGGTTGTTACGTAATAGTGAGTATTCTCAACAGCAGGATTGCTGCCTACTTCTCTTGTCTCTACGGTAACGCTAACCATACCGTTTGTTGGGCCCTCCACCTTGATAGGCAGAGAAACGACGCCAGCACTCTCTCTCGGAGAGAAAGTTGCTTCGCCCATGCTTACTGTTACATCAGCTGCCGAGTTCTTCTTTACATCGTCATCAGAGCAGGCACCCAAGAAGAGAACTGCTACTAAAAGCGATAATAATTTAATGTATTTCATATTGAAACTATTCTATATTGTTTATAAATGCAAATTAATAGCCTGGGTTCTGCTGACCCTTCATCTGCGGGTTAGAGTCCATCTCGTCCTTCGGGATAGGCCATGTGAAGCGGTAATCGCCAGCCTCGTACTTCAGGTTCTTGCCGACATTGAAGATAACACCGTTGATCTTATCGAGTTCGGGGTCGCCAATATCGAAGGTAGAGATGCGCTGGAAGCCCTCGTTTGTACGACGGAGGTCTGACCAAAGCATACCTTCACCGATGAACTCACGCTTACGCTCTGCCAGAGTCTGCTTGATGAGCTCATTTGCAGAGTAGGTCTTGTCCTTATAACCAGTGTAGCGCATCTTGCAGAAGTCGTTGAGATACTTGTTAGCCTGCGAGAGCTTGTCGCCACCAAGACGTGCACCTGCCTCAGCTGCTATGAGGTACATCTCTGAAGTGCGGAACACCTTTGTCTTGTTTACGAACTCGTTCTTCGTAGTATTGATTGAGGCGTTGCCCGGATACTTGCAGAATATGTAAGCCTTGTATGACTGACCCTCAATCAGGAAGTCATTGTACGTAGTGAACCAAGCATCGTAACGGATGTCACCCTCGTTCTCAACGAACATCATAAGAGTGCCATAGTTAGGAATGTAGTAAGGATCAGACTCGTCTTCCTTCTGGAAAATGCCACCGTTTGAACCACCCTTCTCTGTGTCTGACATGAACGGCTGGAAGATAATCTCCGAGCCAGTATCGTTCTTCCACATCCTTGTGTACGCAGAGCGCAGAACGAGCTTGTACTTGTTGCTTGTGATGATAGATGTAGCCTTGTCCCATGCTGTCTGGTAGTCGCCCTTCACAAGTGCTACACGTGCCTGCATAGCAGCTACAGCGTAAGAGGTGAGATAAGCTGTCTTATCTGTCTCGTACTGCTCTGTGAACTTATCCGTATAGCCCGACTCCTCATACGCCTTGAGTACGTCGTAAGCAGCCTGGAGGTCAGATTCGATGAGTGCGTATACCTCTGCGAGTGTCGCACGTCCAGGATACTTTGTTACATCACCCGTAGGGCTATATGTCGTAACGAGAGGCACACCTGAGTGCGCTGCGTTCGGGTCGGTCTGTGTGTACGGCTTGCTGTAGTGCTCAACGAGGTTGAAGTAGCCGAAGGCACGTGTGAACAGAGCCTCGCCCTCGTAGCGTACGAAAGCCACCTTCTGCTCGTCTGTGTAGGCAGACGATGCCCTAAGACCTTCAGCCTTGCCGATGAGCGCGTTAGCGTTAGAAATCATAACGTAGTTGCCCGACCAGTAGCCAGTTACATTTTCGTTGGTAGGATAAATCTGACCGTAAGAGAAATCGCTAAGGTTGTTACCGTTGCTGATAAGACCATTGAAACCGTCGAGCTGGATATCTGTGAGATAGACGAATGCACCAGAGGTTACAGAGCGCAAATTGGTGTAAAGCGTATTGCGGAACTTGCGCAGGTCCTGAGAGTTCTGGATGGCAGTCTCCTCTTCAAGTCTGTCAACCGGCTTCAGTTCCATATCGCAGGAAGAGAAAGCCATGGCTCCCAGCAGCATCATTGAAATATATAACTTTTTCATTTTATTTCCTGATTAAGTGTTAATATTAGAAAGAGATCTCAGCACCGATTACGAACTGGCGTGTGTTCGGGTAGTTGAACTGCACGAGGTTCTGATCCGGCTCCGGGTCGTAACCCTCGAACGGAGTAATGGTGAAGAGGTTGCGTGCGATACCGAATACCTTCACGCCCTTGATGTAGCGAGTAGCCTGCATCCATTTCTTCGGGAACTCGTACTGGATCGAAAGTGTCTTCATGCGGAGGAACGAAGCGTTCTGAAGCATGTGGTCGGTGAACTGCACGTCGTACTTAGCACCCGGGATGTCTGTGATCTGACCAGGAGTTGTCCAGATGTTGAGCATCTCTACACGCTGGTTCCAACCGGTAGCGAGCTGCGGGTTAGCGATGAAGTAGTCGTCGTTAATCAACATGTACTTGCCTGCTACCCAAGCGAAGTCAGCGATGAGCGAAACGTTCTTGTAACGGAAGTTGGTACCGAAACCGCCTGTCCAAGGAGCATAGCGCTTCTTGCCTGTGAAGACAGCGTCGCGGTCCTGGTTGAACTTCTTTGTCTTGTTGCCGTCCTTGTCGTAGTAGAGCGGAGCACCTGTCTGCGGGTCAACGCCTGCGAAGCGTACCTGGTAGAACTCACCGTAAGCGTGGCCTACAGCCATCTTCAGACCAGTGTTAGCGATAACGTACTCGTCGCGGCCCTGGAAGAGCTCTGTGATTTCGTTCTTGTTGTAGCCTACGTTAGCCTTGAAGCTCCAGTAGAAGTCCTTTGTCTTGAGAATGTCTACATCTACGTTTGCCTCGATACCGGTATTGGTCATTGCTGCCACGTTACCGATACCTGATGAGAAACCAGTAGTCATTGAGTAAGGAATCGACATGAGCATGTCGGTCGACTTGTTGCGATAGAAGTCTACCTGGAAGTGAGCGCGGTCGAAGATAGAGAAGTTAAGACCTACGTTCCACTTTGCTGTTGTCTCCCATGTAAGATCCGGGTTGCTCATCGATGCGATGCCGAGAGAACTCTCACCATTGTAGAGACCGCCAACACCGTAGCTACCGAGGTAGCCGTATGAACCTGTACCAGAGTCGTTACCGGTTGTACCGTAGTTAACGCTGAGCGAGAGGTCGTTCAACCACTCTACATCCTTCAGGAAGTTTTCCTTCTTGAGATCCCACTTAGCACCTGCTGACCAGAATGTACCCCAACGGTGGTCGGGAGCGAACTTAGAGCTACCGTCGCGACGGATAGAAGCTGTTACGTAGTACTTCTCCTTATAGTTATACTCAGCGTTAGCGAAGAGTGAGTTGGCAACTTCCTCACCGTATGAGTCACCAAGGTCGCCCGGAGTTACTGTTGTACCATTAGGAAGGAGGAGGAGGCGTGGGTCGGTTTGGCCCTCTGAGTAAGCACTGAGACCGCGTGAACGCTCGATACGTGTCTCCTCACCGAGGAGGATGCCTACGTAGTGGTCGCCAAACTGCTTGCGCCACTCTGCTGTGTGCGAGAGTGTGAACTGATAGTAGCGACTCATAGAAGCAGATACGCTACCCTTCATTGCATCAATCTTGTTGCCCATGCCGTCAACGAATGCGTCGTACGGGCTGTACGAACCGTGGTTCATGCTCTCAAAACCGTTTATCGACTGCAATGCCTGGAATGTGAGACCCTCAAGCGGAGTGAATGTCTCGGTGAGGCTGGTATTGAGAGTGAGCTTGTTGCGATAGTAGTTGCGGTGAGAGTTGTACCACCAAGGCATCACAATGCCTGTGTACTTAAGACCGATAGCACGGTCGCCTTTGATCATCTTGCCATTCTCGTCGATGGTGTACTGATAAGGAGTATCGAAAGGCATTGCCTGACGTGCGAACACGAGCGGGTTGGCAGAGTAGATACCAGTTGAACCCCATTCTGCATTCTGTGAGTAGCGCTGCACACCGAGGTTTGTTGTGAAACCGATCTTGAAGAAACGGTTCAGACGAGCGTTGATGCGTGCGTTAAGAGTGTTACGGTGCATCTTAGACATCTCGATAAGACCGTCCTGCTTGTGGTGGTTGAACGAAACGTAGTAGTTTACGGTCTGGCCACCGCCCTGCATTGTAGCGTTAACGTCGAGTGTAGGAGCAGCGTCGTCGATCATCTCGTCGCGCCAGTTGGTGTTGATGTTATACTTGTCAACGAGTGTGCGAATCTCGTCTGATACGGGCTGGCCGATGAGGTCGCGGAACTTGACGTACTGCTTAGAGTTCATCATCTCTACGCCGTCGCTTGTAGGACCAGCGATACCGTACTGTGCTCTAACGCTAAGGCCTACCTGCTCGCTATACTTACCCTGCTTGCTGGTGAGCACGATAACGCCGTTGGCAGCACGCGCACCGTAGATAGCTGTAGAAGCAGCGTCCTTGAGCACGGTGATGCTCTCGATGTCAGCCGGGTTGAGTGTTGCGTAGAACGCAGCGTCGATCGGCGCGCCGTCGAGAATAAAGAGCGGCTGGCTTGATGACTGGATAGAGTTAATACCGCGCAGACGGATAGTTGCTGATTGAGACGGGTCGCCGGCTCCCGAAAGTACCGAAAGACCTGATACCTGACCTGCAAGAGCGTCGGTGAAGTTCGGAGTAACGATGCTCTCGAGCTTTTTCTTATCGACAGAAGCAATAGAACCTACCACTGAACCCAACTTCTTGGCAGAACCGTAGCCAGTGATGACTACCTGCTCGAGTGTGTGGCTGTCCACCTGAAGTACTACGGTCATGTTCTCGCTTGCTTTAACGCGCTTAGAAACCAGACCGATTGACGAGAACTCGAGCTCAACGCCAGGCTTGCTGACTGAGAGCGAGAAGCGTCCTTCAATGTCGGTAACTGTACCGGCTGTCTGCGAACCTACCACCTTGACTGTAGCACCGATAACGGGCTCACCGTCTTCAGAGGAGGTGACAATTCCGGAAACGTGAGTTTGTGCCATTGCCATTCCTATACTTAGGAAGAGACAGGCGAAAAACATCATGATTCTTTTTTCCATATTAATTCTCTCTCTTTAAATTAATTAATTATTATAATTTGATTTTTGTTTTCACTTTGTATGTGTCGGGAGCGGTCCCCGTTTTTACCAGTATTACATTATTCTAATTTGAAAAAAGCACACACGTCGTCACGATACCTTTTATATAAAAAAGCAACCCTCGCGCTTCGAGGTGAAGAAACAACAGAATGCGTCTCAATCGCCTTAGTATCCTGCAACGTCTGGTAAATTAAATTTTAAAATTCATTTGCAAATTTAATTAATAATTGTTTCCCAACCAAATATTTTAACTCAAAAAGCGAGGTTTTATTACGTTTTTTCTGCAATTCATACCAAAACATGATAATTTTATTAATATTTATAAGTTTTTGCGAACTTAAAAAAACAAAATGACGCTAAATTTCCGTTTGCCCAAACAATATTATTATGTCAAAAGGTTTGCGTACACAATATGAAAACAACACCAGAGAGATTGCCAAGTTTCGGTTTTCACACAGCGTTTTATGTTATTTTGTCAGCTAAATATTAAGGAGTATTAATGCAAATGCTCGGTACTTGGTTAGTTACGTTTCAAGCTATCCGACTGGACTGCGGACGGTACTTTAAGGGGGTGCACTTGTCTCAAGTGCACCAACAAAACTGTCAAGTGCACCAACAAAGCAAGAGTTACTTCAATATTGCTCGGTTGGTGCACTTGAGACAAGTGCACCCCCTGAAAGCACCCCCTGAAAGCACCCCCTGAAGTTACTTCACGATCTTCTTGCCACCAACCACGTAGATGCCCTTGCCGAGCTTCGACGCGTCGGTGCCGAGGTAGCGTCCGTCGATGCTGTAGACGCGGTTGTCAGCGGTCTTGTTGGCTACGGTGATGCCGTTGATGCCGTCAACAATTTCCTTGAACGTGTTGTCGAGAATATTGTTGTTGTCGCCACCACAAACGTTGAACGAGATGGAACCCTTAGAGCGCTTGATGTCGGTGATAGGGATACCGAGGTAGTAGGTGCCGTCAGAGTTCTTGTTGTAGAGCTTGGCAGCCGGCTCCGACTCATCGGTGAAAGCGTCGTTCATCGTCACGCCCTTCACTACGTACGGGTAGAGGTCGCCCTGCAGCGAGTAGTAGTCACTCATCTCGCGCGAGCCGTCGGCGTTTACTACCGTGCAGCACTGAATCTTCTCTTTGCTCGAGTTGACGCTGTTGTTTGTCCAGCGCGACGGCACGTAGTTGACGTGCACGATGAGCAGACCATTGCAGCCGTAGAGTTCCTTGTCCCAACCGGTGTTCTGGCGGTTCTCCATGAGGAAGTACTCATTGGTGTTCTTGAGGTTGTACATGATGAACGGGCGTCCGTAGTCGGATACCGACTTCATGTCCTTGACGGTAGCCGGAGATTCGAGCTCTATCGGCTCCACCCAACCTGCGTAGATGCGCTCGAAGGCGGTATAGTTGCACGGTACGAAGCCGTTGCCGTTGTAAGAGCCCTGGTCCATAACGTCGAAGACGGTCATGCCGTAGCCGTTCTGACCTGCTGTGTCGTACATATCGGCGAAGCCGAGGCAGTGGGAGAACTCGTGGCAGATGGTGCCGATGCCGGCAGAGATGTAGTTTGAAGAACCCTGAGTTGCGGGCTGCAGCTCGTTGGCGCAGGCGTAAGTGTTCACCTTACCGGTAGGATACTTGAGCACGCCGCAGGGCCAGTAGCGCAGCTGCGACTCGTGGGGCCAGATGGTGCTGGCAGAACCGCCCGACGCCTGACCCAGACCGGCGTAGAGGAAGAACACCTGGTCGGCTTCGCCGTCACCGTCCCAGTCGTAGTCGGCGAGGTTCACCTGGTCCTTGATGCCGTCGCATGCCTCCTGAATCATCTTATACACGTTCTCGTCCTTCTGATATGCTCCGTCGCGACCGTAGACGCCGTAGTTCTGCGACATCGTAACGGGACCAACCACGTCGAAGTCGAGCTCGAACTGACCGTTAGACTGTGCGAGGAAGTAGTCGCGCACGCTGCCTACGTAGCCTTCTTCGGTGTCGCTGAAGTCCTTACCGTTGATGATCTGCTTGTAGTACTCGAGGTCGTGTCCGTCGGCGAACTTCTTGTTCTTGAAGTCGACGAGCACCACGAGACCCTTCTTCACGCCCTTGTATGTGATGTGGTCGCCGCCGAGTCCGCGCATCTTGTCGTCGGCACCCTTCAGCGAGTTGTTCACGCGTGCGAGGCGTGCGGCGCGTCCCTGCTCGGTCTTCGCACGGCGTGCGGCAGCGGCAGGCTTCTGCGCTTCGAGGTCGAACGCCTCGAACACGGCGTCGTCGGCAGTAGCACGATAAGCGGTTCCGTCGGCGCCTTCCCACCAACTCAGGTACTCGTCACCACGCAGCTCCACCGACACCTTTGCGCCGTTGGCAAGTGTGATAACCTTCTGCAGCTTCTTAGCCGGAACGGCGTTGGCTGCGGTGCCGAATGCGAAGAGCATTGACAGCATCAAGTAAAGTTTCTTCATTTTAGATATATTGATTGTTGTTTATTGCAATATGCGGAACACTATTCGCAGCAAAATTACTCAAATTGTTGCAAAATGACGAACACAGCGGTTTATTATTTCATTATTTGCTACATTTTTAACAATAAAAGGTAGCAAGAGGCTAACATTCATTTGATTATTGCTTTCCAGCAAATGACTAAACAAAAAGACTCCCACAGATTTTGCAGATCAGCACAGATGCTTTTTGTTCGAAAGTTCTGTGTAAATCTGCGGAATCTGTGGGAGTCATTATTCCGTTATGTTTGGTTGGTGCACTTAGGGAGCACTTGAAGGGGGTGCACTTGTCTCAAGTGCACCAACCTAACTAAAGAGTAACTACAGAAAGAATATCAGTACCAAACTGCTTGGTTGGTGCAGTTGAGACAACTGCACCCCCTAAAAGTGCACCCCCAGAAAAGTGAGTTACGGGTTATAGCGCACGAACGCCTCCATTGCCTCGTAGCAAGCCAAGCCCAGGCTGTGATACAGCTCGGCGGTAGCGTGGTTGCGGTCTTCGGCGCGCTGCCAGAAGAGGCGCTCGTCGTTGCCGAGGAACGGTGCGCTCTCCATCTGCGAAGAGTGCTTGAGGATGCAGTTGCGCTTGCCGCGAAGCTCCTCCGGCGACATCGGCACACACATCTCGATGTTCTCTATTTCCCACTCAGCCCATGCGCCGCGATACATCCAGATGCGGCAGTTGTCGAGCCACTTGGCGCCAGCCTCCTTCTCAAGGTCGATGGCAGCCATCACGGCGTCGGTACACTTACGGTGAGTGCCGTGCGGGTCGGCGAGGTCGCCGGCTACGTATATCTGGTGAGGCTTAACCTGCTGGAGCAGTTCGCGAACGATCTTCACGTCAGCCTCGCCCATCGGCAGCTTCTCTATCTTGCCCGACTCGTAGAACGGAAGGTCGAGGAAGTGTACATGGTCGAGCGGAATGCCGTTGTAGGTGCAGGCTGTGCGAGCCTCGCCACGACGGATAAGGCCTTTGATGGTGCGCACCTCCTTGGTATCCATATCGCTCGGGCGCTTCTGTGCGAAGAACTCCTTGATGTCGCCGTACATCTTCTTTATCACCTCGTCCTTGTTGTCGCAGAAGAGCTGGTTGAAGCCGTTGACGAAGTGCATGAAGCGTGTCACCTCCTCGTCGCCCACAGCAATGTTGCCCGATGTCTCGTAGGCGATGTGCACGTCGTGGTTCTGCTGAACGAGTCGGCGGATGGTGCCACCCATAGAGATCACGTCGTCGTCGGGGTGCGGCGAGAAGACGATGACACGCTTCTGTGCGGGCAGCGCACGCTCCGGACGGTTGGTGTCGTCGGCGTTCGGCTTGCCGCCAGGCCATCCGGTGATGGTATGCTGCAGGTCGTTAAATATCTTGATATTGCAGTTGTAAGCCGAACCGAAGAGGGCGAGCAGGTCTGAAAGGCCGTTCTCGTTATAGTCCTTGTTGGTGAGCTTGAGGATAGGCTTCTTCACGAGCTGGCAGAGCCAAACCACAGCGGCGCGTATCGTCTTGTCGGTCCACTCGCAGTTGGTGACGAGCCACGGATGAACGATACGTGTCAGCTTGCTGGCTGCAGCGAGGTCGATGACAAACTTGGCGTCGTTGTGAGTCTGTACGAACGAAGCAGGAACAGTGTCGGTGATGCCGCCTTCCACAATCTTCTGCACCACATTCGACTTCTCTTCGCCCCATGCCGTGAGGAACATCTTGTGGGCAGAGAGCAGCGTGTGAACACCCATCGTGATAGAGCACGGCGGCACCTGGTCGAGCGTGCCGAAGCTGTTGCTCATCTCCTCGCGAGCGGTCTGGTCGATGAGGATGATGCGGCTCTGCGAAGCGAGACTTGATCCAGGCTCGTTGGCTGCGATGTTACCCATACGGCCGATGCCGAGCAGGGCGATGTCGATGCCGCCCTCAGCAGCGATGAGCTGTTCGTAGGCGCGGCAGTGCTCGAACACCTCGTCCTGAGCTATTGATCCGTCGGGGGTATGTATATTCTCTGCCTTTACGTCTACATGGTCGAGGAAGCGATGGCGCAACTGGTTGATGGCGCTCTGTGCGCAGTTCTTGTCAAGCGGGAAATACTCGTAGGCGTTGAACACTACTACGTTGTCGAAGCTGAGTCCTGCCTTGTGGCGGCGGATAAGCTCCTCGTAGATAGGGTTCAGCGACAGACCTGTACCGAGGGCGAGCACGCACTTCTTGCCTGCTGCCTTGGCACGCTTGATTTCTGTCTCTACGGTGTCGGCGATAACCTTCGCGCCCTCCTCCACTTTCGGATAGATGTCGGTGAAGAGTTTCTCGCAACGTGTGATTTCAGAGCGTTCAACTGCCGTACGAGGGCGGTAGTATTGCTCCGGTACCTTATTCAATACAATTTGCGAACTTAAATTAAGTTTCATAATGATTATTTTTTAGTTGAAAAAGTTTAATTATTGGTGAGGTGGTGAGATGGTGAGGTGGTGAGATGTTGAGATGGTGAGATGGTGAGATGTTGAGATATGTAATGTAATGTAATGTCACCACCTCAACATCTCACCACAACAACATTCTACACTCAACATCTCAACACAACAACATTCAACTACGGGCGGCACGCCGTAGTTGTAGCCCACTTCGACGGTTTCGGACCCATTACGAGTTCGAGTGTTCCGCCGCGGCGGATGTCGTTGAAGTCGACGTAAGAGTTCTTGAGAGTCTTGCCATTGAGGCGAGCGCTCTGCACGTAGATGTTCTTGTCGGAGTTGTTCTTTGCCACGACGGTGAAGGTCTTGCCTCCGCCCACGTTCACGGTAGCCTTGTCGAAGAGTGGCGAACCGATAACGAAGCGACCGCCAACGGGGTCGACCTGGTAGAGACCTACCGACGAGAGGATGTACCAAGCCGACATCTGACCTACGTCCTCGTTGCCAGAGAGTCCGTCGGGCTGGTCGAGATACATCTCGTTGAGCATCTTGCGCAGCAGCGGTGCCGCCTTGTCGGGGCGTCCGGCGTAGTTGTACATATATATAACATGGTGGCTCGGCTCGTTGCCGTGAGCATACTGACCAGTCATGCCCGACATATCAGGCGAAGCATTGTCGCCTGCCCAGCCTTCAACGAAGAAGAGCGAGTCGAGCTTAGACATGAATGCCTTGTCTGATCCGAAGAGCTTGATGAGACCCTTCACGTCGTGAGGCACGAGGAAGGTGTACTGCCATGCGTTGCCCTCGGTGTAGTCGTTGGTGCGGTGCTCGGCGAAGAACGGGTTGAACGGCAGGCGGAACTTGCCGTCGGTGTCTACAGCGCGGAGGAAGCGAGTCTCCGGATCGTAGTATTTCTTGTAAGAACGAGAGCGGTTGAAGAAGTACTCGTAGTCGTCTTTCTTGCCCAACAGCTTAGCCACCTTAGCCACACCGTCATCGGCAGCGCAGTATTCGAGCGCCTTCGCTACGGTTTCGTTCTCGGGGTCGAGGTTCCAGGGAATGTATCCGTGCTTCTTGAGCAGACCGAGCGAGCGGATGTCCTTCATCTGTGTAGCCTTCAGAGCCTCAAACGCCAGCTCCTTATCCTCTACGAAGCCCTTCATGGTGAGGTCGGCGAGCACGATTGCGCCCGGATTGCCCACCATACAGTCGGTCTCTGAGCCCATGAGATGCCATACCGGCAGACGGCCCTGCTGCTTGTAGATGTTGAGGAAGGTCTGGGCGAAGTCGCGCTGCATCTCGGGGAAGGCAACAGTCATGAGCGGATGAGCCGCACGATATGTATCCCAAAGCGAGAGCGTGGTATAGTTGGTGAAGTCTGCCTTATGCACCTTGCCGTCGGCGCCGCGATACTCGCGATCTACGTCGTTGAACTTAGAGCAAGAGGTCATAAGATGATACATCGCTGTGTAGAAAACGCGCTTCTTTGTGCGGTCGTTGGTCTGTATCTCGATGCGGGCGAGTTCGCGGTTCCAAGCCTCATCGGCTGACTTAACGGCTGCGTCGAAGTCCCAACCTGCCAACTCTGCCTGCATGTTCAGCTTAGCCTTGTCGATGCTCACCGGCGAGAGCGCCACCTTCACGAGCAGCGGCTTGGTGTTGTCGGCTACAGACACAACGACGCGCTCCATCGAGTCGAGACGATGGACGGTGACGGGCTGAGAGAAGTCGATAGAGAAATAGATGCGGCGGTCGGCAGCCCAACCGTTTGAGCGGCGGAAACCGGTGAGGCGTGTAGCGCTCTCCTGCGTGAGCAGGCAGTCGTTGAGCTTATCCCAACCGATGCATTGCGAGAGGTCGAGAGCAAGCTGAGCCTTTGCGCCGTTCTTGAAGGTATAGCGATGAAAACCGCAACGTTCTGTGGCAGTAAGCTCCACAAGCACGTTAGGGTCGGTGAGCTGCACCGAGTAGTAGCCCGGATGCACCTTCTCTGCCTCGTGCTTGAAGCGTGTGGAAGTCTGCTTGAAGTCCTTAACGGGCAGGAACGCAACGTCGCCGAGGCAGCCGATGCCAGTGCCAGAGAGGTGCATGTGTCCGAAACCGATAAGCTCGTCGTCGTCATAGTAGTAGCCCGAGCACCAGTCCCAACCGCGTGTAGGCTCGGTAGGACCGAGCTGAACGAGTCCGAAAGGCACGTTGGCGCCCATGAACGTGTGGCCATGACCGCCCGTTCCGACATATTGATTTACGTATTGCGTGAGATTTTGAGTCGCAGCAACAGCGGCTGTAACACTAAAGCATACAGCAAGTAGCGCGACAGATAAGAGTCGTAATAGATAATTTGTTCTCATAAAATTAGTATTTAGCAATTGCAAAAATACTGATTTTTATGCTTGAATCGCTATTATTGACGGCATAAAATGAAGCTGTAACATACAAAAGATGTTAAATAGAAAAGGCGTGCGCAACTTAGTATATATATAATAGGTGTAGAAAAAAGCTATTTGCGTACTTTTGCAGCGGAATTAATAAACAAGATCATGAATAAAAAAACACTTGCCATCGACACCCCTTTCCAGAAAAGCGATGCATACGGCGCATTGAGTATGCCTGTCTACCACACGCTTGCTTACGAGTTCGCTGACGCCGACGTGATGTCGGACGCTTTCTGCGGACGTATCGAGGAGCCCGACTACTCGCGTGTGATGAATCCTACAGTAAACTATCTCGAACTCAAGATAAAGGCACTGACTGGTGCCGACCGTGTGACGGCGATGTCGTCGGGCATGGCGGCTATATCGGGCGCACTCATCTCGCTCGTGGAGCAGGGCAAGAACGTGGTGTCGTCAAGACACATGTTCGGCAACACCTACTCGCTGCTGACGAAGACGCTGCCGCGATTCGGCGTGACGACGCATCTGTGCGACCTGACGAATCTCGACGAGGTGCGAAGCGCCGTTGATGCTGACACCTGCTGCATCTTCCTCGAAATAATCACCAATCCGCAGCTTGAGGTGGCTGACCTCGCGGCGTTGGCTGAGATTGCACACGAACATAACATTCCGCTCGTGGCTGACACGACGGCTATTCCGTTCACCGAGTTCAACGCTCACGAACTGGGCGTGGACATCGAGGTGGTTTCTACCACAAAATATCTCTCTGGCGGCGCCACTTCGCTCGGCGGCATCGTCATCGACTACGGCGGATTCCCCGAATTTGCTCACCGCCTGCACGACGAGATGCTGTTCAACCTCGGCGCTTACATGACGCCGCACGTGGCTTACATGCAGAACCTCGGACTGGAGAATCTGAACGCACGCTACGCCATGCAGGTGCGCAACACGGAGTATCTGGTGAATGAGCTACGCGGGTTGGAGCAGATAAAGAGCGTCAACTACGTCGGTCTGCCCGACAATCCATACTATGCTTTGGCGCAGCGTCAGTTCGGCAAGACTGCGGGCTGCATGTTCACTATCGACTTAGAGTCGAAGGAGGCTTGCTTCCGCTTCATCAACAAACTGAAGCTGGTGCGCCGCGCCACGAATCTCTTCGACAACCGCACGCTCGCCATCCACCCTGCCAGCACCATCTTCGGTCCATTCACTGACGAGCAGCGCGCAGCGATGGACGTGCTCGACACGACGATTCGCATCTCTGTGGGTCTGGAGGATATGGACGACATCATTGAGGATTTCCGTCAGGCTTTGTAATCAGGGGGTGCACTTGTCATCAGGGGGTGCACTTGTCTCAAGTGCACCAACCAAACAGAACAAGTATTGTAATCAGGGGGTGCACTTGTCTCAAGTGCACCAACCGAGCAGAACAAGTATTATTTGATTGGTGCAGTTGAGACAACTGCACCCCCTAAAAAAAGAAAACTATGAAATACGACTTTGATAAGGTCGTCGACCGCTCTGGGTCGGGCGACCTGAAGCACGAGGTGCTTGCAGAGAGATATGGCAGAGGCGACCTGCTGCCGCTTTGGGTGGCGGACATGGACTTCGAGACGCCGCAGTTTATAACCGACGCGCTGCGCAAGCGTCTCGAACACTCGCTGTTCGGCTACACGATATTGCCGCGCGACTACTGGCAGACGGTGGCTAAATGGATTGAGGACCACCACCAGTGGCGTGTCGACGAGCAGTGGATGCGCTTCATACCGGGCATCGTGAAGGGCATCGGCTTCGTCATCAACGTGTTCGTGAAGGAGGATGAGAAGGTTATCATTCAACCGCCGGTATATCACCCGTTCCGACTGACGCCTGAGGGCAATCACCGCAAGGTGGTGTACAACCCGCTTAGGGAGAACGCCGACGGATCGTACTCGATGGACTTTGAGAATCTGGCAGAAGTGGCTGACGAGAAGTGCCGCGTGCTCATACTCTCCAACCCGCACAACCCGGCGGGCATCACATGGGATGCGGAGACGCTGCGCCGTCTCGCCGACTTCTGCTCTGAGCACAACATCATCGTCATCAGCGACGAGATTCACTCCGACATGGCAATCTTCGGCAACAAGCATGTGCCGTTCGCATCGGTTTCTGAGGCGGCTGCGCAGTGCAGCATCACGTTCGGCGCTCCGTCGAAGACGTTCAACATTGCGGGCATCGTAAGCTCGTGGTGCATTGTGCCGAACGAGAAGTTGCGCCGCCCGCTGTTCGAGTGGATGACGGCTAACGAGCTTGACGACCCGCATCTGTTTGCACCTATCGCTACGATGGCTGCGTTCAAGAACGGTGAGGAATGGCGTCAGCAGATGCTGGCGTACGTGGAGCAGAACATTCTGTTCGTTGAGGAGTTCCTCAGCAAGCACCTGCCACAAATTAAGGCGGTGCGCCCACAGGCGTCGTTCTTAGTGTGGCTCGACTGCCGCGGCCTGCATCTCGACCACGACCAGCTCATTGATCTTTTCGTAAACCGTGCACACCTTGCGCTCAACGACGGCGAGATGTTCGGAAAGGAAGGCAAGGGATTTATGCGCATGAATGTGGCGACGCCGAGAAGCGTGCTGAAGGAAGCGCTGGAAAGACTTGTTACACAAATTCAGAGTTGAGAAATATAAAAAACAAAACCGCCAAGCATCACTGCTTGGCGGTTCTTAAACTCTTTTCTTGATTTATTAAACAATTACAAACTGCTTCTTATAAATTTAAACTACACCTCTGTTCATATTAGAACAGAAGATGTACTCACTTAGTTTTCTTGTTGTTTCTGTTGGTATTGCAAAAGTAGTAACTTTTTTCATACCTTCAATTCCACTGCGTAAAAGAGAAATGTCAAATTGTAAAAACCTTTGATTTTCGTCAAATTACTCCAGCTTTTGACTGTTTGACACCCTGATTTTACCGTTTGACGCTCTAAACTCTATCGGACTCATGCCTTCTCGTTGCACAAAAGCACGGCGGAAAGTGGACAACGAATTGAAGCCGGAGTTCATCGCAATGGTTTCGAGCGTGTCGTCGGTGGAGTGAAGAAGCAGTTTTGCGTGGTGTATGCGATAATCATTTACGAAGTCATAGAACGTACTTTCGCAGTTCTGGTTGAAATACTGCGAGAGGTAGGTGCGGTTGGTGCCGAGGAGCATGGCAAGCTCCGAAAGACGCAAGCGCGGATTGAGATAGACATGCTCCTTCTCGAAGAGCAGATACATGCGCTCGGCGAAGGCTGCCTCCTGCTGCAGCTTGAGTTCTTCGGGTTCCGGTTCAACGGGTTGTTCAGCAACGGGCTGCGGTTCGGCGACAGTTTCCACTACGTTTTCGGTCTGCGTGTGCGCATGTGGAGCATTCCGGTCGGTCTCGGCTGCCTCCAGATGCGCCATCGCCTTGTCGAGGTCGTTCTCGGCGGCATCGAGGTTAGTCTCGGCATTGTCTTCAGACGGCGCAACGAAGTACGACTTCACGGCGTTGATGACCACCGACTGGCGATAGAAGCAGAAGCAGGCGGTTATCCACATCACGAGTGAGTTGAAGAGGAAGATGTTGTCGTATCGCGCGCCCGACGACATACTGTCGTACACCCATAGCATGAGCAGACAGAAGAAGAGCAGGATGACGCCGCGCAGCCAGTGGAGGTTGATGTATTCGGCGTAGGAATACTCCTCCTTGAGCGCACGCTCGAAGCGCGGCAACTCTCGCAAAGCCCACAGAGCGATGCAGGCAGCACAGAAGAGCGCCACTACGTGCATGGCATAATAGGCAAGCGGCACGGGATGCACCCAGAATGTCACCATCAGGACGACAAACGGAATGTAGAAACAGAACGCCCTACTCCAGTTCATCCACAACGGACGGCAGGCTTCTACGAGCACAATGGCGTACATGGGCAGCGTGAGCAGGTCGATGCTCGACGCATACTGTTCCTCAAGACGCGAACTGTAGTAGGTGTTGCCGATGAATATGAGGTCCTTCACATATTGCGCCACGATGGTGAGCATAAGCACACTCACGTATATCTTCAAACGGCTGCAATGTCTGTAGAAGAACATACATGCCATTACAAGATGGAACATTATGTTTGCGCCATATAAGAAGTATAATAAATGACTACCTATCATATAACTATATACAGAGATTCGTGGTTTATTAATAAATATAGTGAGTGTTGTACTGCAGTTGTTTGATAACAATCTCTAAAGATATTGGCAAAGATAAAGAGAATAATTTAATTTTTCCGAATTTATATGGCGTTTTTTTCTAAAAGTCTGCGAAATTGGACAAAAAAGCACGATTTCATCGAAGGTTTGACGGAATGGTCTCCCACAGAATACGCAGAACTCAGAATTTATTACTGAGTATTCTCCCACAGAATACGCAGAATGCACAGAATTTATTACTGAGTATTCTCCCACAGATTTCAGATGCAATTTTAGGGGGTGCACTTGTCTCAAGTGCACCAACCAAGCAAACAGTGATCCTCCCACAGATTTCAGATCTACACAGATGGTTAGGGTGCGGATAACAAAAACAACGAAATACGCTCACGTCAAAGATGGCGAAGTCGCCGATAGTATTGCCGTTTAGCACAACGTTCTTGCAACGTTTTTCCCAACACTTTTCCACCGACGGCGGACGGAATCCGATCGGACGGCGGACGGAAACCGATCGGACGGCGGACGCGAACGGTGGCACACTTAGGGGGTGCACTTGTCTCAAGTGCACCAACCGAGCAAGAGCTGCACCAACCGAGCAAGAGCTGCACCAACCGAGCAAGAACTGCACCAACCGAGCAAGAACTGCCGCCCTCTGCAAGCCCCATCAGTAGTAACATTCTCCCACAGAACACACAGAACTCACAGAATTTATTGCTGCGTATTCTCCCACAGATTTCACGGAAGCACACAGATTGTTAGGGTGCAGAAAATAAAAACAACGGATTAAGCGGATGAAACGGATTCTCACTACCCAAAGAAGAAAATCCGATTAATCCGTTTAATCCGTTGTTAATTTATTCAAGCAACGAATACGCTTATCCGTTGTTAATTTATTCGAGCAACGAAATACGCTTTATTCGTTGTTATGATAGAATATTACTTAACGAGTACCTTCTTAACCTTGCCGTCAGCAGAGCGAACGATGTTCAGACCCTTCTGCAGCTTAGAAATCTGTACGCCGTCAACAGTGAAGAGCTGTGCCTCGCCGTTAGCAGCCTCAACGTTGATTGTGCTGATGCCGTCGGTAACCGGCTCTACAACCTCGAGAGTAGCGTCGTGTCTGCTCGTCGTAGCATATAGTGTTCACTTCGCCCTCTATCGCAAAATAGTTGCAGTCCTTTATCATCACGTACTTGTGTATCGAAGCTCTGCGTGTGATGTTCTTGCACACTTTGAGCTTGGTCTGCTGCTTTTCGCCGGAACTTGGCGGCACTACTCTTGGCGGCATCGAGATTGTCGCGCAGTTCCTTTGCCGATGTTGAGGCGGTAACTAACTGCTCTTTGTCGTCAATGAGCAACTTAATGTTAAACTTTATTTCTTTTGCCATATTTTCAGCGTATAAGTAACTAAGTAATCAATATTTTTGTATATTTGTGGAGTAAACCAATGGGTTAGAAGTATGAGACAAAACAGAAACATATCGGCAAAAAGGCAAACCAAAGAAAGAAAACTTTGGCGAAACATCACTATTGCCTCTTTTGCTGCTGTTGTCGTTTCGTTGTTGTTCCTTGGTTGCATTGCCTTTTTGGTTAGTATTCTGTTCTTGCTCGTAGCTTATGGGCAATATGATTCACGCAAACCATATAAGGATGGTGGGCATACACCTTGGTACTACGGCGCACTTTAGCCGTTTCCCACTTTTCCCAACACTTCCTCAAAACGTTTTAACGCATCTTCCTTAGATACTGCCGTGCCGTAGCCTCCTACGATTAGCCCTTCGCCTCTAAGAACACACAGAACTCACAGAATTTACTGCTGAGTATTCTCCCACAGATTTCACGAAAATACACAGATTGTTAGGGTGCGGAAAATAAAAACAACGGATTAAGCGGATGAAACGGATTCTCACTACTCAAAGAAGAGAATCCGATTAATCCGTTTAATCCGTTGTTAATTTATTCAAGCAACGAAATACGCTTATCCGTTGTTAATTTATTCAAGCAACTAAATACGCTTTATTCGTTGTTATGATAGAATTTTACTTAACGAGTACCTTCTTAACCTTGCCGTCAGCAGAGCGAACGATGTTCAGACCCTTCTGGAGCTTAGCAATCTGTACGCCGTCAACAGTGAAGAGCTGTACCTCGCCGTTAGCAACCTCGGCATTGATTGTGCTGATGCCGTCGACAACAGGCTCTACAACCTTAAGAGTTGCATCCCAAACGCCACCACCGTCAGAGAGGATACTGCTTGAGCCACCAGGGAGGATGCAGTTCCAATCGATCTTGAATCGGATACGATATTCGCCAGCCTTAGCAGGAGCCTTGAACGAAGGTGCAACATAAGTATTGCGAGCATCTCCTGTAAGTTCATCACCTACTGAGTTGTAACCAGATGCATCGTTCTTTGGGTTAGAGTCGAGAGAGTAGAAGCTGAATGCTACCAAATCGGTGCCAGTCTGATCCCACTGTCCCTCCTTATAAGAGAAGTCGCCGTCGTTGTCGAAGTCGATGTAAACGAAGCTATGCATCCATTCGCCTGTGTAATCGAACGAAGCTGTCAGTTCGCTGCCAGCCTCAACTGTGAACGGTTCGTCTGCTGTATGATCCTCGTAAGCAGCCTTTGAAGTCTTAACGCTCTTTGTCTGCTTGTCCTTGCCTGTCTGCTGGAGAGAGAAGCTGTTGAGGGCACGGCTATTATGTGTGCTGTTTGCGTCCTTGTCGAAGTTGACAGCGTAGTCGTCCTTCGGTTCCTCGGTTGAGAACTCAGTGCCGTAAACGAGCTTATAGTTGTAAGACATGCTGAACGAAGGGATCGAAACAACACCAGAAGCGTCCAGATAAGCCTTGTCGTTATTGAACATAACCTTGAGCTTGCCCTCATTAGAGTCAACCAAAGGATAGTCAGCATCTGTGAATGTAACCTCCGGCTTCTGAACGTCGATAGTTGTAACGCCGTCAACTGTAGTGCCTGCTACGTTGAGGAAGTTGACAGTACCTACGTTTACATAGAGAGTAGCGTATGTGTCGAGGTTAGCAAGAATCACATTGTAGCGATCGTTGCCAAGCGACTCGATTGTGAGCTTCTGAGGATTGTTTACACCAGTTGCAGTATTGAGTGTGTATTCGAACTTGTCGCTGAAGATCTTTGTCTCAACTACTGACGGCGGCTCCGGTGTCTCTGCCTTCTCGCCGTAAACGAACTGACCGTTCTCTGTTGTGAACTTGCAAACGAAGTTCTCGAAGCCGTTCTCTGTCTTTGTTGCTGTAGCAACGAAGTCGGTAAAGTTGAGTTCTGTCTCGTCAGCGTCGTTCCAGAAACCGTATGTATCAGGTGTTTCGAATACAATCTTTCCTTCCTCACCATCTACAGCCTTTAGCTTGAGGTTTTCGATTGTGAAGTCTTCGGTCTTAGTGCCTAAAGTGAGTTTCTTGAACTTAACCATATAAACGTCTTCCATGTACTCTGTGAGTACAGCCTGAGCGTCCTCGAAGTTAGTAACCTCATCACCAGCCTTTACATAAGCGTTGCTTGTGAAGTTGTAAATGTTCGGAACGTAAACATCATCACTGAACTCGTAGCTGATCATGTCGCCGTTGCCGACAAGGATAGTGAGTTTAACAGATGCGGAACCCTTACTGTCTGCATCAGCAGCAGGAGTTGCGTCAATCATACCACCCTTAATAGCCATAGACTTGCCATCGTATGGTGAACCAGGAGCATTGATTGCAATGTTGCATGCAGGAACATCAATCTCAAGTTTGCCTGCGTTCTCTGTTGCCTCAAGACCTGCGATAACGATATCGCCAAGAGAAACGCGATCTTCGCCTACTACTACATCCTTGAGAGTAGCTGTGTATGTGCCGTTAAGTTCCTTAACGAGCTGAAGCTTTGCATCCTTAACATACTGGTGGAAATCGAGGTAGTCGCCCTCAGCAATTTCTTTCCAGTAAACAGTCTCCACATTGCTTGTAAAATCGTATGTAGCGGTCTCGCCAGGTGTTGTACCACCCTCTGTCACGAGCTCTACAGACTTGTATGTAGCGTACGGATGCTCGCCGCGCAAAGAACCGAAGTAGAGCTGGTTAGCGCCCTCCTTGTAGAGCTGCGGCATAAGAGAAGCCTCGAACACGAGTGTGCCGTCGATATGAACGCCTTCCTTGTCCATTACGATGGTGCAGTTAGAGATGTCCCGCACCTCGTAGAAACGGTTGGTAGCGCCGTTATCGCCTTTATAGCGATACTGAACAGCGAACTTGTGAACATCGGCAGTTGTAGAACCCCAGTCAGTAAAGTTCTGTCTGTAGAAGAAGTGGAGTGTGCTTCCGCTTTCCTGGTCCCAGTTTGCAATATCCGCGCTGTTGGTAGAGATAGCGAAGATCTGCTCGTTGGTGCCAGTAAGACAGTTTGTCAAATCTACATTCGCTACAATCTTCTGGGTAGCCCAGTCGACTGTGATAGCTTTAGGTGTGATGGTACCGCCGTTAGGCTGAGTGCCGTCAGGAATAATTTTCTCGCTTGTTGACTGAGCGAACGCCGTCGCTGCCATCACCAACATAACGAGTAAGGAGAAAATTTTCTTCATAATAAATTTGGTTTGTTATTAATTAATTTTAGTAAATTGTATTAATGCTACTTCACGAGCACCTTCTTCACCTTGCCACTTGCTGTGCGCACGATGTTGATGCCGCGCTGCAGACGCTGCATGCGTACACCGCCGAGGGTGTAGATGGCTACATACTTGCTGTCGTCGGCTGTAGTGAGCGTGTTGATTGCTGTCGGGTCGGTATATTCCTTGCCGAACACTACTTTTACGTCTGATCCCAGAGTCATAAAGGTGAGGTCGACGATGAGTTTCGACTTGTCGGCTGAGAGCGTAGCCGTGAATGCACTGATCGACGACTTGCTGCCTTCGGTTACGCCGCCGATGGCTGCCGTGCTCGTAACGTTGGTCCATGTGCCCTCGGTGCTTGCGGTAGAGAATGTCATCTCGCCGGCTGCATCAACGGTTGCCGTCACATCCTCAACGACGAAGTCGCCGAAGGTCTTGTATGCCATCGGAGCGAGTTTGCGGAACGTAAACTTGTAGACGTCGTCTGACACCTTGGTCAGCTCCACTTCCTTCTGTGCGTAGTCGGTTGTTCTGCCTGCACCGCTTGTCACATGCAGGTCGTCGGTGAATACCTGACCGAATGTGCAGAGCGCTGTCATCAAGAAAACCATGAGTGTAAATACTTTCTTCATGCTGTTTTTAGTTTAGATGCTTCAAAAATAGTTAAAATAAACGAAATAGGGTGCGTTAAAACGGAATTTAACATTTGCCAATTCCATTTTAACACACCCTATGTATGTTCAATGTCTATTATGTCTTATTACTTCAACACCTTCACTACCTTGCCGTCAGCGGTGCGAACGATGTTCAGACCCTTCTGAAGGCCGTTCAGACGTACGCCGTTGACGTTGTAAACCTCAACCTTGCCGTTCAGAGTGGTGGTGATGCCGTTGATGCCTGCTGCCGGTTTCTCGCCAAACACAGCCTCTACGTTCATTGTAGCATCTTCGATTGTTACGGGGAGAGTCATCTTAGCGTAGAGCTTGTTGTCCTTGCTGTAAGCCTCCACGATCTTCACGTGCACCTTGTTGCCGAGAGCCGCAGCGATGTCGGCGCCGTTGGTGATGACTGCGTCCTTCTCTACGGTGTAGAACACGTAGCCGTTCTTCTCAACGCCCGGCACGTCGGTGATTGTTACATCGCCGATGAGGAGACCTGCGAACGAGAACTTGTTGAGCACGAAGGTGTACTTGCCCTCGCTCTGCTTGATAACGTCAATGGTTGCCTCCTCAGGATCCTGCACTTCGCCATCAAGAGAGATGACGAGCTGGTCCTTGTAGGTGGTCTTCTCTACGTTTGTAGCCTTCTTGCCGAATGTAGCCTTCACGTTGATAGTCGTTTCGTCGAGTGTTACGGGGAGCGCCATCTCTGCGTAGAGCTTGCCGTTCTCGATTTCTGCGTTCATTGTGACGTGAACCTTGTTGCCGAGCATCTCAGCAATCGCAGCACCGTTAGTGATGGTAGCGTCCTTCTCTACGGTGAAGGTCTGCTTGCCGTCCTTCTCAACGCATGGCACGCCGCTGATTGTAACGTCGCCGATAAGGTTATCGCCGAACGAGAACTTCTTCAGCACGAAGGTGTAGTTGTTGTTGCCCTCGCTGCATACGTCGATGCTTGCCTGCTCCGGTTCCATGTCCTCGCCGTTGAGGTTGATGAGGAGCTGGTCGGTGTATGTTGTCGGGCAAACTACGTTCACAACGTATGTGTGAGATGTCTGCAGGTCGGCAGATGTAACGGTAACATTGTATACACAGTTGCCGCTACCGTCTGTCGGAGCGACAGCTTCTGACGCTACGAAAGCCGACTTAGCGTTTGTTGTATACTCGAGCTTCTTGTCAGCGTCCTTTGTAGAGTAGACAGTGTAGCTGTACTTGTCGCTTGCGAAGCCCGGCACCTCTACGCCGTCAATCTTCAGCGAGCTGAGCTGTGAGTTGTAGACAAGCACGAGGTCGTCGATGTAAAGCTCGTCAGGAACGTCTGCTTTATTTGAAGCCACACCCGGCTGGGCGTTTGTAGAAAGCGTTACGAGCATTGCCTTCGGGTCGAGCTTTGCATTCGTGTATGTAAATGGTACAGAGATGCGCTGCCAAACGTTGCCGTTCTCTTCGATCTTCTTATTCTGAGCCTTTGCCAACACGTTGGTGTATGTCTTGTCCTCCGGATCCTGATACTTGGTGCCGTCGGTGAGCACAGCCGAGAGGTTGGCGTAGGGATAGTTTTGCTTGTTGTCGGCAGAGAGTGCTCCCTGCTTGTACTTCACCCATACTGCGATAGAATCGGGCAAAGTGTTGATCGGGGCGTAGAACGGGTCGTTGTTAGAGTCGACATCGGTACCGGCAGGATTGCTTGTAGCGTTGTTGGCTGGATTAGCCGGCTTTGCAAAACCTGCGTAAAGACGACCGGTGGTGATAGTGCCGTTGGCAGGTACGCCGATCACTGTGCTTGAAACGACCTTGACGCACTGTCCCTTAGCACCTGGGCGAACGTCCTTAGAGATAAATGTGTGGGTGTTTTTGCGTGCAGAAGCATACATACCAGAAGCATTTGCGCTCATGAACGAGTGCCAGCCGTCCGGCTCATCGCTTGTTTTGCCTTTGTACTCAGCCTTGTGCCATGACTCGAAGTCGGAACCGAGAAGCTGGCCGAGTGTGTAGCGTGTCTCGCCGAATGTACCCTGAGCATAGTAAGCTCCGTTGAGGTTGAGGTTAAACTTGGCTGTGATCTTGCCGTCTGCAACCTGACCGAGGAAGAACACGTCGTAGTCGCCGGCGTGCGCTGTTCCGTTGAAGAGCTGGAATTTGCCGACCTTCGACGACTTCACGCCGTCGATAACAAGGTCGCTAACAGGTGCGCTGGTGGTGCCTACCTTGATGGTTGCGCCACTGATTGTCACCTTCACTGTCTTGCCGTCAGCGTTGTCGACAACGCTGATCTTACCATTG
>ULPT01022319.1_pt1 | contig 38831 bp, 31 predicted proteins | sample 1953751 | NCBI WGS metagenome assembly ULPT01 (sample SAMEA4835636, study PRJEB28245) | human gut metagenome | biome: gut microbiome; material: fecal sample | place: Denmark | collected 2008 | reverse complement strand
GTTGACAAGGCTCCAGGTGCAACTTTGAAAGAGAAAGTATCCAAGGCAGAAGCAGAGCAGATCAAATCTACTCTCGAGGAAGCTGGTGCAGAAGTTGAGGTTAAATAACTTCGCTTCTCCCCTGGTTGGGAACGAAATCAGGTTTAGAGTCGGATTATAGGCTCTAAACCTTTTTGTCGTATTTAAGTTTTTCTCATTTCAAAGGCAGAATATGTCAAATAAGACTACCAATAAACGAATAAATTTCGCCACATCAAAAATCCTGGATTATCCGGATCTGCTTGAGGTGCAGCTGAAATCATTCAAGGATTTTTTCCAGCTTGACACCACCCCTGAGAACAGAAAAAACGAAGGTCTTTACCAAGTATTCCAGGAAATATTTCCAATCGAAGATACGAGGAACAACTATAAACTCGAGTTTATAGATTATTTCATTGATCCTCCTAAGTACTCGATTGAAGAGTGTCTTGAGAGAGGTCTCACGTACAACGTGCCTCTTAAGGCAAAACTCCGCCTTTCTTGCAGTGATCTCGAACACGAGGATTTCGATACAAAAGTTCAGGACGTTTATCTGGGTGACATCCCGTACATGACTCCTGGCGGAACCTTCGTCATCAATGGATCAGAGCGTGTCATCGTTTCACAGCTGCACAGGTCTCCTGGTGTGTTCTTTGATCAGACCCTCCACGCAAACGGTACCAAGCTTTATTCAGCCCGTATCATTCCGTTCAAGGGTTCATGGATCGAGTTCGCCACGGATATCAACAATGTGATGTATGCCTACATCGACCGTAAGAAGAAGTTGCCTGTAACGACACTCCTCCGTGCTATCGGTTTCGATGCGGACAAGGATATCATAAACATTTTCGGCCTGGCTGAAGAGATTGAGGCTACTCCTGAGAATCTGAAGGCAAATGAGGGCAGAAAGCTCGCCGCAAAGGTTCTCAAGACCTGGAACGAGGACTTCGTTGATGAGGATACTGGTGAGGTTATCCCTATCGAGCGTACAACTCCGGTTGTCGAGAGATGTGAAGTCATCAACGATGAGACAATTCAGAAACTTACCGATGCAGAGGTGAAGACTGTGCTTCTCCAGAAGGATGAGGCCAGCGACAGTGAGTATGCCATCATATTCAACACCCTGCAGAAGGACCCGACAAATACGGAAAAAGAAGCTGTCAATTACATCTACAAGCAGTTGCGTAATTCAGAACCACCTGATGAGGCAACCGCGAGAGACGTGATCGACAAGTTGTTCTTCTCCGAAAAGAGATACGATTTGGGTATCGTCGGCCGTTATCGTCTTAACAAGAAACTCGGCCTCGACACTGATCCTGAACTCCGTGTTCTCACAAATCAGGATATTACCGAGATCATCAAGTATCTCATTCAGCTTATTAACTCCAAGGCTACGGTTGATGATATCGACCACTTGAGCAACAGACGTGTAAGAACAGTAGGTGAGCAGTTGGCTAACCAGTTCAGCGTAGGTCTCTCAAGAATGTCAAGGACTATCCGCGAAAGAATGAACGTAAGGGACAGTGAGCAGTTCAGCCCTACTGACCTCATCAATTCCAAGACATTGTCTTCGGTAATCAATTCATTCTTCGGTACAAGCCAGATGTCCCAGTTCATGGACCAGACGAACCCGCTTGCTGAAGTTACACACAAGCGTCGTCTTTCTGCATTGGGTCCTGGCGGTCTTTCCAGAGACAGGGCAGGTTTCGAGGTTCGAGACGTGCACTATACTCATTACGGAAGGCTTTGTCCTATCGAGTCTCCGGAAGGTCCGAACATCGGTCTTATCTCATCTCTTTGCGTCTATGCGAAGATTGATGACCTGGGATTCATCGAGACCCCTTACCGTAAGGTCGAGAACGGAAAGGTAAATCTTTCCGATGACGGCTGGAAGTTTATGAGCGCAGAGGAAGAGGAAGACAAACTCGTTTCTCTTGCCAATGTGAAGATGGATGATGACGGAACCATCGAAGAGGACAGAATCCAGTGCCGTCTCGAGGCTGACTTCCCTGTAGTCTCCAAAGAAGAGGTTGACTATATGGACGTTGCGCCTAACCAGATGGCTTCTGTGGCTGCATCCCTCATTCCGTTCCTTGAGCACGATGACGCTCACCGTGCATTGATGGGAGCGAACATGATGCGTCAGGCAGTTCCGCTTCTCAAGCCTCAGGCTCCTATCGTGGGAACCGGTCTTGAAGAGAGGGTCTGCATCGACTCCAGAACACAGGTGATGGCAGAAAGAAGCGGTGAAGTCGTATATGTGGACGCAAATGAAATCCACGTCAAGTATGACCGCACAGAGGACGAGAAATTCGTAAGCTTCTCTCCGGACATCACTGTTTACCATCTTCCTATATATAGAAAGACAAACCAGAATACAACTATCTGCCTGAAACCGATTGTGAAGAAAGGCGACAAGGTAGTTGCAGGTCAGGTGATGACAGAAGGATATGCTACCCAGAACGGTGAACTCGCACTCGGCCGTAACCTTATGGTTGCGTTCATGCCTTGGAAGGGTTACAACTATGAGGACGCTATCGTTCTTTCAGAGAAAATGGTCAGATGGGATATCCTCACATCAGTTCACGTGGACGAGTACCTTACTGAAGTCAGGGAAACCAAGCGTGGTATGGAGGAACTCACATTCGATATTCCTAATGTCAGCGAGGACGCTACCAAAAATCTTGATGACAACGGTATTGTCCGCGTAGGTGCCCATATCGAGCCGGGTGACATTATGGTCGGCAAGATTACTCCTAAGGGAGAGAGCGATCCTTCTCCAGAGGAGAAACTTCTCCGTGCAATCTTCGGTGACAAGGCAGGTGACGTGAAGGATGCTTCACTCAAGGCCAATCCGTCACTCAGCGGTACTGTCATCAAGACCGCTCTTTACTCAAAGGCTGCCAAAGAGGGTAACCGCAAGGGCGCCAAGGCTGAGCAGAAAGCAAAACTTGATAGCATCGAGGAAGATTTCACCAAGAAAGCCGAGTCTTTGTACGCCAAGTTCTTCGACAAGCTCGTTGCATTGGCAGAAGGCAAGAAGAGTGTGGGAATCAGCGACCTTTATGGCGTTGAGATCATTCCTGAGGGCAGAGAAATCACTGCTTCCCAGCTCAGGACCATTGACTTCGAAAATATTAATTCAAACAGATGGACTGACGACGACAGGACCAACCTCATGATCCGTGACCTCATCAACAATTACTGCATCGCCTACAAAGAGGCTCTCGCAGCAAACAAGAGGATCCAGGACAAGGTCAAGGTCGGTGACGAACTCGGAAACGGCGTTATGCAGCTTGCAAAAGTATATATCGCCAAGAAGAGAAAGATCACTGTCGGTGACAAGATGGCAGGACGTCACGGTAACAAGGGTATTGTTGCCAAGATCGTAAGAGAGGAGGACATGCCGTTCCTTGAGGACGGTACTCCGGTGGACATTGTCCTGAACCCTCTCGGTGTGCCTTCCCGAATGAACCTCGGTCAGATTTATGAAACTGTTTTGGGATGGGCAGGTGAAAGACTTGGTCTCAAGTTCAGCACCCCTATTTTCGACGGTGCAAGTCTTGATGAGATTTGTGCATATACTGACAAGGCAGGTCTTCCTAAGTACGGAAGTACTCATCTGAGAGACGGCGGTACCGGTGAATGGTTCGACCAGTATGCAACTGTAGGTATCATCTATATGATCAAGCTCGGTCACATGGTTGATGACAAGATGCACGCAAGGTCTATCGGTCCTTATTCTCTCATTACTCAGCAGCCTTTGGGCGGTAAAGCTCAGTTCGGTGGTCAGAGATTTGGAGAAATGGAGGTTTGGGCACTCGAAGCATTCGGTGCGGCAAACGCTCTCCAGGAAATCCTTACTGTCAAGTCTGATGACGTGACCGGAAGGTCCAAGACTTATGAAGCCATCGTCAAGGGTGAGCCGATGCCTACTCCAGGTATTCCTGAATCTCTGAATGTGCTCCTGCACGAGCTCAGAGGTCTCGGACTTAAAGTGACTCTTGAATAGTAACAGTCAATTTTGATTTGATATATTATGCCTATTTTCAATAACAAAGATAACAAGGTAAGGAGCAATTTCCAGAAAATCAGCATTTCGCTTGCTTCTCCGGAGGACATCATTGACAGGTCCCACGGAGAGGTCCTCAAGCCTGAGACTGTGAACTACAGGACGTACAAGCCTGAGAGGGACGGACTTTTCTGTGAGAAGATTTTTGGACCTACCAAGGACTACGAGTGCTATTGCGGTAAGTATAAGCGCATCAGGTACCGTGGTATTGTCTGCGACCGTTGCGGTGTGGAAGTTACAGAAAAGAAGGTGCGCAGGGAGAGAATGGGACACATTTCACTTACTGTCCCTGTTGCCCATATCTGGTACTTCAAGTCAGCTCCGAACAAGATTTCCGCTGTTCTCGGCGTTCCTGCCAAGAAACTCGAGGCGGTAATCTACTACGAGAAGTACATTGTCATCCGTCCTGGACAGACAGACAGGCAGAAACTTGAACTCCTTTCCGAGGACGAGTATCTGGCAGTTCTCGACCAGTACCCTGACAACTACAACCTTCCTGACGACGATCCTGCAAAGTTCGTTGCCAAGATGGGTGCAGAGGGTATCTATGACTTGCTGAAGGAGATTGACATAAAGGAACTTGCCGACAGTCTCCGTACAGAGATGCGTCTGGCCAATTCCCAGCTCAAGAAAGCGGAGCTGCTCAAGCGCCTCAGTATCGTCAAATGGTTTGAGGAGTCCAACGGCATCAACCGCCCTGAGTGGATGATCATGAAGGTGATTCCGGTCATTCCGCCGGATCTCCGTCCTCTCGTTCCGCTTGACGGTGGCCGTTTCGCCACATCCGATCTCAATGACCTCTACAGACGTGTCATCATCAGAAACAACCGTCTGAAGAGACTTATCGAGATCAAGGCTCCTGAAGTCATTCTCCGAAACGAGAAACGTATGCTTCAGGAAGCTGTGGATTCACTCTTCGACAACTCCAAGAAATCAAATGCAGTGAAGAGCGAGTCCAACAGGGCTCTCAAGTCACTGTCAGACAGCCTTAAAGGAAAACAGGGACGTTTCCGTCAGAACTTGCTCGGTAAACGTGTCGATTACTCTGCGCGTTCAGTCATCGTCGTTGGTCCTGAACTTCAGATGCATGAGTGCGGTCTTCCTAAATTTATGGCTGCAGAGCTTTACAAACCGTTCATTATCAGGAAGCTGATTGAGAGGGGTATTGTAAAGACAGTCAAGTCTGCAAAGAAAATTGTAGATAGAAAGGAACCAGTCATCTGGGATATCCTCGAGAACGTGATGAAAGGTCATCCGGTTTTCCTTAACCGTGCACCTACTCTTCACAGACTCGGTATTCAGGCTTTTCAGCCGAGAATGATCGAAGGAAAGGCCATCCAGCTCCACCCTCTCGCTTGTACCGCGTTCAATGCGGACTTCGACGGTGACCAGATGGCAGTCCACCTGCCGCTCGGCAACGCTGCGGTCATGGAGGCTCAGCTCCTCATGCTCGGTTCCCAGAATATCCTGAATCCTGCCAACGGTACTCCTATCACTGTGCCTTCACAGGATATGGTGCTCGGTCTTTACTATATCACTAAGATAAGACCTGGCGCAAAGGGTGAGAAGATGTCTTTCTATGGTCCGGAGGAAGTTATCGTGGCTCTCAACGAGAAAGCCATTGACCTTCACGCCGAGATCAATGTAAGGCTCCCTAAGGACAAGCAGCATCCTGAGGCCGGCACACAGATGGTGAAGACCACTGCAGGCCGTATCATCGTGAACCAGTTCGTTCCGGTAGAGGTTCCTTATGTCAATGACGTACTCGGAAAGAAGGCCCTCAGAAAGATCATTACTGAGGTCATCAAGAATACAGGCGTGTCCAGAACAGCCCGTTTCCTCGATGATATCAAGAACCTCGGTTATGACCGCGCCTTCCGTGCAGGTATCTCATTCAACCTTGGCGATGTCCTCATCCCGCCTGAAAAATACGACCTCATCAATGAGGGCTACAAGCAGGTGGAGGATATCAAGAACAACTACGCTATGGGTTTCATTACCAACAACGAGCGTTACAACAAGGTTATCGACCTCTGGACCTCCATTGACAACAAGCTTACCGGAATCGTGGAGAAGCAGATTTCTGCAGACCAGAAAGGCTTCAACCCGGTTTACATGATGCTTGACTCAGGAGCCCGTGGTTCCACACAGCAGATCAAGCAGCTCTGCGGTATGCGAGGACTTATGGCAAAACCTCAGAAGTCCGGTGCGGCAGGAGCGGAGATTATCGAAAACCCTATCGTCTCCAACTTGAAGGAGGGTATGACAGTGCTCGAGTACTTCATCTCTACCCACGGTGCGCGTAAAGGTCTTGCCGATACCGCCCTCAAGACAGCCGATGCCGGTTACCTGACACGTCGTCTCGTGGACGTTTCTCACGATGTCATCATCAATGAGGAAGACTGCGGAACACTCAGGGGACTTATTGCTACAGCCATCAAGAACAAGGACGAGGTTGTCGAGTCACTCGGCGAAAGAATTCTCGGCCGTACGTCAGTACACGATATCTTCAACCCTATTACGGGTGAACTTATCATCAAGGCCGGTGAAGAAATCCGCGAGGCTACTGCAAACCTCATTGACTCTCTCCCTATCGAGCAGGTGGAAATCCGTTCAGTGCTCACTTGCGAGTCCCGTAAGGGTGTCTGCGCGAAGTGTTACGGACGTAACCTTGCTACCAGCAGAATGGTCGAGAAGGGTGAGGTTGTCGGAGTTATCGCAGCACAGTCTATCGGTGAGCCTGGTACCCAGCTTACACTTCGTACCTTCCACGTCGGTGGTACTGCATCCAGCACGGCAGCTGATTCTTCCATCGAGTCCAAATACAACGGAAAACTGGTATTCGACGAACTCAGAACGCTTCAGAGAGTGACAGACGACGGTCAGACACAGGAAGTTGTCGTCAGCCGTATGACTGAGGTCAAGATTATCGATGAGAACACAGGTATCACATTCTCTTCATACGACGTTCCTTACGGAGCGATTCTGTACAAGAAGGACGGCGATACGGTTCAGAAAGGTGATCTTATCTGCGAATGGGATCCGTACAATGCGATTACCATCGTCGAGACAGCCGGTACAGTACGTTTCGAGAACATGAACTCAGGTGCGACATACCGCGAGGAGTCTGCAGACGAGTACTCTAACAACAAGGACAAGGTCATCATCGAGTCCAGGGACAAGACCAAGACTCCTTCGATCCTCATTCTTGATGAGAAGGGTGCCACACTCAAGCAGTACAACCTTCCTGTAGGTGCGCATATCCCTGTCAGCGACGGCACTCAGGTGAAAGTCGGCGACATCATCATGAAGATCCCTCGTGCGATCGGCAAGTCAAACGATATTACCGGAGGTCTTCCGCGAGTTACAGAGTTGTTCGAGGCAAGAAATCCTTCAAGCCCTGCTACAATTTCCGAGCTCAACGGTGAGGTCCGCATGGGTAGAATCACAAGAGGTAACCGTGAAATCTTCGTCAAGAACAAGTCCGGTATCGAGAAGAAATATCTCGTTCCTCTGTCCAAGCAGATTCTCGTTCAGGAGAACGACTACGTGAGGGCAGGTTCAAGACTCTCAGACGGCGGCGTTTCACCTACCGACATCCTCAATGTCCTCGGTCCTGTAAAGGCTCAGGAGTACATTGTCAATGAGGTTCAGGCCGTGTACCGCCTCCAGGGTGTGAAGATCAATGACAAGCACTTCGAAATCATCGTAAGACAGATGATGAGAAAGGTTCAGATCACTTCATCCGGAGATACGGAGTTCCTGCCTGAGGAGCTTGTGGACAAGTGGAAGTTTATGGATGTCAATGATGAGATCTATGGCAAGTACTACATCAAGGAAGCCGGAGATTCTCAGCGCTACAAAGTAGGCGACATCATTGCTGCACGTGACCTCAAGAACGAGAATGATTCTCTCGAAAGACAGGGTCTGAAACTTATGGCCTTCAGGGAAGCTCACCCGGCAACTGCAAGTCAGGTGCTCCAGGGTATTACAAGAGCAGCCCTCAAGACAGACAGCTTCATCTCTGCCGCATCATTCCAGGAGACTACCAAGGTGCTCAGCGAGGCAGCTATCCGCGCCCGCGTCGATGACCTCGAAGGTCTTAAGGAAAATGTCATCTGCGGTCACCTTATTCCAGCCGGCACAGGCCAGAAGGAATTCCAGGATATCGTAGTAAGCAGCAAAGAGGACTACCTCAAGGAAATGAATGACCTTTAATAAGGTTCTGACATAATGATCAAGCCCGACTGTGATGAACAGCCGGGCTTTTTTTGGGGTATAATGTTATAGAAAACTAGCTATCTTTCGATGGTAGCCTCACGGTCGGGTCCGAGAGAGATGATCTTGATAGGCACCTTCAGGTAGTTCTCCATAAAGCGGATGTACTCCTTGAACGTCTCAGGAAGTTCCTCCTCTTTTCTGCAGCCCGTAAGGTCCTGGTTCCAGCCCTTGAACTCTGTGTAAACCGGAGTTATTTCGCATTCCGTATCGAACGGGAACTGGTTCGTCTCCTTTCCGTCAATGATATAGGATGTGCAGACCTTGATGGTCTCGAATGAATCGAGGCAGTCGGACTTCATCATGATGAGGTCGGTAACGCCGTCGAGCATCACAGTATATTTCAATGCTACGAGGTCGAGCCAGCCGCATCTGCGTGGACGTCCTGTCACGGCTCCGAACTCGTGACCGATCTCGCGGATCTTGTCACCGGTCTCGTCGAACAGCTCCGTAGGGAACGGACCGCTTCCGACACGTGTACAGTAAGCCTTGAAGATACCATATACATGGCCCACTCTTGAAGGGGCCACACCAAGACCTGTGCAGACACCGCCGATTGTCGTAGATGAAGATGTCACGTACGGATATGAACCGTAGTCGATGTCCAGAAGCGAACCCTGCGCACCCTCTGCCAACATAGGCTTCTCATCCAGCCATTCGTTTACAAAATATTCACAGTCAATGAGATTGAACTTTTTGAGGAATTCGATGGCACTCATCCACTCTGCCTCGTCCTTGTCCGGATCGCATTCGAACTTGAGGTCCTGGAGAAGCTGGAGATGTCTTGCCTTGAGCTTCTCGAACCTTGCCTTGAAGTCAGGGGCGAGAATGTCGCCGACACGCAGACCGTGGCGGCTGATCTTGTCGGTATAAGTAGGTCCGATACCTTTCAATGTAGAGCCGATCTTGCTCTTTCCGGCAGCTGCTTCATAAGCCGCATCCAAAAGCCTGTGAGTAGGCAGGATAAGGTGTGCCTTCTTGGAAATATAGAGCTTCTCCTCAGGATTGATGCCCTGCTTGGCGATGTTGCCGCACTCCTCGCGGAATGTGATCGGGTCAAGTACCACACCGCTTCCTATAATGTTCGTGGACCCATCCCTGAAAATACCTGAAGGAATGCTTCTTACCACGAAGTTATGGCCATCGAAATGAAGTGAATGGCCTGCATTCGGACCGCCCTGGAATCTTGCTACGGCAGGATACCTTCCGGCCAGAACGTCCACAATTTTACCTTTGCCCTCGTCTCCCCATTGGAGTCCAAGAACTACATCAAGTTTCATATTGCTTATAATTTACTGTTATTTCTTAGAAAGGAAGGTCGTCAGACGGACTTGAATAGTCAGGCTGAGCCTGTGGAGCAGCCGGCTGTGAAGCCTGGCGAGGTGCAAATCCGGCAGGCATGTCGGCTCCGCCCTGTGACTGGTAACCGCCCTGAGGCTGATAACCGGTCTGATGATTGTCGGACGGTTGCTGCTGTGAAGCCGGATTGTCAGACTTGCGACCGAGCAGCTGAATGGAGTCAGCCACGATTTCTGTACGGTACTGCTTGGCACCTGCCTGGTCGTTCCATGACCTTGTACGTATTCGGCCTTCTATATAGAGCTGCGACCCTTTCCTGATATATTTCTCAGCAAGGTCAGCGAGCCCTCTCCAGGCCACGATGTTGTGCCATTCAGTGTTTTCGCGCACCTCTCCGTTCCTGTCCCTGAACCTTTCGGTGGTGGCCAGAGTGAATTGTGCGACTTTCGGATTTGTTCCCTGCGGAGCAGGATTGTTCTCAAGGTAACGGACTTCCGGATCTTTTCCCACGTTACCGATCAGCATTACTTTATTTAACGACATAGTTATATGTATTAGTTCTGCAATTTAGCAATTATTCTTGGTTTTTCATCCTGGAAATCACAGCAGATTCCATGGCGTCCAGGTCAGGCATTTTGCCTGTCAGCACAGAATATCCCGTCAGAGCCTGGTACAGCAGCCATCTGAGGCCCGTAACATATTGTGCGCCCGCTGCATTGACCAATGTCCTGTCACGGAAAGAAGGCGTCTTGTAGTTTGCCTCCAGGATGACCTTTCCCGGACGCGGCCAAGTGTATCTGTCCTCACCCTCGAAATCCTCCGTCGTAAGAGCCGAAATCCCGTCCAATGCCACAGGCAACGTATAGATAACGAGATCACATTCTTTCACGGCAGCGCGGAAATCGCTGAGCTGGTCCACGATGAAGCCGTATTCCGGCATCTCGTCCGCCATCTTCTGAGCCTTTTCCCCGGTCCTGTTCATCAGTGCCGTGTCGAATCCAAGCTCAGCCGCAGCCACAGCCGCAGCCCTGCCTGCCCCGCCGCAACCCACGATCAGAGCCTGAGGCTTGCGCGAAAACAGCATTGTCAATGCCTGTTTCACATACTGGTGAATCTTGATATGGGCCTTGATGCCGTATTTTTCATAGAACTCCCTGACAATTCCCGGAACATAGGCCTCGGCAATGCTCAGGATGACTCCGGTAAAGTCCGAATTGTCCGCCAGGATACCGTCATCAGTCTTGACAATGATATTTGCAGCACCGATTTTCCTGCAGCCAGCAGTGAAAATGTCAGCCTGAGAGAAAGCCTGCTGTTTGAACGGTGCCGTGACATTGATACCCTTGTATCTGTCCTCAAAAGCCTTCCATGAACTGCCTAAATCAGCGCCCTGGATCAGGTCGTAGGAAAACTCTCCCGAATATGCTGCCTCGAACAATGCAGGAGACAGGGAAGTGGCTATAGGGTCGCCGATCAGACCGAATCTGTTCATAATTTGGAATTTCTTTGGCGCACAGCCTCGAACATCAGAATTGCTGCGGAAACCGACACATTCAGAGAGTCCATCTGGCCGAGCATAGGAATCTTTACATGGGCGTCAGCGTGCATTCTCCAGAAAGTGGAAAGCCCTTCGTGCTCAGTTCCCATCACCAGGGCAGTGCCGCATTTCATATCCGTATCGTAGTACCATTCGGAGTCCTGAAGCTGTGCTGTATATATCTTTATATTGTTGTCATTCAGCCATTTGAGAGTCTCGCCGGAAGATGCCGCCACGACTTGTCTCGTAAAAGTGGCACCCAGACTCGAACGTATCAGGTTCGGGTTGTACAAGTCTGTCAGCGGGTCGCAGACGATTACTGCATCTGCATCAGCCGCATCAGCCGTCCTCAGTACAGCGCCGAGATTGCCCGGCTTCTCCACCGACTCCAGCACGATTACAAGAGGGTTCTCGCGCAACTTGATGTCTCCCAATGACTTGTCAATGATTTCCGCTTCTGCGATCACGCCCTCAGTGCTTCCACGATAGGCGATTTTCTCGTACAGGTGAGCCGGGACATTGACAATGGTGCAGTCCTCACCGCATCTCTCTGCGATTTTCTCCAATTCGCGTTCCGGTATGATTTCCGGGCAGGCGAACAAGGTCCTGACTTTGTATCCCGCATCCAGGCAGTGCCCGATTTCCTTTCTGCCCTCTACGACAAAAAGAGAGTTCTCGCGCCGGGTACGAGATTTTTCCCCAAGCGCGAGAAGCATCTTGATTTTAGAATTCTGTGCAGAAGTTATCGTTTCTGTCCGCATTGACTATTCCTGTTCGTTAGCCTCGTTCTTGCTCGGCATCTTCTCAGGTCTCATCTGCGGGAAGAAGAGAACGTCCTGGATGGTAGTGTTGCCGGTCATGAGCATTGTCAGACGGTCGATACCCATTCCCAAGCCTGATGTAGGCGGCATACCGTATTCGAGAGCGCGGAGGAAGTCATAGTCAATGAACATTGCCTCGTCGTCTCCGTTGCTCTTGAGCCTGGCCTGCTCCTCGAAACGTTCCCTCTGGTCGATAGGGTCATTGAGCTCTGAATAGGCATTGGCAAGCTCGTGGCCGCATACGAACAGTTCGAAACGCTCTGTAAGGGTCGGGTCGTTTCTGTGTCTCTTGGTGAGAGGTGACATTTCCACAGGGTAGTCAGTGACGAATGTAGGCTGCACGAAATGTTTCTCGCAATATTCTCCGAAGATGGCGTCGATCAGTTTGCCCACGCCCATGGACGGCTCGATTTCCACATTGAGTTTCTTGCAGGTCTCGCGGAGCTGTTCCACATCCATGCCCTTCACGTTGATACCGGTGTATTCCTTGATGGCATCGAGAATGCCGATTTTCTTGTACGGCGCCTTGAAGTCGATTTCCACGCCCTCGTTCATCACTGTGGTCTTTCCGTAGAGGTTCATCGCGATCTTTTCGAGAAGGTTCTCGACGAACTCCATCATCCAGATATAGTCCTTGTAGGCCACATAGATTTCCATACATGTGAACTCAGGGTTGTGGGTCTTGTCCATGCCCTCGTTGCGGAAATCCTTGGCGAACTCATAGACACCGTCATAGCCTCCCACGATAAGTCTCTTCAGATAAAGCTCATTGGCAATACGCAGATACAGAGGGATGTCCAATGCATTGTGATGCGTGATGAACGGTCTTGCCGTAGCGCCGCCAGGTATCGACTGGAGAATCGGGGTCTCCACCTCCAGACAGCCTGCATTGTTGAAATACTCACGCATCGTAGCGATAATCTTGGCCCTCTTGATGAAAGTGTCCTTTACCTGAGGGTTTACGATGAGGTCCACATATCTCTGTCTGTATCTGAGCTCCGGATCGGTGAACGCGTCGTGCACCTTGCCGTCAGCCTCCTTCACGATAGGAAGAACTTTCAATGACTTGCTGAGGAGAGTGAGCTCCTTGGCGTGAACCGTAAGCTGGCCTGTCTGTGTGTGGAATGCGAATCCCTTGATGCCCACCACGTCACCGATGTCGAGAAGTTTCTTGAATACGGTGTTGTACATGGTCTTGTCCTCACCAGGGCAGATCTCATCACGTTTCACATAGACCTGTATCCTTCCGGTGGAATCCTGAAGCTCCATGAAAGAAGCGGCTCCCATGATTCTTCTGGACATGATTCTTCCTGCAATACATACGTCCTGGAAATTTCCTTTCTCCGGATCATATTCAGCCTCAATGACTTTCGCAGTCGCATTTACAGGGTACAACGGAGCCGGATAAGGCTCGATTCCAAGCTCTCTGAGTTTGTCGAGGGACTCTCTTCTGATGAGTTCCTGCTCGCTCAATTCCAAATTTGCCATATCTTTTATTTCAATATTTTTTATTCTCGGTAAGTGTCACGCAACCAATCTCTGCGGATGATCTCCGCCATTTCGCGACATCTACAAAATTACATATTTAATTCTAAAATTGAAATAATTAAGGTATCTTTGTATGTTATGCCGAAAGAAAGAGAATGGAGATTAAGGGCTCCGGCCGATCCGGAGAATGTGAAACAGCTCTCAGCAGAGCTGGGGGTGGATCCTGTGCTTGCGACTTTGCTTGTCCACAGGGGCATCCGGACATTTGAGGAAGCCCGCTCGTTTTTCAGACCGAACCTGTCAGACATCCATGACCCGTTCCTGATGAAGGATATGGACAAGGCAGTGGAGCGTCTTGAAAAGGCAGTGTCCGGCAATGAAAAGGTTCTCGTCTATGGAGACTATGACGTGGACGGGACTACAGCAGTGGCATTGGTCTATTCTTTTATCCGCAGGCTGACTTCTTCTGTGGATTTCTACATTCCCGACAGATATGACGAGGGCTATGGCGTGTCCAAAAAGGGTATCGACTGGGCTGCGGAAAACGGTTTCAGGCTCATTATAACATTGGACTGCGGAATCAAGGCCATCGACAAGGTAGAATATGCCGCATCCAAGGGCATTGACATAATCATCTGCGACCATCATCTTCCGGAATCGGAGATTCCTGCGGCTGTGGCGGTGCTGGACCCGAAGAGGGAGGATTGCCATTATCCTTTCGACGACCTTTCCGGTTGCGGTGTCGGCTTCAAACTGGTTCAGGCATATTCCGCCAAATGCGGAATTCCGTTCGAGTCGCTGCTTCCGTTGCTGGACCTGCTGGTGGTAAGTATCGCTTCCGATCTGGTTTCAGTGGTGGGGGAGAACCGCGTGCTGGCGCATTTCGGACTTAAATGGCTGAACGAGAAGCCTCGCGTGGGGCTCAAGGCCATGATCAGTCTGGCGAATTTGGAGCCGGAGCACATCACCATAGACGATATCGTATTCAAAATCGGCCCGAGGATCAATGCCGCAGGACGTATGGAGTCAGGCCGACTCGCAGTGGAACTGCTTACTGCAGAGGACGATATGACCGCGATGAGCATCGGCACGAAGATCAATGACAATAACAACGAGCGGAAGAGCATTGACCGTGAAATCACCAAGGAGGCCTTGGATATGGTTCAGAACGGAACCTGCTGCACATCTGAAAATGCAGTAATCGTCTATGGCCCGGAGTGGAACAAGGGTGTCGTGGGAATTGTCGCTTCCCGACTTGTCGAAGCATATTACAAGCCGACTTTCGTGCTCACCAAGTCAAATGGTTTCATAACAGGCTCTGCAAGAAGTGTCAGAGGCTTCGACCTTTACGATGCCATCAGCAGCTGCGCGGACCTGCTCGAGAACTATGGCGGACACATTTATGCTGCCGGCTTGACGATGCGTGAGGAAAACCTTGCGGAATTCGCTTCAAGGATAGACAGATACGTAAGCAGCCACATCACCAAGGAGATGGTGACGCCTGTAATCGATGTGGATTCGGAAATAAACTTCTCGCAGATAACCCCGAAGTTTTTCAGGGTGCTCAAGCAGTTCCAGCCGTTCGGTCCGGGCAACAGTTCTCCGGTTTTCCTTACCCGGAATGTGTATGATGACGGAAACGGCCGCAAAGTCGGTCCGGGTGGTCAGCATCTGAAACTGGAACTCATTCAGGAATCGCAGCCTTACCATCAGGTGTCGGCCATAGCATTCAACATGGCTGATTCATTCGAGCATATCCGCAACGGCAATCCTGTCGATGTATGCTACAGCATCGTGGAGAACTATTATAGAGGAAATTCCACACTCCAGCTGCGTATAAAGGATATTCACGAGCGGGAAGACATCATATAGCCACGGGCTGAACCTGTCCCGCGTCTCGCACTTCATTGTCCTGATTCCTCAGTCGCTCTTGCGATTTCTTCGGCGATTTCGCCGTATTCCTTTCCGTCTATGTCAATGATTATGTGGGCGGTACGCTCATAGATCCGTTCACGTTCCGCCATCAGTTGCTCAACCCGTCTGACAAGCGTCTCCCGGTCAGGCAGGTCCTTCAGCATCGGCCTGTCCTCAGACCACATGGTCAGATTGTAAACAAGAGTTTCTATACTCGCCCTCAGATAGATGCAGGTAGTCCGGTCATGGACAAGTCTGGCGGATTCCGGCGAAGTCAATGTCCCTCCGCCCAGCGAAAGCACCTTCACCCCGTTTCCGGAAATGATCCGGGCCAATGCCGTTGCTTCGATTGCCCTGAACCCGGATTCTCCGTCTTCCGCGAAAATCTGCCCTATACTGCGTCCCGCCTCTTTTTCCACAGCTTTATCCAGGTCAATGAAATCCCACCCCTTGAGTCGGTTCAGTTCCTGGGCGGTGCAGGTTTTCCCGCACCCCATAAAGCCGGTCAGAGTTATCATAGCCTACAAGTCGAACAGATTAGGCTCCTCTTCGCTTTCGTCAGCATTGTCGCTTTCGCCTATGTCTCCACGGCTTTCCGTCTCGTCTGACGGCTCGTGGTACATTGACTCCGGTGAGAAATCGTCTGAAGAGTCCTCCTCTATGTTTGCAGAAATGGCTTCATGCACTTCCTGAAGTTCCTCATCGTCTTCCGGCTTGTGAAGCGGTTCGATGAACTCCACCTTGAGCACATCCAGCCTGTGGCATCTGTTACCCTTGGCCGCGATACCTTTCTTTGCGATAAATTCCTCAGCATCAAATACTTCCGGCTCTCTATTTTCGTGTCTTCCGGTGAAGTACACCTTGAACTGAGGATGCTTGTCCGCACTGAAGTCGGCAAGATAGTTGCCCCTTCCTTCAGGGATGAACTGGGCAGGAGTATTGTCGCTCAATGTGAATGAGAAGCGCTTGATATAGAACAGTTTGGCCGACCCGTCGTAGTAAAGTGCAGCATAGGTCCTGTTCTCGTCGTATTTCTCGATTCTCAGCAGGTCGCCCTGATATCTGTTGCTCAGGTCGTATGAAGTCGTATAGTATGTGCCGTTCTTGAAGATTGCAAGAATCTTGTCATCTCCGCTGAACTGTCCGAGCAGCTCTCCACGTCCATCTTCATTGAGCCTCATCACGTCAGGGTCGAACCAGACGTCCTTTCCGCCGATTGTGGAAACACCTTTGGACTTCTGGGTGATGCGGCGTACTGCATTCTTGGTCACGACATTGCCTCGGGACAGTTTGCCCTTGATCGCAAGCTCGGAGAAATCGTACTCCATGCTGAGATTCTTGAGCCGCGGTCTCGGTATGAACGTGAGTTTCACGGTCTCAGCCTCTCCGTTGTGGTTTACTGTGAACCACACGATCTTGGAACCCGGCTTGCCCTGAGTGATGTCGTATTCCTTGTCTCTGGTGATGCTCGTGATGGCAAACCTCTTGGCGTAGTACAGGTCGGACTTGCCGTCTCTGTAGATTACGTTGTAGATGGTACGTGTGTCTCCACGGTTGAAAATGCCCACATAGAGCAGGTCCTTGCCGAAGAAGTCCTTCTCCACCACCTTCTTGATCCAATATTTGCCCTCCTTGTTGATAACTACGACCTCAGACATGTCCGAGCAGTCGCAGATGTATTCGCTCTCGTCTTTCTTGAGTCCGATTCCCACGAATCCTTCCGCGAGATTGGCGTAAAGCTTGGCATTGTTGCTGACAACCTTGGTGGCGGCGATAGTCTCGAATCCGGTAATCTCGGTTCTTCGAGGGAAATCTTTTCCGTATTTGGTCTTCAGACCCTTGAAGAACTTGATGGTGTATTCTGTGATATGTTCGATCTGGTCATTGACAGTCTTGAGTTCTTTCTCGATTTCAAGTATCTTCTGGTCAATGACTTTCGTGTCGAATTTGGATATTTTGCGGACAGGCTTCTCCACGAGTTTGAGGATATCCTCCTTCGTGATTTCCCTGAGCAGCTTGTCCTGGTATTCCTTCATCTTGGAGAAGATGTCGCCCACCTGGGCCTCCCAGCTCTTCTGGTCCTCTTCCAGGAGTTTGTAAATCCTGTTCTCGAAGAAGATCTTTTCCAATGAAGTGTAATGCCAGTTGTCCTCGAGCTCATTCTTCTTGATTTCGAGCTGCTGGCGGAGCAGATCCCTTGTGTGCTCCGTGTCGTAGATGAGGATGTCATCCACGCTCAGGAACTGAGGCTTGTTGTCCTTGATGACGCAGGCGTTCGGTGCGATCGTGGTCTCGCAGTCCGTGAATGCGTACAATGCATCGATGGTCTTGTCAGGGGAAACATCATTCGGAAGATGGATGACAAGGTCCGCCTCTGCGGTGGTCATGTCTTCGATCTTCTTGATCTTGATTTTTCCCTTGTCCTTCGCCTTCAAGATGGAATCCACGAGGATGTGAGTCGTCTTTCCGTAAGGTATCTCCTTGATGGCCAATGTGCTCTTGTCAATCTTCTCGATTTTCGCCCTTACCTTGACGCTGCCTCCGCGCTTTCCCTTCATGTATTTGGAACAGTCGGCGTATCCTCCTGTCGGGAAGTCAGGAAGCAGCTCGAACGGTTTGCCTTCGAGATATGCTATGGATGCGTCTATCAGTTCATTGAAATTATGAGGAAGGATCTTGGATGCCATACCGACGGCAATTCCTTCCGTGCCCTGTGCAAGCAGCAGAGGAAAACGTACCGGGAGCTCTACCGGTTCCTGGTTCCTTCCGTCGTATGAAGTCATCCATTCCGTGATCTTCGGGTCGAAAATCACATCCTTCGCGAATTTGCTCAGACGGGCCTCGATATATCGTCCTGCAGCGTTAGGGTCGCCTGTGAGGATGTTACCCCAGTTACCCTGGCAGTCTATGGCATAGCCTTTCTGTCCCAACTGGACGAGAGCTCCAAGTATGGAGGCGTCTCCGTGCGGATGGTAATGCATAGCCTCGCCCACGATTCCGGCCACTTTGCTGTAGGCTCCGGTATCATGTTCGTACATTGCGTGCAGAACACGTCTTTGAACAGGCTTGAGGCCATCCACGATATTCGGGACGGCTCTCTGGAGAATCACGTAGGAAGAATAGTCGAGGAACCAGTCCTTGAACATGCCCGACAGCTTGTATTTCTTGCTGTCACTTCCCAAGAGTTTCTCGTATTTGTCCGATGGAGTCGCCGAAGAGTCGTCAATCGGCTCTTCATTCAAGTTCTCATCATCATCCAGCTCGTCCTTAGACAGCTCGTCATCGTCAAATTCTTTCATAAAGTCTGATTTTCAAATAATTATTCTTCGTATCCGAACTTCCTGAGTTCTTTACGGTTCTCCCTCCAGCCTTCATCCACCTTCACGAACATTGACAAGAATACCTTTTTCTGGAAGAAATCCTCCATTTCGATTCTTGCCTTCGTGCCCGTGCGTTTCAATGCGCTTCCCCCCTTGCCGATGATGATTCCTTTCTGGGAATCCCTCATCACATAGATTACGGCGCTGATTTCGTAGCGTTCCTCGCCTTCCTTGAACTGTTCGATCTCCACTTCGCAGCAGTAAGGAATCTCCTCAGAGTAGTTCTCCAGAATCTGTTCCCTGATGATTTCAGAAGCGAAGAATCTGAGATTCTTGTCCGTGAAAGCGTCTTTGTCGAACCAGGCCGGCGATACCGGAAGTCGTGAAATAACGGCATTCAGAACACTGTCAATGTTGAATTTCTCTTTTGCTGAAACAGGTATGATCAGCGCCCCGGGTATCCTTTCCTGCCATTCCGACATGGTCTTGACCACTTTTTCCTGGTCACTTACGTCGATTTTGTTTATCACGATGATGACAGGGCATTCCACCCTCTTCAGCTTTTCGATATATTCAGCGTTCTTGTCCGCTTTTTCCACAACATCGGTCACGTACAATATGACGTCCGCGTCACCGATGGCGGTGTCCACGAAGTCCATCATATTTTCCTGCAGCCTGTAGTTCGGCTTGAGAATACCAGGCGTGTCGGAATAGACAATCTGATAGTTCTCTCCATTGACAATGCCCCTGATCCTGTGCCTTGTAGTCTGGGCCTTCGCCGTGACGATGGACAGTTTCTCACCGACCAGGGCATTCATAAGAGTGGACTTGCCGACATTCGGATTACCGATGATGTTGACAAATCCCGCTCTGTGCTCTTCCGGTTCCTGAATCTTGTTCATACCTTATACGTATGAGCCCATTTTCAGGACATTGGCTTCACCTTCAGAAAGATATCTCCACTCGCCTTTCTTCAGTCCCTTCTTTGTAAGGCCTGCGAAATATACGCGGTCGAGAGCCTTCACATCATAGCCCAAGGATTCGAAAATCCTTCTGACAATGCGGTTCTTTCCCGAGTGAATCTCGATGCCGAGCTTTCTATGGTCTTCAGCGTCAATGTATTCGAGCTCGTCAGCCTTGATGTCTCCATCTGAAAGGGTGATGCCGTTTACTATCTTGTCGAAGTCTTCCTGCTCAAGCGGCTTGTCCAGGATGACCTGATAGATCTTCTTCTTGTCGTATGACGGATGTGTGAGCCTTTCAGCGATTTCTCCGTCATTGGTGAACATGAGTACACCTGTCGTGCTCTTGTCCAGACGGCCTACAGGGAATACTCTTGCGCTGCAGTTCTTGAGCAGGTCCATGACAGTCTTGTCTGCATGAGGATCGCTTGCAGTGGTGACATATCCCTTAGGTTTGTTCATAACGATATATACCTTCTCTTCACCGCGGATTCTTTCACCGTTGAAACGGATATCGTCTGTGAGGACATTGACCTTGGTGCCGAGTTCAGAGATGACTTCTCCGTTCACAGTGACCACGCCGGCCTGTATATACTGGTCTGCTTCACGACGTGAGCAGATGCCTGAGTTTGCAATGAACTTGTTCAGACGGATCACTTCCTTGATAGGAGTCTCTACGTAATCATTGTCTGAAAGCTGTATCTGGTCGAGCTGCGGCTTTCTGCTCAGCATCATATTGATGCTCTTCTCGTCAGCGTCATTGAATTTGTACGGATTTGGTTTGGCTTGGCCTCTCTTGGCATTGCCTCTTGCCGGGGTGCGTGCAGCATCTCCTCTGCCGCCGAATTTTGCGCCTTTGTTGAATCCGCCTCTTCCTGCGCCGTTGTCACGGCTGTCTCGAGGGCCGAATGCCCTTCTGCCTGATGGAGCGAAACTTCTGCCTGACGGGCCGAAACTTCTCTCGGATGAGCCGTAGCTGCTTCTTCTCTCTGAAGAATCACCATAACTGCGACCTTCAGACGGGTGTCCGTAGCTGCTCCTTCTGTCCTGGCTGCCGTAACTTCTTCTGTCAGAGTTGCCGTAGCTGCTTCTGTCAGAATGGCCGTAGCTGTTTCTTCTCTCTGAAGAATCGCCATAACCGCGCCCCTCAGACGGGCGTCCGTAGCTGCTTCTCCTGTCCTGGCTGCCGTAACTTCTTCTGTCAGAATTGCCATAGCTGCTTCTTCTCTCTGAAGAATCACCGTAACTGCGGCCTTCAGACGGACGGCCGTAACTGCTCCTTCTGTCAGAGCTGCCGTAGCTGCTTCTTCTGTCCTGGCTTCTGCCGTAGCTTCCGTGTCCTTCGGAGCTGCCGTAGGACCGTCTTCCATAGGTCCTTTCTTCTCCTGATGAATTTCTTCCCTCAGAACTGTAAGATCTTCTTTCTGCAGGTCCTTCTGATGATGAATAGACCTTTCCGGAAATGCGAGGCCGTCTCGGTCTCAGCTTTCTTCCCTCTGCGGTAAAACCGCTCTTGTTGTTTTCTTCCATTTGGATTTTGCCCTCTGCGGGCGTTTAATTGTTATATGGCTCACGCCATTGGTATAAAAATATATTGTCGGCTTACGCCGTGTTTTCGTTTATTTCAATCTGAATATGTAAGTAATCTTGCCTTTCTGCAGGGCCGGAGCATCGGCATCCATATTGAAATGCGTGCTCAGCGCTGCTTTTCTGGCTGCCTGCCAGAGGTCGGCATTGTTTACGGTAGTTCCCTGTGCTCCCGGAAGAGCTTTGGTGACTTTGCCGTAATTGTCCACCCATATATCTACAACTACTATGCCTTCTTCCTGAACACTGTATTCTGGTTTGGCTATGACTCCCACTGTCTTTCTGCCTTTCAGTACGGCATTCGGCGTATTGGAATTTATGGACGTGTGGGTATTTCCCTGGGCATGTCCGGCTTTCAGCGCGTCGCTTACCTTCGCTGCTGTCTGCGCTGCCAATGTGTCCTTCGCGTTTTTGTTCTTCGCTGCGCTGAACAGGGCTTTCTTGTTTATCGGCTTTTCTCTTTCAGGCTCGTATTTCTCCACGTCTCCGAAATCGTCCACCGTCGATTCTTCGGCAAGATTGTTCTTCGTGCCTTTCTCCATCGCCTCGGATTTCTGTGCAAGCTCTACTGGCCTGGTCCTGTCAGGAGTCTCTGACTGCGGCATTGACACTCTCAGGTGCTGCCTTACCGGTTCTTTTTCTGCTTCTTCTGTGAAGTCCACCAGGAAAACCTGCTCAGGTGGCGGCGGATAAATGTATGTGAGCCCGCTGAAACTGCCGAAAGCAATCAGGCCGGTATGAAACAGCACAGTGGCGACTACTGCAATAACCGTCCCTGTACGTTCCCTCCGTTTCTGTATTTCCCGATATTCTTTCATGACTATTCAGGCTGCGTCGCCAGTATGACTTTGTAGTGGTTACGCTTGGCTATGTTCATCAATGCCACGATTTCCTTCACCGGCACGCTTTCGTCAGCGTAGATGGAGAAAGTCGGATCCTCATCGCTCTGAAGAAGGTTTACGAGATCATCCTCCACTTCATTGAACGGAACAGGCTGCTCGTCACCATTGATGTGGTAGGTGAACTGGCCGTTGTTCCAGTCCTTTACGGATACGCTCACGGTAGCCTTCGCGGACACTTGCCCCGTGCTTTTCGGCAGGAGGAGCTTGAGCGCGTTCGGATTCACGAGCGTGGATGTTATGAGAAAGAAGATGAGCAGCAGGAAGACGAGGTCGGTCATTGACGACATCGCCGTTTCATGCAGACTCTTCGTTTGTCTTTTGAATGCCATCAGTAAATGTTTCTAAGATTCTTTGTTGCCTTCAGGTTCCTGCAGAAGGTCCATGAAATCAATGGTCGCGTTCTCCATCTTGAATACTACGTCTGAGATGTTGGAAGTCAGGTAGTTGTATCCGAAGTATGCGAGAATGCCGACGATAAGACCGCCCACTGTGGTGATCATCGCCGTATAGATACCGCTGGAAAGCAGCGTTATGTCGATGTTGTTTCCTGCATTGGCCATATTGAAGAATGCCTGGACCATACCGAGTACGGTTCCGAGGAATCCGATCATAGGCGCGCCGCCGGATATCGTGGCGAGGATAGGAAGACCTTTTTCAAGTCTTGCCACTTCTGTGTTGCCGGTGTTCTCGATGGCGGTCTGGATGTCAGAGAGTGGACGTCCGATACGGGACAGGCCTTTTTCCACAAGTCTCGCAACCGGAGAGTCGAACCTCTCACAAAGGGACTGTGCTGATTTGATTTTGCCTTCGCGGATATAGTCGCGGATATCGCGCATGAAGTTCGCGTCGATGGTGCTTGCCTGATGGATCATCCACCATTTCTTGCCGAAAATGTAGATGGCGATTATGGACAATGCCAAGAGGACCAGCATGAGCCAGCCGCCTTTTGTGGCCATTTCCAGAAGGTGCATTTCTTCTTCATGAGGAACAGCTTGCGCTGCTGCCTGTGCTGCGGCTGAGAAATCGGTTGAATCCAAGCCTGCGGTCTGTAAGAGATTGAACAACATATTTTGTTACTTTTTTATTTTGTCAATTATTCCGTCATTTGGTCTAAAGTCTGATGACTTGGCCTAAAGGAGTGCAAATTTACGAATTTTCATTGATTTTCCTAAAGGGAATCAGCCATCTCCGAACTTTTTTTCAGTCGTTTTCAAGATAGGCACACTCCGTGAGAAACAATGCATGGCCTGGAACGGATTGGCCTGCATCAGAGCGGGTTCCGTGGTCCACGAGTTCTCCTATCCATTCCGGAGAGCGTTTCCCGCGTCCGATTTCTATCATTGACCCGACGATCGCCCTGACCATATTCCGCAGAAACCTGTCGGCGCGGACTGTAAAGACGATATAATCTCCGTCAATGCAGGGATAACCCATTATCCTGACATGGTCCGGTGTCCAGGTCTCCCATCTGGCATCGGTGATGTTGCAGACGGACGTCTTGTTGTTTCCGCCGACTTTTTCGAAGCAGCTGAAATCGTGTTCGCCCAGAAGCAGCGCCGCCCCGCGGTTCATCGCCTCAAGGTCCAGGGGCAATGTGAAGAGGTATGACCTGTCCGACATGAACGGGTCCTTCTTCCGATGTATGAAGTACTTGTACTCCCTGCTCGTGGCATCGAACCTCGAATGGAAGTCATCTCTGACCGCCGAGACTTCGTGCACAGCGATTTCAGCGGGTAAGATGGCATTTAATTTGTAGCGCAGGAAGTCCGTGTCGATATCGGGGGAGGATTCCGCGTCGAAGTGCGCGATATAGTTTATTGCATTGACTTTGGTGTCAGTCCTTCCGGCTCCGGTTATCGTGATGCTTTCGTTCAGGAGCGTTTTCAATGCTCTTTGCAGGCATTCCTGAACGGAAGGGGCGTTTGGCTGAATCTGCCAGCCGGAGAAGGCTGAACCATTGTAGGACAGGCGTATGCGATATCTCATTTTGTGCTCTTTATATGGCACAAAGATAGTGGTATGTTGAAAATTAAACAATAATATAATGGATAGTGTGAATATCAAGGAACTTAACGACAGGATTCAGCGTGAAAGTTCTTTTGTCGATTTGTTGTCAATGGAAATGGGCAAGGTCATTGTCGGGCAGAAACAGCTGGTGGAGAACCTGCTGATAGGTCTGCTCGCGAACGGCCATATCCTTCTTGAAGGTGTGCCTGGTCTGGCCAAGACATTGGCTATAAACACTTTGGCCCAGGCGGTCAGCGCCAAGTTCAGCCGAATTCAGTTTACCCCTGACCTTCTTCCTGCGGACGTGATAGGTACTCTTATCTACTCTCAGAAGAATGAGCGTTTCGAAGTTCACAAAGGCCCTGTTTTCGCCAATTTCGTACTTGCGGATGAAATCAACCGTTCTCCGGCCAAGGTGCAGTCAGCATTGCTCGAAGCGATGCAGGAGAGGCAGGTCACGATAGGCGAGGAGACCTACAAGCTCCCTGAGCCGTTCCTTGTCATGGCTACCCAGAACCCTATCGAGCAGGAAGGTACATATCCGCTTCCTGAAGCCCAGGTGGACCGATTCATGCTGAAAGTGGTCGTGTCCTATCCTAAGAAGGAAGAGGAAAGGCAGATTATCCGTATGAACAATACCGGAGAGTTCCCTAAAGCGCAGCCTGTGGTTTCGCCGGAGGATATCGTAAGGGCAAGACAGGTGGTACGTGACGTGTATATGGACGAGAAAATCGAGAAGTACATCGTGGATATTGTATATGCCACCAGAACACCTGAGGACTATAACCTCAAGGCCCTGTCAGGACTCATTTCATACGGTGCGTCTCCGCGTGCCAGCATTTCATTGTCAATGGCGGCGAAGGCATATGCGTTCATAAAGAGAAGAGGCTATGTGATTCCCGAGGATGTGCGCGCGGTCTGCAACGAGGTGCTCCGTCATCGTATAGGTCTGACTTATGAGGCTGAAGCTGAGAATGTTACCACTGAGAATATCATATCACAGGTTCTCAATGCAGTAATTGTTCCTTAGGAGAGGAAAGAAATGGACTCTAAAGCAAGCGACCTGCTCAAGAAGGTCAGGAAAATAGAAATCAGAACGAGGGCTCTGTCGCATCAGATATTTGCGGGCGAGTACCATTCTGCGTTCAAAGGACGCGGTATGGCATTCAGCGAAGTGCGTGAGTATCAGTATGGTGACGATGTGAGGAACATGGACTGGAATGTCACCGCCCGCTTGCGTTCCCCTTACGTGAAAGTGTTTGAGGAGGAGCGTGAGATGACGGTGATGCTGCTCATTGACATAAGCCGTTCAGGTTTCTTCGGGACAGTCGGAGGCACCAAGCGTGACTTGATTGCCGAGATTGCCGCCGTGCTGTCATTTTCGGCGATTCTGAACAATGACAAGGTCGGCGCCCTGTTCTTCAGCGACAAGGTGGAGAAATTCATCCCGCCGAAAAAAGGACGCAGCCATCTTCTCCATATAATAAGGGAAATCATCGAGCTTGAGCCGAGTTCCTCAGGTACGGACATCAGCGCGGCGTTGAGGTTTCTGACCAATGCCATAAAGCAGAAATGCACGGCTTTTCTCTTGTCGGACATGATGGATACCGATGCAGAGGGCAATCCTAATTATGAGGATGCCATAAAGGTGGCAGTGAACAGGCACGACCTGTCAGTCATCAAGATATATGATCCCCGTGAGCGGGTGGTGCCGGATGTGGGACTTGTCAATGTCAAGGACTCGGAGACCGGGGAAAGCGCCTGGGTGAACACATCCAGCCGCAAGATGCGCAAGGCTTATGCGCAGGCGACCAAAAATGCGGATGACAAGGCGCTGAAACTCCTCAGGCGTTATCAGATAGACAGTGTGGACATATCCACGGGCTCTGATTATGTAAGAGGGCTTATGGCGTTCTTTGATAAACGATAATTTATGTTGAAGCGATTATACATATATGTATTGGCGACGGTGCTCTTGGCTTTGCCTTCTTTCTTAGCTAAGGCGGATGCTGACAGCACTCGTGTCGTGTTTGCAGGAGACGCTTTCCTGAAGCCTCTGCAGAAACGGGACAGCGTGCTGATTGCGGACCAGATGAAATATGGTTTCCGTCTGGACAATGTCAAGGCAGGTACAGCCCTGGCGCTTCCTGATCTGTCACAGGGTATCCGTGACAGCGTGGAAGTGGTGGAAGGCTGGAGCCTCGATACGCTGAAATTCAGGAAGAAGAAGGCGGAGATGGACATTGAAGGCAGTATTGTCATCACCTCGTTTGACGAAGGCGCGTACGACCTTCCTCCGATTGCGGTCATGAGAACATTGCCCGACGGTCAGACTGATACGCTTTTCTTCAAGGGCCTTCATCTGGATGTAACGACAATGCCGGTGGACACGGCGACCTACAAGCCTCACGATATCAAGGCCCAGATGCGCTATCCTGTCACGTTCAGGGAAATCCTGCCGTATCTGCTTGGCGGACAGCTGCTTGCGGTGCTCATAATATTGGCGGTGGCGCTTTATATGATACATAAGAAGAAGGGCGCGGAAGAAGCAGGGTCCAGCGAGCCTGCATATATCGTGGCGCTCAAGAAACTGGACAAGTTCAGAGGCAACAAACTCTGGGCGCCTGAAAAGCAGAAGCAGTTCTACAGCGGAATAACAGACGTGCTGAGAGAATACATAGTGGCAAGATTCGGTATAGGCGCGATGGAAATGACCACTGCGGAAATTTTTGAAGGACTGAAGGACAAGGATATACCGCAGCCTCTGATGGAGGAGACGCGCGGACTGTTCCTTATGTCAGACCTTGTCAAGTTTGCCAAGATGACCGTTACAGACGAGGACAATGTCAAGGCTGTCCCTACTGCCGTGCGTTTCGTAACCTCGACCTGGAAATATGAGGAAGAAGAGTCCTCCGAGTCCGGTGCCGAAGACAAAAAGGAGGCCAAGTGATGTTTTTCGAATATCCTCATCTTCTGTGGCTGCTGCTCGTTCCGGTATTGCTTATAGCCCATTACATTTACCTGGAGCTTGCAGGACGCCGCCCTCATCTGAGAGTTCCGGACGTGAAATTCTGGAAAGCGGGAGGCCGTTCAGCAATGTCGGTGCTCAGGCATGTGCCGTTCATATTGCGTACTGCGGCTCTTGTGATGATAATCATAGCCATTGCCAGACCGCGTTCTTCTACCAAGATGGACAAGATCGACACTGAAGGCATTGACATAGTCCTTGCTATGGACGTTTCTACCAGTATGTTGGCCAGGGATTTCACGCCAGACAGAATCAGCGCGGCGAAAGACATTGCCATCGAGTTCATTTCGCAGAGGCCGTCCGACAGGATGGGAATCGTGGTCTTTGCCGGCGAGAGCTATACGCAGTGTCCGCTCACTACCGACAGGGCGACATTGATAAACCTGATGAAGGAGATAGAAACCGGTCTCATCGAGGACGGTACTGCCATCGGCAACGGTCTTGCTACCGCTGTGGCGAGGATGCAGTCGTCAGATGCGAAGAGCCGCGTGGTGATTCTTCTGACCGACGGTGTGAACAACAGCGGAGAAATCACTCCGCAGATGGCGGCGGACATAGCCAAGACCTATGGCGTGAGAGTATATACTATAGGTGTGGGAGCCAACGGTACGGCTCCATATCCGGTGATTACGCCGTGGGGCGTGCAGGTGCAGGATGTGCAGGTGGAAATAGACGAGGACCTGCTCAGGAGCATTGCGGAGACTACCGGCGGAAAGTATTTCAGGGCTACGGACAATACCAAGCTCTCCGAAATATACAGTGAAATCAATAAGATGGAGAAGGCAAAAACTACGGTGGACAGCTTCCCTGTATATAAGGAAATGTTCACGCCGTTTGCTCTCGCAGCGTTGCTCTGCCTGCTGCTTGAAGTTTGTATGTGCTTCGCCATCAAGAGATTGCCTTAAAAGGGCGGAAAGAAAGGATTTGTTATGATATATTTTGCACAAGCACAGTATCTGTTTCTCCTCCTGTTGGTGCCGGTTTTCCTGGTGCTGTACGGGGTGGTGAGATACAGGCGTGTCCGCAATATAAGAAAGTTCGGTGACGAGAAGCTGGTGAAGGACCTTATGCCGTCCTACTCCGGAGCGAAAGGCTGGACGAGGATAATCTTGTTCTCGCTTGCTTTTCTGTTCTTCAGCATTGGCCTTGCCCGTCCTCAGATAGGTGCCAAACTCAAGGAGCACAAGAGCAAGGGCGCCGAGGTGATGATTGCCCTGGACGTGTCCAACTCAATGCTGGCCAAGGACTACTCTCCGAATCGTCTGGAGCGAGCCAAACTGGCGATATCCCGCCTGGTGGACAAGCTCAACGGAGACCGCATCGGTCTTGTACTGTTCGCCGGGACATCATTTGTCCAGCTTCCTATCACGACCGACTACGTGTCGGCGAAAATGTTCTTGGGAAACATTTCCACGGAGTCGGTTCCTGTCCAGGGAACTGCCATGGGTGACGCCATCAACACTTGCATAAGAAGTTTCAGTGCCCAGAGTGAGAACAGCCGTGCCATAGTGGTCATCACTGACGGTGAAAACCATGAGGACGACCCTATGTCGGCAGCGAAGCAGGCGGCTGAGATGGGCATATCCGTATATACGATAGGTGTCGGTTCTTCTCAGGGACAGCCTATCCCGATGAAGGACGGTCTGCTTAAGGATTCCAATGGAAATATCGTGGTGACGAAGCTCGACGAAGCTACGCTCAAGCAGGTTGCCCAGGCAGGAAAGGGCGCCTATGTGCATGCGGGGAATGATGAATTCGGACTGAATCCGATTATCGACAATATCAGGAAACTTAATGACGAGGAATTCAATTCCATCGTTTTCGAAGAATATGACGAACAGTATATGTATTTCTTTGCGATTGCGCTCGTGCTGCTGGTTGTCCAGATGCTGATAGGGGAACGCAAGGTGTTCGGAAATCTGTTCGCTAAAAATTGAGTTTGTTTATGAGGTGGTTTAGAAATGTTGTTGCGGTGATGACAATGCTGTGTGCACTGTCATTGACCGTATCCGCCCAGGTGGACAGGCACGATGTGCGTGCGGGAAACCGCAAGTTCCGCAAGGGGGACTGGAAGGCCGCAGATATATCTTACAGGAAGGCACTTGTGAAGGATTCCACATCGGTTCCTGCCAATTTCAATCTTGCCAATACGCTCTACCGTACCGAGAACTATGATGAGGCGGCCAAGACGATGGAAAAGATCAAGGATTCGGCTCCGTCTTCGGCCAATGCCGCTGATTATTTCTACAATGTCGGGGATATAGCGATTGCCAAGAAGGACTGGCAGGGCGCCGTGACCGCGTTCAAGGAGTCGCTTCTGCGCAATCCTGGCGACCTGGAGGCGAAGGAGAACTATATCTACGCCAAGAAGATGCTTGAAAATCAGCAGAACGGTGGCGGCGGAAATGGTCAGGACAACCAGGATAATCAGGATAATCAGCAGAACAAGGATGACCAGAATGGCCAGGGTGACCAGAACCAGGATCAGAACAAGGACAAAAATCAGGACCAGAATGACCAGAACAATCAGTCTCAGCAGAACAATCAGAACAATCAGAACAATCAGAACAATCAGAGCGGTCAGCAGGACGGTCAGCAGATGAAGATTTCACCGCAGCAGGCCCAGCAGATGTTGAGGGCCATTCAGGCTAAGGAAAAAGAGACCCAGGACAAGGTGAACAAGGAAAAGGCAGAGGCTCTCAAGTCGAGACAGAAGGAAAAGAACTGGTAACTGAAGAAGGAGAAGAATATGTTGGATATCGTAAGAAAAACAGGATTGACGATGCTGTTGGCGCTCATCACACTGACAGCTTTCGCCCAGACGGAAATCAAGGTGGATGCTCCGAATATCGTGGAGTCGGACGAGCAGTTCAATGTCACGTTCATAATCGAAGGCAGCAGCCGCCCGGGGAATTTCAGTTGGGCACCGGGAGATGATTTTACTTTGGTGTGGGGACCTCAGAGCGGCTCTTCGTCCAGCGTAAGCATAATCAATGGAAAGAGGACATCGTCATCCCAGTTTACTTACACATATATAATCGCGCCGAAGAAGACCGGCAAGTTCACATTGCCGCAGGCGACTGCAAAGGTAAAAGGTGAGATGATTTCATCCGCCCCTCTGCAGATAGAGGTGCTTTCCGGCGGATCTTCGTCGAATCAGGCTGCATCTGCTTCACATCCAAGCACTTCGCAGCGTTCTTCGTCCTCTGATGTGTCCTCATCCGACATTTTCCTGAGACTTTCCCTGAGCAAGACCAATGTGGTGGTAGGGGAGCCGATCAATGCTGAACTCAAGCTCTATCAGAGAGTGGACGTTGCAGGCTATGAAAGCCCCAAGTTCCCTACATTCAACGGTTTCTGGAGCAAGGAGACGTATGCTCCGAACAATGTGAACTTCCAGAGAGAAGATGTGGACGGCCGTCTTTACAATGCCGCGACACTCCGCAGATATGTACTCGTACCGCAGCAGACCGGAACTCTCGTCATTGACCCGGCAGAACTTGTCTGCCTTGTGAACGTGCGCTCTTCATCGAGTTCGGCCCGCAGCATTTTCGACAGTTTCTTCGATACTGGAACCACGACCATAAGGAAGCGCATAGCGACTTCGTCCGTAAAGGTCAATGTCAAGAATCTTCCTGGCGGGGCCCCGGCTTCATTCTGCGGAGGAGTCGGCAACTTCACCATAAGTGCCAAGCTTAATCAGCCTCAACTTAAGGCACACGAAGCCAATTCATTGATTATCACAGTGTCAGGACGCGGCAATGTGTCGCTTCTCGAGGCTCCTAAGGTGAACTTCCCTCCGGATATGGAGGTCTATGATACCAAGTCTTCTGAAAATACAACCCCGAACAGCGGCGGAACTTCAGGAAGCAAGACATTTGAATATCCGTTCATTCCGAGAAGTCACGGTGACTTCATCATAGAGCCGATAGAATATTCGTATTACAATGTGACGACCGGCAAATATGAGACATTGACCACCGCCCATATTCCTTTCAATGTCGAGAAGGGTGATACTCCGGAAACTACCGGTTCGTCAATGCAAGTGGCGGTTCCGGACAGAAAGGATGTGAAGAATCTCGGGGAAGATGTCAGATATATCCGCACGAAAGAGCCTTCGTACAAGTTCAGGACCGTGTTCTTTGTGGGCAGTGCAGGATATTGGTTCGCATTGGTGTTGATTCTTTTCTGTGCTGTAGTCATCTGGCTGGCTTTCAGGAAGATAGCCTCGAGAAGAGCAGATGTCGTGGGCAGCCGTAACAGGCGTGCCACCAAGATGGCATTGTCCCGTCTCAAGACAGCCGAAGGCTTCCTCAGCAAGAATCTGTATTCCGCATTCTACGAGGAACTGCATAAGGCCTTGCTCGGTTTCATCTCGGACAAACTGAACATGGGTGCTGAGGAACTGAACAAGGACAATATCAAGTCCCAGCTTGTCGCAGGCAGCGTTTCAGCTGAACTTGCGGACCGTTTCGTGGCTCTGCTTGATGCCTGTGAGTTTGCGAGGTATTCTCCGGATGGCGGAAACGAAGCCATGAATACACACTATAAAGAAGCTGTGGATGTCATTTCATCTATCGATTATGTCATGAAACGTAGAACATCAGGCGGGTCGGCTGCCAAGTCAGCTGCATTGGCCATAGCGTCCCTGCTCTTGTTGCAGACAGGTCTGCAGGCTGGTGAGACGGCTTATCTCGATTCTCTCTGGACTAAGGGTGCAAATGCTTATGCTTCAGGAAGTTGGAGTGAGAGTACAGAGGCTTGGGGTACACTTGAGAAGGCCGGTGTGGTCTCTCCGGAACTGTATTACAATCTTGGAAATGCTTATTTCAAGTCAGGTGACAATGCCCGTGCTGTCCTTTATTATGAAAGGACACTGAAGGCAAATCCTTCATTCGCCGATGCGAGATATAACTTGGATATAGTCAGAAGCAGAATCAAGGACAAAATCGATGTCGTCCCGGAGTTCATTCTGAAGAGTTGGGCGAGGAAGCTCTGCTATACGCTCAGTTCCAATGTGTGGGCTGTGCTGTCGCTGCTGTTTTTTGCAGTTTCATTGGCATTGGCCCTGGTTTTCCTCATGAGCCATTCGGCGGCAGGACGCAGATGCGGATTCTACGGAGCCATTGTGGTGTTCCTCCTGGCGGTGTCCTCGTTCAGTTTCGCACTGTGGCAGCGCAGCATGTTCCTGAAGCAGAGCAATGCCGTGATCATGACTCCGGTATCGTCCGTGAAGAGTTCACCTTCCGAGAACGCGTCCAAGGACCTGTTCGTGCTGCATGAGGGAACGGAGGTGAAGGTACTGGATTCTGTTGGAGACTGGAATAATGTGGAGCTGTCTGACGGCAGGCAGGGCTGGATCAGAAACAATGAAATGGAAATAATATGAGAAACCTTTTCGTCACTCTACTGATGTCCGTGGCTGCGCTTTCCGGCGTTGCGCGGGCATCTGCTTTTTCTGACAGGGACAGTGTCCTCAGATTCGCATTTGTCACTGACACTCATCTTGCGACACATACCAGTGCGATAGAGGACCTCAGCGCGTGCCTGAGAGATATTAACAAGTCGGACTCTCTGGACTTCGTGCTTTTCGGAGGCGATATCACTGATTTCGGTACAGATGAGGAAATCGGTATAGCCAAGAGCATGATGGATACGCTGCGTGTGCCATATTATGTGGTGCAGGGCAATCATGATGCAAATTGGTCTGAAAGCGGCTGCAATACTTTCCTGAAAGTGTTTGGCTATGAGCACTTTTCGTTCGCCAAGAAGGGATGGCGTTTTATAGGCTGCAACAGCGGTCCGGATATGCGCATGGCTCCGGGACTAGTGCCGAAGGAGACTATGGAGTGGCTCGGCTCTCTTGAAAATGAGGGCAGGAGCATTTTCATAAATCATTATCCGATGGATTCTTCGGTCCTGAATTATTTCGATGTCACCAAGCAGCTCAAGCGCCTCGGCGTGCGGTTCTGTGTAGGAGGACATTGGCACAGGAATGTGGTGAAGAACTATCAGGGAATTCCTGCGGTGCTGTGCCGCTCGTCATTGTCGGCAGGGACTGTGCCGGGGTATAATATTGTCCGGATCAACGGGGACAATATCAGTTTTTCCGAAAGGCGGATCTATGGAGATACTGCGGTGGAATTTGCTCCGTGGTACAGGTATCATTTTTCGGGAAATGCCCCTCAGGACAGTGTGAAGTATGACAATGACGGTCTGCCGGAAGATTATCCGTGGATGCGCTATGACGTGAACGTGCGCTATCCTCAGGTCAAGGAGAACTGGAAGCGTTCGTTCGAGGCCAATATAGTGGCAGGTTTTGCTGTACGTGGAGGCCGGGCATATTTCCCGCTTGCCTGTGGCGTAGTCAAGTGCATATCCCTGAAGGACGGCTCTGAAATCTGGTCAAGGCAGTTCGGCGGAAAGATATATTCGACTCCAGCGATAAGCGGAAAGACATTGGTCTTCGGATGTACCGACGGCAATGTCTATGCTCTGAATGCCTCAGACGGCTCCGTGAAATGGAAATATCATACTGAGAAGTCGGTGCTGGCTTCTCCTGTCATCATGGATGGTCTGGTGTACATCGGCGGCTCTGACCACAAGTTCAGGGCATTGTCCCTGAAAGACGGAAGTGCGGTGTGGACTTATTCTCCGGTTGAGGGGCATGCCATTTCCACGCCTTATTGTGATGGTGAGAGGGTGGTTTTCGGCACTTGGGGAAGGACGCTTTATTCTCTGGACCCGCGTACCGGCAGGGAACAGTGGAAATGGACGGTGAAAAAGCCTTCCAGGATGTATTCACCTGCGCATTGTGTGCCTGTCTATGGTTCGGGACGCATATTCGTAGCCGTGCCTGACAGGAAGATCTATGCTATAGATGCCGCTACCGGCAAATGTCTTTTCAATGTAGATGGCGGCAGGGATGCGCTCTGTGGAAGTGAGGACGGAAAGACCGTGTTCTCCAAAGTGATGTTCGGCAAGGCCTATGCGTTCCGTTCCGATGTTCCGGCCCCTGCAGACGGCGGCGAAATTTCGTCCGGCAACAAGCTCTGGGAGGTGGCGGACAGTCTCGGATACGATATCGGGACCTCTGCATTGACAGAAAAAGACGGGGTGCTGCTGATTCCGTCGGACAAGGGCAATATCGTGGCTCTGGACGCTGCGACGGGCGAATTCCTGTGGGCGCACAAGGTGTCAGTGGCATTGGTGAATCCGCTGAAGGTGTCTTCCGACAAGAAACGGATGACTGTCCTTGCGTCAACGATGGACGGCACCGTGACGCTGCTTACGATCGAGAAATAACGGTTGTGCTATATGCCGGCGGTGAGGCGGAAGTGCCAGAGGACAATGCCGGCTGTGACTGAGATGTTCAGCGAGTGCTTGGTCCCGTACTGTGGAATTTCCAGGACACCGTCCGAACTGCTTACGACCTCTTGCTGTACTTTAACAGTCATAAATTTGATACCATTTTGGCCTTGATTATCAATAATATACAAAAAAAATGGCTAAATCGCATCACTTTTGCATACCTTTGCAGGTATGGTTCTACGCAAAAGACTCAATAAATCAGGTACGGCCAGTGGTAGTCGTCGACAAATGTTCAGGCTGGTCAAGGAACTGACTACGAACGGCGTAGTTTCCACTTCAGAAGAAATAGCGGCGCTTGAGGTAAAATATCAGCGTTGGAGATTATTACGACGGTCAGTAAAAGCTCGACTTTGAAGAGTCTGAGAAAGCCATTGAGGAGATATGCCGAACGACATCCATGATTGAGCGAACTCTGCAGAATGCACTATTAGTCATCATCGGGCACGTCTATGACAGGCTTGGGCTCAATGTGATCAGAGATGACATCATCCGCCACCTGGCGATTGCGTGAGTCTGCTAGCCTATGAGTAAAGTCCCAACCACGGAATATCTGAAATCATACTTTGATGAGGACGTCCAACTTTACTATATTTATCGCTACATGGACAGACTGTACAACACGCAACGGGAAGTCAAATCTGGAAATGAGGCCAATGTTACACTTTACGCCCAAACGCATCGAAGCACATATCTGTATCAGTTTCGTAGCATACATGGTATACAAAGCGTTGGTGTATATACTTCGAGTGATGGAAATCGGAATGAGTGTTGACATGGTTTTGCTCATTGCCAAAACAATCACCACTCTGAAAATCAGATTGCCAAACGGCGAGTTGTACGAAAACGCTATACAGTACACTCTATCGGTGAATTAGGTAAATCATTGTCAAAGTAAGAAGATGAGAAGTCATCTTCACTGAATTGGCGCATAGAGTGATTTAAGTATAGTTTATTTATGCGGTATAAACCATTAATCATATGCTTGATTTGCTATCCAAAAAGCAAGATTTATTGAACTTTATAATTGATTCTAATTCAAATTTAATATATTTGAATTAAAATTAAATATATTATTCTACTATGTCAGATTTGAACAGAATAAAAGTTGTTCTGGTGGAGCAAAAGAAGGTTGGCTGATCAATTAGAAAAATCAACATGCGCTGTTAGCAAATGGTGCGGTAACACCGTTCAATCTGACTTGAAGACTCTCAACGAGATTACAACAAAGCTCCAAGTGATATAAAAGATTTAATAGTAAGTGATCCATTGTAAAAAATCAGTTTTAATGTTAAAATATAAACTCATACAAGATAAACTTGATGTGATAAATAAGACTCGCTCCAATCTTTTTGACTGGAGAGGCCAATTTACACCCGAACTCATTGAATATTTACTTTCTGTTTTTGCAAAGCCTGGATATGTCGTAGCGGATCCATTCTCTGGAAGTGGAACGGTCTTATTAGAAGCAACTAGACTTGGCTGTCATTCTTATGGATTTGAGATAAATCCGAGTGCTTACTATATGTCCAAATTTTACGAGTATTGCAAACTTTCAGCTGAGCAAAGAAATCAAGTCATTAGGGAAGTGCGTACACTTTTCGGCATAATAATAAGGGATATGGACCCAACAAAAATGGTGTATGTAAAAAATGATGATTATAGAGTCGCATATGCAGAATTATTAGATTTTGCTAAATACGCTAATTCTGTGACACCATCGCACATAATGCCATTTGTAATGAATGCGTTGTTCATGAGCGAGAAAGATAAAAAACTGTCTCTCAAAGACTCTCTCGTTAAGAATATTAATGCATTGAAGAACTTACTTTTCTCTCTTCCTAAAACCGAGTGTGATATCGAAGCTAATTGGTCTGACGCCAGAAAAATAGCAGAGAAATACGAAGGAAAAGTAGATGTCATAATTACTAGTCCTCCATATATAAATGTATTCAACTATCATCAAAATTATCGTGGTATAGTTGAATGTTTTGAATATAATCTGTTGACTGTGGCAAATAGTGAGATTGGTTCAAATAGAAAGAATCGACAGAATAGATTCAAGACTGTTGTTCAATATGCTATAGATATGGGCCATGTTCTTCAGAGTTGTGCGTCTTCTTTGAAAATTGGAGGTGTGATGGTTTGGATAGTAGGAAGGTGCTCGAACGTAAGGAAGGTGGCGTTCTATAATTCAAATATTATCTCTGATCTTGTTAACATTATTTCAGGAATAGACTTAGAACAAATCAGTCAGAGATCTTTTGATAATCGCTTTGGCGAAAAAATCATAGAGGATGTTCTTATCATAAAAAAGACGTCAAAGACCGACAATCTGTTATTAACAAATTCTTTCGAAGCGGTTGGCCTTTCGCATCTTCAAAAAGCTTTGCCAAATGTAGCAGTCTCGGATAAGGCTGACATAGAAATTCTTTTAAATAAAGATAATATAGTTTCGGAATCTCCAATTCTTAATAATAACAATATATGATTCAATTCCCTCACAAAGAAAAACTCCTTGCTGCAATTGATAATCATAAGGCTGCGGCAGATGTTGACATATTGCGTGAAGCGTATAGAGCTTACGAACAGTGGACTTCTAATATGACCGCTTTGACTACTACTGGTGGTGCTTTTCTCTCTGATTTGGTTCGCTTACTCAATGAGTATAAGGATTATTTAGAAGTGGATCTTATTGCACGTCGAGGTAGTGACTTTATTAAGCGTCAGAAAGGACAATTAAAGCTTGATAACAGTGTCATTGAAGAGTTTTTGCCTTATTTGGTGACTCCTAAACTATTGACAAATCTCCCAACAAACTACGAACTTGAAACGGGATCTAATACAAGCTTTATGTCACTGTCATTTTGTCCTTCAAGTATTAGGACTTTGAATAAACCTCAAGTCGTCATTAAAGAGAAAGATCAGGATTTCGCAATTGGAAAATCTGTTTTCTATAAATTCTCAACAGACCAGACGTTTAACGAAGATACCACGATTGATGGCAAGTTATTTTTAGCGGTACTTGCTGCAGAGTGCAAGGTTAATTATGATAAGACTATGTTCCAAGAATGTGCAGGAACTGCTGCACGGCTAAAACAAGGATGCCCGATATCAAAGTATTATGCTTTAGTAGAATATCTTGATATGCAGCCTGAAGACACTAGACTAACCAACATTGATAATGTGTTTTTGCTTAGAAAATGCAAAAGGCTTCCTTACGAAAAGCGCAGCATATATGAAGATGTTCGCAAACAACATATAGATCACCCCATCTCTGTTGACGTTATGAAATTATTCGTTGAAGAAATGCAAAACTTCATAAATGCAACATGGTATGATCCTGATGCGGCTCTCGTTAGAGGTTCGTTTGTTTAATCATAACCCACGAGTAAGACAGTGTCATGTTTTAATATCTCATCATATTCATGGATGCGTTAACTTTAGCATACAAGGTATACACAATGAGTTGAAACGTATACTTCGAATGATGGAAATCGGAATGAGTGTTGAAAAGGTTTTGCTCGTTGCCAAAATAATCATCACTCTGCGAATCAGATTACCAAACGTTGAGTTGAACACCGAAACACTATACATTACACATTAGCAGTCTGCTCTAAAACTTTTAATTGAAGGGATAGTACGTGCGTGTAAATGAATTGGGAGAATCATTGTCGAAGTTAGGATAACGGTTGTGCTATATGCCGGCGGTGAGGCGGAAGTGCCAGAGGACAATGCCGGCTGTGACTGAGATGTTCAGCGAGTGCTTGGTCCCGTACTGTGGAATTTCCAGGACGCCGTCTGAACTGCTTACGACTTCTTGCTGTACGCCCTCGACTTCATTTCCGAAGACCAGGGCGTATTTCTTTCCCTTTTCGGGGATGAACTTGTCCAGGCTGATGGAGTCTTCGGCCTGTTCCACGCTCAGAATGGTGTAGCCTTCTTCTTTGAGCCTGCCTATCACATCCATTGTGGAAGGGGAGTGCTCCCATTCGATGCTGAATTCGGCGCCGAGTGCGGATTTGTGAATTTCTGCTGACGGAGGTGTGGCGCAGATGCCGCACAGCCATATCTTGTCCACTTTGAAGGAGTCGGCGCTCCTGAATACGGAGCCGACATTGTGCGCGCTTCTGATATTGTCCAGTACTACACAGACTCCTGAGTCTGGGAGTTCCTTATACTGTTCCGCAGTTACTCTTCCGAGTTCTATGTTCAGCAGTTTCCTGTTTT
>ULPT01067096.1_pt1 | contig 38845 bp, 36 predicted proteins | sample 1953751 | NCBI WGS metagenome assembly ULPT01 (sample SAMEA4835636, study PRJEB28245) | human gut metagenome | biome: gut microbiome; material: fecal sample | place: Denmark | collected 2008 | reverse complement strand
GATTCCTCAATCACGGCCATTGAGGATAGGATGTTCTCAAAGCCTTTCAAATGTCATAAAGCCGAAAATAGTTCTTTAAAGATGTGCGACATCGGAACAGATGATTATCCTACTTTGGCTGATGTGTCAGAAAAATTTAAGTTTGGTTTTGAAAATACTGGATATTGTCTTGACTATAGAATTTATACTCTGAAAACGGAACCCCTTTCCAAAAAGAAAGCAAAGACTTTAGGAGACTGTTTAGTAGATAAGGATATTCCGGAATACTGCTATCATTTGAATTTCGAAAAATTCAAATACTTAAAAGGCTCTAAGCATATACAAAGAACAGCAAAAGACGGACATAAGTATGTTTATTCCGAAGGTGCCATTGCTTTTCCGGATGCACTGGATAGACCAGGAAGAACAAGGCTTACTAGTGAGGGGACTGTCAATAGAAGTTCTCACTATATCTGTGATCCTATCAGCCATCGTTATCGTATTCTTACTCCGATTGAATGTGAAAGACTGGATGAATTTCCAGATGATTGGACGAATACCGGAAGGAGCAGTAAGCGTCGTTATTTCAGGATGGGTAATGCGCTTGTGACTGGCCTTGTCCGGGACAGGGGCGATGTGATTGCTTCAATTGTGGATAAAGAGGAGTAAGTATGGATTCTTTTGTGGATATTGCGAATCTTCTTGTCTTCTTAAACAAATTCAAAGGATATGATGATAAGCAACTGTCTTTCTTGCTTGGTTTTGATACTAATGCGAAGAACAGACTTTCCCTAAGGATGAACAAAGTCGCTGAGAATTTCAAAGGAAAAGATTATTTTTCTGTTCTTTGCAAACAGGAAAATATACAGCTTAAGACTCTCCAGTTGAATGAGAATGGAAAAGTAAAAGAAGCGATGTCGTTTCCTAAGTTTGACTATGAGTCTGTTGATAAAGAGTGTTGGGAATCTTCCGATATCTACAAAATACTATCAGGATATTTTATATTCTGTGTATTCAAATACAATTATTATCTAGGCTCTTTTTTATGGAGAATGCCTAGAGAAGACCTCTATGTGGAAGTAAAAGATGTTTGGCAGAAAACAAAAGACATTATCCATAGTGGAAATGTTGTGAAAGAGACTGGAGATAAAACAAAGCTTAACTTTCCAGCAGAAGCAGAGACAAAAATCTGCCACGTTCGGCCACATGGAAGAAATGCCCTGGATTCTTCTAAATTACCCGTGAAGGATGCTAGGACGGGATGGGAGTATTTACCAAAGCAGTCTTTCTGGTTGAATCATTGTTATCTAAACAAAATCGTTGAAGAAAATAGAAAACTGTTATTGAAATCAGGCAATAAAAAAGGAGAACAGAGCAAATGAAAATCGATACTAGTAATTTTAAAAAAGGACTGAGCAAACGTCTGACAATCGGAAGAGAAGCAACGAAGGAGTATCAGTCCTATTTCATTCCGATTGACCAGCTTTTCTTTAATGACCAGAATGGCCGTATTGCAACCTATATTGAAGAAGATGGCGGGGAAGCTAGAGGATGTCTGGAAGTTGGAGACTTTGACAAATACAATGATATTATTGCAGGATACATCAAAGCTTCTGCTAATGACAATGGTGATTCCTTTAAGAAAACCAAAGAGGATATTAAGAGCAAAGGACAGAGGATTCCGGGTGTAATTCTAGATGATGGAAGAATCATTGATGGAAACCGGAGATTCTCCTGCATCCGAGAACTGAAAAAAGAAACCGGTGATCCAAAATTCGAATATTTTGAATGCGTTGTTCTTCCCTCTCCTAAGACGAAAAACGAAGCACAGGAGATTAAACTTCTTGAATTGAATATTCAATTCAATGATGATGAAAAGAAAGAATATAACCGAATTGATTTTCTTGCCAGTTTCTATAATGACACGAGGAATACTGCTTCTCCGAACTGTATTGATAAGATTACCTATTGTCGTGCAGCTGGAAGGAAACCAGCAAAATACGATGATAATAAACGGGTTGTAGAGACAAGGCTTGATTATCTTGAATGGATTGGTAAGCCAAAGGCATTTTCTTATCTTAAAAAAGACAAATTAGATGGTCCTCTTGAGGATATTGCAGGAGGTAGAAAGAAAATGTCTCAGGAAGAGTGGAATGAAAAGAAGAACACGATGTATTCTTATAGGACATTTAACGGACAAGGGGATCGCACAAGAAATATTCGTGCTTTAATGAAGGATGCAAAGCAAGACGGATTGAGTTATCAATCGGTAAATCAAGTCATCGAGAATCCTGATTTTCTTCAGAATCTTCCAAATGCTTTGGCAATCAAAGACAAAAAGCCAACGACACCAGAAGAGACGGAAGAACGAACTTCCTATCTTAAGAAACTACAGGATACTTTAAACAGCGCATTCCTTGAAGGAAGCAAAGAGCAAAGCGCAAAACAATATAGGGAAGGACCAAAGAATATTCTTGATAGTGTTCTAGATAAAATCAAAAATATCCATCCAATTGAGTTAAGGAATCTTCCGGAAGGTAGTAAGAATGAGATTCTGAAGCAAATTGAAAGGATTGAAGGAAAACTGGAAGCAAGGAAAAAGGCGTGTGATGATGACCTTGCGTGATGTTCATTTGCAGAGACATTATGATCCTGCTCATGACGGAACAGACTTAATCAAAGAGTTCTATCTTCCTTGTTTATCTGTCTCGAATCGATACGATCGGATTTCACCTTACTTTTCTTCTGCCTTGTTGAAGTCTTTTTCAATTGGACTTCATTATCTCTTTGCAAACGGAGGAAAAATACGGTTTATCTTTTCTTATCAGCTGGATCAAAGCGATAGGGAGAATATTGAAGAAGGATATCGAAAGAGAAGGAATCAGAGGGCGGAAAGTATTGACTCTCGTTCTTCTTTTCTTGCTTCTGACTTTGAAGTCGCTAATCTTGGGTATCTGATTGAACACGGACTTGCGGATGTGAAGATTGCCTTCAGGGTACGGGAAGAAGCTTCCATTCTTCACATCAAGTCTGGTTTGTTTTCTGATAAGGAAGGAAACAAAGTCTATTTCAGCGGTTCTGGAAATGAGACAATTAATGGAACAAGGCTTAATGCAGAGGAATTTACAGTCTTTGCATCTTACCTATCAGAGGAGCAGAAGCAAGATACAGAGTTTGGTGAAAACCAGTTCAATCTGATCTGGAATAACGAGTACTCTTCTTCTGTTCGTACTTTTTATCCTATTGGAAACCTGTTTGAAAAACTGAAATCTTTTAGCAAAGGAAAAATCTTCCATAGCAAAGACGAATTATGTAATGCAAATGACTGCGTATTCATAGATATCGATAAAGAAAAAGGATGTATTCTTCTATCCGATCTTACCATCAAGCAATTACTTGGAAATCGATTCGTTTTGCAAACATATAGGACAGATAATTGGGTTGTAATATCAAAGGGACAATATAGAATTTCTCGTCTGTCTCTTCATATATTGCGGGATTTAGTGATAAGACATTTAGAACAAAGCAAGGTTGCATTTGTCTTGTCTTCTTCCGCAGAAGAATATCTGAACAAACACAATTTGGACCTCTCCCAGCGAGTTAATCTGGGTTTAGCCATAAAAGAAAACCGGGAACAGGAACTGTGGGGTGGAAGATATGCTGAGTTTTCAAATGTTGTCAATAATGAAAGGCAGGCTCGGTTAAAAGAAAGACAAAGGCAGAACGCGTTCTATCATTACAATAGGATTTCTTCAATGGACTTTTCTGTTCCAGGAACTGGGAAAACCTATATTTCTTATGGACTGTTTGCCTATTTATCATCAAAGAAAATAAATCAATGCACAAGTCTTGTTGTTTTTGGACCTCTGAACTGCTTTAAAGCATGGAAGGAAGAAGGAAAGGCAATCTTCGGAAACAAAAGAGAACTGCTTATCTTTGATCTTACTCAGCATCGGGATGATTATAAGAAAACATTAGCACGGAACAAATATTCTCTATACCTTTTCAATTACGATTTTCTCGGAAACGGAAATGATTGGATAAATGAAAAAATCAAAGTCTTATCAGAAGAAGTTCTGTCAGATAAGACAATGGTTGTCTTTGATGAAATCCACAAGCTGAAATCATTAGATGGGGTGACCTCCCGTAACTTCATTCGATTGATGAATGATTGTAAGGATAAACCCGTCTACCGTCTTGCTTTGACTGGAACGCCGCTTCCGAACTCTTTCTGTGACCTTTTTAACTACCTTAGACTGTTGTATACAGATGACATTGAACAATCTTTTTCTATGCTTTCCCCAAGCCGTTTGAAAGCATCGGATGGGAATCCTTTTGTAGCAGAAAAGACAATCAATTCCTTGCTTCCCTATTTTGTACGGACAACGAAAAAAGAACTCAATGTTCCTCTTCCTGATCCAGATGATTATGATTCTCTTTGCGTTACACCTACGGAAGGAGAAGAAAAACTCTATCAGCTGATATGGAAGTATATCCAGAATCCTTTGCTTAAGTATATTCGGTTGATTCAAGCTTCCTCCAATCCCCTGCTCTTAAAAAGAAGAATATCGATGGAAGAGATGGATAGACTATATGATGATGATAACAAACAGGATTTTGGCCACCTGAATTTGGAGGAGTCCTCCTTGCCAGAAGATGAGCTGAATCAGATTTTAGAACAAGTAAAGATTGCAAGTAAGAGGCAAGCAACAATTGATAAAATCAAGACTTTGGTATCACAAGGAAGAAAAGTTCTTGTCTGGTGTCTTTTTATTGATACGATTGATTATCTTTCTTCAGCTCTTACTTCTTTCGGCATTCGCTGTACAACAATCTGTGGAAGAGATGATGTATTCCTCAGAGACAATAAGATCAACGATTTCAAGTACTCAGGAACGCAGGTGTTGATTACAAATCCAAATACATTAGCAGAGTCTGTTTCTCTTCATAGGGTCTGCCATGATGCTATCTATCTTGAGTACGGGTTCAATTTGACTTATAGGTTGCAGTCTAAGGATCGTATCAATCGTGTTGGACTTGAACCAGGTACTCATACTCATTATTACTATGCGATAAGTAAGTCATGTTCTCTCTTTGGTCCTATTGATAATTTGATTCTTGATCGTCTTAATAGGAAAGCAGAACGTAGGCTTTCTACGATTGAATCTGGTAAGCTTGCTGTTATCGGAGATAAAGAAAGCAGGATAGAAGATATTAAATACATTCTAAGCAAAGGGGTGTGAACCACCATCGTATTTCATAATGAGAATTCGAGAAAGACTACAATCAAAACTGCCAGAAAAGGAGGAATAAGCTATGGCAGATAGTTTTGAAGTTGTCACGAATTCATTTTTAGAATATAAAAAGCAGTTTGTTAAAATGTCGACTCTATGTATTTATCGAGCAATCATACAAAAACATATACTACCAACCTTTAAGGAAAGAAAGCAATTGGAAAAATATGAGATAAACGAATTTGTGAAAAACAAAAGGAACGATGGTCTGAGTAGGAAGAGGATTAAAGATATATTGGTTGTTTTGAAAAGGATTCTACGTTTTGCACAGAAAAATCATAGGAGGAAAATTGATGTTTCCGAAATCCGGGTTCCATTGAAAGAAGAAAAAAAGAACATCCAAGTCCTATCCAAAAAGGATGAACGGAAACTTCTTTCTTATTTGCAAGAAAACTTTTCTTTTGAGAATCTTGGAATTCTCATCTGTCTTCAGACAGGAATGAGAATCGGAGAAATCTGTGGATTGATGTGGAAAGATATCTCGCTGGATTGCAACGAAATATCCGTGAATCGTACCATAGAAAGAATTTATCTTAACGAAAAAGAAAAGAAGACAGAACTGATTGTCAGTGAACCAAAGACGATTCATTCTAAGCGAAGCATTCCACTAACATCATCTCTTTTGAAAATAAGGAAACCATTGAAGAAAATAGTCAATGATTCTTTTTACCTTCTTACGAATTCAAGCAAACCATTAGAGCCAAGAGTCTATCGAAACCATTTTAAAAAACTTTTAAATGATATTGGCATTAATCCAATCAAGTTCCATGGATTACGACATACCTTTGCGACCCGCTGCATTGAATGTAATTCAAATTACAAAGCAGTTAGTTCTATACTTGGCCATTCCAATATTTCCATTACTTTGGATTTATATGTTCACCCTAGCAATGATGAGAAAAAACGATGCATCGAGAATAGGAGGAAAGGTATCGAAGGAAGAAAAAATTTTTGTGTTTAAAAATAAATAGTTGGAAATTTCTGTGTTTCCGTTCCCATATTAGGTGAGACCGGAAATGGAGGATTAATCCATATGTGGTCTTACGCTGATCACCGCCAGGCCATCAAGGCGAAGCCAGGGTGAAATTTAAAAAAGCTGCATCAGTCTTAAGGTATGTCTTAGACATACTGGCAGACCTAGCAGCAATTATTGAAATCATTCTTAGTGTAGTCGGTTAGTCTCTGGATTTCAAGGGTCCGATTGACCTTGAACATCTAGGCTAGCTCTTGGCCTGGCGGCCTCAGTCTTAGCTTAGTTGGACGGCACGTCAACAAATGCCACTTTATAGGAACAAGAGGAACCAGAGTTGAATCCGTTATCGTTGAACTGGTTCGGGAAGGAAGACAGAGAGAATGATTGATTCTTTTTGAAGAGATCATCTAAGGACTGAGTGTGAGTTTGAGAAAGCGGCATATCATAGTATCGGTTTCCATAACCCCATCCAGAAATAAGACGGATTTCATCATAGGCATCTGCATTCTTGGGGAGCCCATAGTTGTGTTCAGCGCGTTCACCGGATTCTGTATTAGAAATCGGACGCAAGGCGTGTGGCTGTGCCTTTAACCCTGTTATTGTTTCCTGTAAAGTGAAAAGAGAACTTGGATCATCTGTCAGCTTCCCCGTATCAGAATCCATCAGTCTGGAATCAACATGGAAGATTCGTCCGCCTTGTCCATTCAATGGAGTCCTCTGATAGATATCCCATCCTTCTGTGTTCCTGTTGCGGTTTGCAAAGCAGTCAATTACTAGATATTCATCAAATGGATTGAAGAGGAGTTTTCCGTCCGAATCAATCTCTGGAACATAATCGTCCGAAGGAATGACTACCCTTGAATCCTCTTTATGAGAGGAAGTGTATAAGCTCCTATCATCGACAGACCCTGTAACTACGTTTGGAGTCACCCAGCCCAGCAACCTCTTCGAATAGGGATTGTGATCAAAGACATTGTTGTCCATCCTATCTTTTCCGCCAAGCGGAGAATAGCTTTGTTTTCCATAGGAGTAGTAATCGGTAAGGCCTAACCTATGTCCTGTTTCGTGAATGATGACATGGGCATCGTTGATATCCTGATGCTGATAGGTGTAGCAGTAGTCATCCAAAAACTGTGTTCCTGCCCACCCATAGCTATTAACACAGGGATTCTCTTTCGTGCCGACTTTTCCTGTGGTGGAAGTAAAGCCCCAGTAGTTGCTATTGGAATCGATATCATGAAGATAAATAATCCACCTGCCATCGATGGTTCCGTCTTGATCGGTATCAAAATCTTTTGCGTTTAGATTATAGGTTTTCCTAGCCCAGCTGCAGGCAAGATCTGCTAATTTTGCAGTGTCATCACTGGAAATATTCTCTGTGTTCCTAGAAGGAGCTAGCTCGGAAGCGTTGACATATCCAGTGACGCCACCTGTCAGATTGAGCTGACCAAAACTAGATTTATAGTAATAGGATCGAAGCGACTCGAAAGTGGTATCGGAAGAGTCTCCAAAGAAGCAGGTGTTGATTCTCTCCCATGTTTTATTTGTTGCATCGTTTTCATACCCCGGCATGACAATTGGTATGACAAGCAATGGCACGTTTCCTTTGGATGGCATGTAGTGCCAGTTATAGACATTTGCTTGGCTATAGTCTGCCCTTGTATACTTCAACTTGACCTCATCGGAAGTATATAAAGTCTTTGTGCTTGGTGTTCCGTTTTCTTCTTTTCCAGAAGAAATGGACAATTTCATTTTTGATGTACTATCTTTCCAACTCACGGAGTCATCAGAATATGAATTCTTTGCAAATTCGTTATTTTCAGAAGTTGCTGATAGGGAGATATTCACACTGATAGGACCTGCGTAGCCATTCACAGTGATTTTTAAGGTATGCATCTTATAATCGCTGAAAACATAGTTTTTGGCATCTTCTCCATCGATGGTCCTTGTATAGTCTGTGACCGCAACAGCAATATCTTTTGTGCCTTCTTCTGTCTTCCTATGTGTTTTCAGAGTCATCAAAAGCCCGTTTGGGGAGAACGTCTCACCGATTTTATATCCCGTTTTTGGATAAGAGGTGATTCCTAGAGTCTGTTTGAAATCCGTAGATGGATAGACTTCAATAGAAAGAGTACAAGATGTGTATCCTTCTTTTGAGATTGTGTAGTTATAGTTACCGGTTTCTGTTAGCCTCTTTTTATCTTGGATGATATTCTTTTCTTCATCTGTAATTCGATAATCCGTAATGATTTCTTTTTCTCCGACTGGCTTATCATTGACATAAGTAAGAGAAGCAACGACAAGATCCGATAAGTCGAGCAATTCATATTGGTAATAAGCAGTGAGCGGATAATTATCGATATATAAAATCTTTTCAGCTTTTGCCTCTGTGGCAGAAACGGCAGGCGTTTCTGTTTGTGAAGGTGGATTTATCTTTTCGCATCCTGCTAAAGGTAGCAGTGATAAGAAAAGAAGAATGGATAGTGTACTTTTTTTCATCGTTTATTACCTGTTGATGATGCCGGATAATGGCTTCCATTCATTGTAACGCCTAGAGTTAATAAGAAAAACGGATTTTGCCTTCTACATCAGAAAACAAGCAAGATAGCGTTTTTAAGGAACATGTTTGCTGGAAAAAAACTACATTTCGTATTGCTTTGACAGCATTGTTTTTCTATGTAGGCGTTTTCAGAATTGCTAGGAAAAGGAAGTACTTATAATTTTTAGGATATGGTTCTGAGTTTATCCATTACCTGCATAACGATTTTGCTTTTCCTAGTAACTGCTCTCTTCTTCCCTTCCATTCAACTAGGGAAGTTACATTTATCGACTTTCTGGATGGTCACTCTTCTTGGCGCCATTCTTCTACTCGCATGCCAGTGTGTCGATAGGAAGGAAGTCATCTCATCCTTTACTTCAGATAGCGGAATCAATCCATTGAAGATTCTTGTGCTCTTCCTTTCTAGGACTATTCTCTCTATTTTCCTGGATGAACAAGGATTCTTTTCTTTCCTGGCAGAAAACTTTGCAAAGAGATTTAGAAAAAACCAGTATTCTCTGTTCCTTTGTCTTTATCTTTTGATTTCTGTTCTGACTGTCTTTACTTCCAATGACATCATTATTCTTACCTTTACTCCCTTCCTTTGTTATTTCTGCAAACGATGCAAGGTTTCTCCTCTTCCTTACCTTATCAGGGAATTTGTTGCTGCCAATACTTGGTCGAGTCTACTGATCATTGGTAATCCAACCAATATCTATCTGGCTTCTTACGAGAACATTTCGTTCTTTACTTATTTTGAGAAAAGGAGTGTTCCGACAATTGTCGGCGGCCTTGTTTCCTTACTCAGGTTATTGATTATCTTCCATAAGAATTTAAAGAATCCACTCCTTTATCAGGATGATTCTCAATCCATTCAACTGAAGAAGTTTCCGACAATTGTTGGTTTGATTCATCTTTGCGGGGCAACGATCCTTCTTTCTATCTCTTCCTTCTTTCATTGGCCAAGGTGGTTGATTGCTCTCTGCTTTGCTTTATCCCTTTTAATCTTCAGTCTTGTTTATTCCTTGGTTACAAAAGAGAACCATATCGTTCCTACTCTAAAACGAATTCCTTATAACCTGATTCCTTTTGTTTTATCTAGGTTTGTTCTTGTCCTTGCTATTAATGAAACAGGTGTGAGTCTTCATATCAGCCAAGCACTGCAAAGTACAAACCAAGTTTTTTCCTATGGTTTAAGTGGATTATTAACCGCAAATCTGATTAACAATATTCCTAGGGCTGTTTTTTTCTCTACTCTTCTTACTGGAGCACAGACGAATGCAATCTATGCCTCTATTATTGCCTCCAATGTTGCTGCCTTCTTCACTCCGATTGGAGCCTTGGCGGGCCTTAGGTGGAGGAATCTATTGAAAAAACAGGAAATCAAAAGGAACTACCTTACTTTTATAAAATACTGTGCTCCAATCTGTATTCCGACTCTTCTTTCCATGTTGACAGTGTTGAATTATCTACCATACTAAAAACTATTTTTGAAGTATTCTTCGCTATAGAAGCTATGAATATACAAATCCGGTTTTTCTAAAACTGTCAATACAATTAACAAAAAAAGATAAAAACGGTCAATGTGTTGACCAAAAAACGCAAAAAGCAGAAAGTATGATAGACAAAACAGAAGAAAATGTTGCTGTTCAAGCATGCTATTCAATGGAAAAACAAGAAACCTTTGATAGAGAAGTGAGTCAACTTGTACGATTAAACGAAAAGGAAAGCGGAAAATATAAGCTTTATATTGTAACGAAAGAAGACAAGAGAGAGCTTTTCGTTAAGGGGAATAAGATTGAAGTTATTTCTTTGACTGATTTCTTGCTTGGGCGGAAATAAAAAACAGGGTCAGAGTTTTTTCTCTAATCCTGTTTACGGATTATCGTACGATATGATGGTCGACGTCTAAGCAAATCTTTTCTAGTTCATCCGCTGTTAATTGCCGTGCCCGGTAGGAGAGCCTATTTCTAGTATCTTCCGAGAGGCAAAGCGGGAAATCTTTACCATAGACATTCTTGAGGCAGTTGTTCCTCGTTTTGTTTGGATCCCGGAAGAGAGCTGTCAGAATGGATAAAGCACGGATAGTAACATCTTTCTTATGGTCGATCCGAATAAAAGCAGAGTCGACTTTTGGAACCGGATTAAAACAAGAACGATCCACAAAAGTCAGAACATTGACCTCACTTGTCCTTTTAAGATAAGCGCCTAGAGGAGTATCTGTTTTCTTATTCGGCTCATAAATCAGTTTATCAGCGACTTCTTTCTGCACCATGACTCCTGCACTTTGGAATCCTTTTTCAAGCCTGTAGTTTAAAAGTTCGGAAGTAATGTTGTATGGAAGGTTTCCCATCCTAAGACGGGATTCTTTCTTTGAACAGGTATCTGGATCAAAACGAAGGAAATCAGAGTTGATGATGGTTGTATTCTCTTTATCTTTGAATAAGTCTTTTAGAACAGCAACCCTGTCCCGGTCTGCATCAACACAGATTAGTTTCTTTGCTAATGGTTGGATGCGGGTAGTCCTAGAACCTAAGCCAGGTCCTATTTCAATGACAGTATCAAAGGAATCTACGTTCCTTCCTTTGACAATCCGGTTCAGGATTCCTTCGTTGATTAAAAAATTCTGACCGAAGGATTTCTTCGGAGAGAGTCCATACGTATCAAGTAAGGATTGAATTCTTCCCTGTTCTGTCATCCTTGAATATCCTCCCTTAGTTCTTCTCTTGTCTTGCAGAGCCTTAACCTGGCATCTTCCACATTCTTGCTGGATGTATAGATCAAATGGTATTTTTCGACAAGTTTCCTTCTTTTTGCTTTGCTTCCAGCCCCAGTCAATCCAAGTTCTTCGAAGGTCTCATCTTCAAAGGAAAGATTTTCATCGACTGTGATGTCATGCCGGATATAAGGACGGAGAAGCTTCTTGAGGTCTTCCCTTTCCCTCTGCGCAATGCCGACTTTTCCCTTTTTAATGGCATCTGCTTTCTTTGCTTCGATGACATGGCAGGGACCGACTTTTTCTTCAATATAGTTCTTGATATCTCTTCCTGGACCATCCGGATCTGTAATAATGACAAGTTCCCGGACCTTGTAGCAGAGCTGAAGAAAAGAAATAATATCTTTTTTGATAAACTTCCCTCCGGTTTTGACTACAAACAGACAGCCAAGCTTCTTTAGCTTGTCTTCATCCGTTGCTCCTTCACAGATATAGATGTAACGCCGGTTCTCCCGTTCCATCCATTCTTTTTCTGTCCTATTTCCTTCCATAGAATGTCACTCCGTTCTGATAGATCTGTTCTGCTGTTTCTTCTACGTCTTTTTCTTTTAGCCTTGCTATTTGATTGATAATCAATGGCAGATAACAGGGTTCATTGGTTTCTCCGCGATGAGGGGTCGGAGCAAGATAAGGACAATCGGTCTCACTTAGGAAAAGAGAGATATCATGCTCTTTGATGACTTTCTTGATTGTCTTAGCATTCTTGAAAGTGGATACTCCACCGATTCCAATGTGCATCTTGACAGGTAATCTCAAGTATTCATCTAATAGTTCTGAACTTCCAGAATAGCAGTGAAGATCGATGCTTTCCGGTTTCTCTTCTTTGATAATCTGGAACGTATCATAATCCGCATCTCGGGAATGAATGACTATCGGAAGATTCCACTTTTTAGCTAATCGAATCTGCTCGATGAATCTTTGCTTCTGTTTAGAGACAACTGTTTCATCTTTGGAATAGTGATAGTCTAATCCAATTTCACCAATTGCTTTTATTTGATTCTTTCTCTCTTCCCTCTCTTTGTAGGCAGCAAAAAAATAATCATCGCTTTCCAAAGCGAATTCCGGATGAATTCCAAGGACCGAATAGCAGGTTCCCTTGAAGCTTTCCTCAAGCTTCAACACCCGTTCAAAGGATGGCAAGGAATCTGCTGTATTAAAAAGATAAATAACACCTGCTTCTTTCGCTCTATCTACAACATCTTTTGAAATATTATAGAGCTTGTCATCATCAAGATGACAATGTGTATCAATGATTCTCATTCTATTTTCCTAAACAGAATTTGCTGAATAATGTCTGATAGATATCTTCCCTTGTCTTATTTTGATTGTTTCCCTCGAGTTCATTCAGGAGAGACACAGACCTACGTAAAGTGTCACAGATGACATCGACATCCTTAGTCTCCCTTGCTGTCAGTGTATCTTTTACGTTCTGCTTAACTTTCTCAAGGAATTCTTCTTCTCTTTTACCAAGGAACTTTGAATCTTCTTTCTGATTAAGATCTAGATAATCAAACCTAAGGTTCCTTAAAGGAGTCAGATCATCTTTCAAGGAACAGATGGAAATATCAGCATCTTTCTCTGATTTGCTGATATCTTTTTTTGTTGCAACAAGAATGACTTTCTTGTCCTTTAAGACATCCTGAAGGTCTTTGTTCTTCTTCCTGTCATCGAATCCATTATCCGAAGCAAAAAGAACAAGATCGGCTTCTTTGATTGTCTTGAAGGAACGCTCGATTCCAAGATTCTCGATTGGATCATCTGATTTTCGTATTCCAGCGGTATCCTTGAAGGAAAACTTGATTCCGTTGATTTCTTTTTCTCCTTCCACGACATCTCTTGTTGTTCCAGGTATCGGCGAAACAATAGCTTTGTCTTCTCCGACAATGGCATTTAAAAGAGTTGATTTTCCAACATTTGGTTCACCGGCGATTGCGATAGTGAAACCAGAATATTTTTGATTGGCCTTCTTTGTTTTCTCTATCAGAAGACTGAGTTCTTTTTCATCTTCCTCTAGTCTTTCTTTCACATTTTTCAGAGAGGATTCATAGTCTTCTTCACTTTCATCGTATTGGTTTTCAATGTAGTATTCCAAATCTGCGATGGATTCCAAAAAACGATTTTTCAAGTCTTCTACGATTTTGGTATTCTCACCACTTAGAGTACGCCTAGAGATGTCCTTTGCTTCCTTGCTGTTTGCATTAATGAGATCATTAATGCCTTCTGCTTTCAGTAAATCCCTTTTTCCATTGAAATAGGATTGGGCAGAGAACTCTCCCTGTTTTGCTCTTCTTGCTCCATAAAGGCAGCAAGCATCCCTGAGTTCTTCTGCAATAATCCTAGAACCATGGATGGAAATATCAGCAGAGTCAAATCCAGTATAGGACTTCGGCCCTTTGTAGAAGACAAGTACGGCTTCATCAATTTTTGTTTCAGGATTTTTCTTGTCTTTATAGAGCTTTACGAAATAAGCTTGGTTTGGAATTACCTCATCCCTGTTCTTCTTGATGAGATGGGACAAGACTTCCTTTGTCTTTGGACCTGAGATTCGGATTAAAGCCAGCGCTGACTTATAGGGTGGCGTTGCCAGAGCAACAATTGTGTCAAAAATAAGCATATAAAAATTATATCAGATTTAGTATCACGCTAACTTAATCGAACGAACGGATTGATTTAAAAGATGACCAAAACAAGTAGGAAGACGCCGCACTTTCCCAGCTGAGAAGGATTCTCAGCTGGGCGTTGATTATCTTTTTGATTCTCTCTGCGTTCTATCTTTCCAATGCACGTATCTTTATATCATCCTGTTGCAGGTCTCGTTGCTGCTTTTCTATTTTATTTACAGTTCAGATTTTATCTTGGAAAAAACTCCTCTTCCGTTCCCATATTAGGTGAGACCGGAAATGGAGGATTAATCCATATGAGGTCTTACGCTGATCACCGCCAGGCCATAAAGGCGAAGCCAGGGTGAAATTGAAAAAAGCTGCATCAGTCTTAAGGTATGTCTTAGACATACTGGCAGACCTAGCAGCAATTATATCATTCATTCTTAGTGTAGTCGGTTAGCCTCTGGATTTCAAGGGTCCGATTGACCTTGAACACCTAGGCTAGCTCTGGCCTGGCGGCCTCAGTCTCATCTCTTTCCATAGATGTTCGAGTACGAAAACAAATTAGCGGAAGCTAAATATCGATATAGGAGTAGTAGTACTTATTTCCTTCGCTATCCAGGATAGAAGAAATAGCTAAATTCTCATCAATTTTCTTTAGTTCTGATAACGAAGTAATCCCAGTTCCTATCCTTTTCAAGTAGGCTTCTTTTCTTACCCAGCAGGAAGTAAAGAACGAAGGCTTATCTTTCGATTTAAGATACATTGAGTATTCACGAGAAGACAACACTCGTTCTGACATAGAGTCAAAATCCTTGTTCTGTACTTCTTGGATATCAATTCCGCATTCCTTTGAGGAAATAAGGAGAGCAATCCTGTTTCTGCTGTGACTTATGGAGAAAAACAAACCATTTTTCCTATAAGGCTTACCATCCTTGGAAAAGAAAATCGGATTCAAAGGAATCCTATTTTCCTTCCTGAATTTATATAATAAGGAATAAGCAATCCTTGAATTTAGTTGATCGTCTTTCAGAGAATGAGAAAAACAATGGGATAAAACAGAGGAGGGAAGATTATCTCTCCTTGTTTCTACACTTAAGGATGATTTTGAACGATCATAAAGGATGATTTTTCTCATTTTGTATTAAGATAGCAGAAACAGAGACAAAGAAAAAGGAGGAATCATCTTCCTCCTTTGATATCAGATTTTACCTCTTGTCGGCAACGTCCTTCAGCAAGTCAGCATCACTCGGGGAGTCAACCCACTGGATAGTGACATGACGCTTATGGCCAGTACCTAAGGACTGAGTCTTGATGTGCGGCCATCCGGTCAGAACCTGGTGAACGATACGACGCTCATCGCTGGTCCTAGGATCTAAGATAGCAGTGATATGAGTCTGCTCAACTTCACGTGCATAGTGACGAGCCATGGAAGCGAACTTAGAATATTTAGCTTCCTTATAACCATCACAGTTTAGAAGGATGCGGTAATGTCCGCCGAAGCGGGAGAAGCAGGCAGAACGGGTCAGTTCATTGATGGAACGGAGCGTATCTCCGTTACGGCCGATTACGTTCTTGTTCTGATTGGTAAGGATATTCCTGCTGATAACACCATCTTCATATTTGGCTTCGGTCGAACCTTCTAAGCCAAGAGCGTGGAGACAGCGTTTGATATAGTCGTCTGCAAAGACGATTACGTCATTGATGGAATAGATGCCGATTGTGACAACCGAACCGAAAAGGTTCTTTTTCACGGAGATGACCTGATAGTTCAAGGTCTTCGGGTCAGAGACACCGAGTTCCTCGCAAGCCTTTTTTAAGGCTTCTTCTTCTGTTTTTCCTTCGTATTTGTTCATCGTTTACTTCCTCCAAAGCGGCTTTTCAGATGATTTCTTCTCTTTTTTCTTACTTCCCTGGTGATGGGCAGAACGACGGATGGCAGCTAATGTGGAACCGTCTCCGGTGTTCTTCCTGTCATTGTGACGGCTACGGGCAGCAACAGCTTCCCTGATAAGAGTCTGTGCGATTGAGATGACGGCTCCGAGCCTCCAGTAGATACCGAGACCGACCGGGACCGACCAGCTCATGAAGACCATGATGACCATCCTACCGATAGACCTGTATTTTGCAGTCTTATTCGGATCAACGATGGTTCCATCCTCATTTTTCTTAACAGGTCCTTGGGAACCAAAGTTCTTTGTCTTCCAGCTTGTAAACCATAATCCAGTCCTAGAGGAGAGGAAGTTTGCAATTGTCATGAAGACGAAGAGAACGATTCCGAACCAAGCACCTTCTGTTGCACCGAACTTCGTGAAGCAGTTGGAATAGGGAACAGTCAGGGATAATCCGAAGATTGAACCAGAAGCTAAGGCAGCAGATCCTTGTAAAGCGGACCAGACGCAGATGAAGACAGGGAACTGAAGAATCCTGACAATCATCGGCAGCCTTGGATGGACTTTCGCTTTTTTCCTTAACTGTGCCTGAGCCCTAGCGAGTTGCTGACGCTGCTCTTTATCGGTAGATGCTTCTGGATAGAGCTGCTGCAGCTGGTTCAGCTGAGGCTGAAGCTTCTGCTGTGCATTCTGCTGTTTTGATTGCCTTAAGGAAGAAGCGATAGCTAATAGACGAGTGATTAAGGTAATGACAACGATAGCTAAGACCTGTGCCCAGCCGCCCCTGCCTAATCCTTCGGAAATCACATGGACGATGTAGGCGAAAGGATAAACGAATAATCCTTCCAAGAATCCATATTCTTTGAAAGCCTGACCCCAGGTCTTGCCTTCAATGTAGATTTTTGCATGTCCTTGGACAAAGTTTTCACCGATTGGAGTGATACAGGCGGTGTTGGTGGCAATTACCTTCTGCCTAGTGTCTTTCCTAGAAGCAAGGACAGCAGAAGAAGGAGAATTCAGGATACCGATGGAAGAATCGGCCCTGGCATCGTTGGTCCAATTGTCCCTGTTTTTCCATAAATCAGAGACTTTGACTGGTGTAACGTTATCGACATCGTAGTCGATACCGGCAAAGATTCCGACATGATAAGCAACAGCTTTTGCCTGTTTTGCGTCTTCGATTTTACCTAACGTTCCATCGGTCCAGTAATGGTAGTTGTCATTTGCAAAGGCTTTTGCCTTACTGTCCCTGTAATTCAGGTAGACGATTTTGAGCGAACCAATGTTGTTGCTTTCGCTGATGGACGAATAAAGGGTGGCACGATGCTCGTTCTGGGTCTTGATGACCTTCTCACGGTCATATTCACCGGTCTTGTCATCCGTGTAGTCAAAGTCATCGATGAAGGAATCATCAATGGCTTGATTATCCGAGTAGATATTTCCGTAGTAAGCAAAGAGCTGGTTGGCCTTGTCTTGGTTTGTACAAAAACTCTTTGTACAAGAAGTCAAACCAAAAACAGCGACGATGCCGGCTAAAGCAATCCTGACTCGTCTAATCCATTTGTTGGGTGATTTACTCATTTTTGCTCCTCTGTGGTTCTCGAGGACAGATTTCCCAGACATGACCGGAGGATTTTTGCATTCTCTTCGAATGAATTCCTGAGGTAACCTGGGCGTGCGATGATGACGATATCGAATGGCTTTTCCAGGATGTCGGACAGATTAATCTGAGCTCGAAGCTGTCTTCGGACACGGACACGAGTAACTGCATTCCCCATTTTTACGGAGACTGACAGTCCTATTCGGGCGTATCCGACTGAGTTGGCAGCGTAGTAGACCGACATTGACTTGTTTTTTCCGGCGCAATGTCTCTGATCGAGAACGGCTTTGAAGTCACTCGCTTTCGTTAAACGGTTGGCTTTTTTCATCTCTCGCCGAAAAATGGCCTAATGTTTAGGCCTGAGTTAAACGAACGCGGCCTTTCTGACGACGACGGGCTAAGACTTTACGTCCTCCCTTGGTTGCCCTGCGAGCACGGAATCCGCAGGTGTGAGCGCGTTTGATTTTGCTTGGCTGATAAGTACGTTTCATAATGGTATTTTCTTCCTCCCATGAAATAGATGTGTGCAAAGACACATGCAACATATTATAAGCATCCAAGGTCCCAAAAACAATAATTTACATTAGTATTTATATTTATAAATTATCCTTATATTGCCGGAAAAACTGGGCGATTCTTTCCCTCCTTTTTCTGCTCGTTTCTTTTTACAAACTAAGATGTATTTTTCAATAGAACCTTTTTCGTCTGGACGATGGATGAATACAAGATACAAGCTTAAATAAGAGACTAGAATTGGTAGATACTTATCGATCTTATTTCCTGATAATCAGTTTTGCTCGATTTCCTTTGACTAAGTATTCCTTTGATTCTATGTCTTCTAAGGTTTCCTCGATTGCTTTCTGGATTTTTTCTTTCTCTTCTTCTGAATAACTTGCAAGGACATCCTTGATTGCTTTGTCATAGTCGTTCTTAAATTTCGTATTTTCCTTTTTCCAGCAGATATTCTTCCTTAGGGGAAGGATATCGATGGAATAAGAAATCCTGTTTTCATACATCCTGACAGCTAGGATTGGATAGCCAGCATAATGCTGCCACCTAGTCGCATTGTCATTACTAGAAAACAGGTCTTCTTCTCTTTTTACAGTGTACTTTTTTGTACTATCGGAAGAAGCAACAAGATAAAGAGAATCATTGATTTTCTCTACTCTGTTGTCGGACAATGCCGTATAGGCTTCATATACTTTTGAAATCCGGGTTTTCATCTTCATTCTATGCCTCACTTTATTCTATAATAATCTTCAGTTTGGTATTAGGGGGTCTTGATTAAAATGGAAGAAAAAGAAACAGCGAAAATAACTATCGATAAAGAATCAGCTGCCGTCTATAAATGGATTAAATTATGCCAGTCTATTATTCTCAGGGTACTGGGAGTTATTTTCTTTGTCCTTGGCAGGAGGAGCAAAGATGGTGGCATTAAGGAAGATGTTCTTTCTTATTCCATCGGCATTGTTTTTGCTGTTTATGGAATCAGGAATATTCTTTCCGGATATCTTTTAAATCGTAATGTTACCAATAGTGATGTCCTTTTCGGACTTAGGAGCATTTCTTTTAGTCTTGTTCTTTTCTGCAAGACAGACATTATTACGATCAGGTTCCCTATTTTCTTAATTACTTTCCTTTATGCTCTCTCGGCAAGGAGGATTGTAACTGGTGTTGATCATATTATCGGAAAAGGAACTAAGAAGAGCATCACCCATGGTGTCTGGGATTTCCTTGGAGCTGCTGGACTCATTGGCGGGACCACGACTTATCTTGTTTTCTACATCAAGAAGAACCCGGATTTGTTCCGTTTTGTTCTTAGGATTTTAGGTATTCTTGTCTTCCTTTTTGGCCTGGTCTCTGGAATCATGCTTCTTGTTCGTGTCCATAACACAAAGAAAATCAGGAAAGAGGAATCCTTCACTCAGCCTGTTCAGGAAAACAGGTCGACGGAAGTTAGGAACAAAGATGTCCGTATTATCAATCTCTCTGATTTGAAGAAGAACGGTCGCAAGAGCACAAATAAGGCAGGCTACAAACCAGCGGAAGAAAAAAAGAGGATTGAAGACACCAAAGAAGAACAAGAAGAAGACAGCGATAACAACAAGGATGGTTCTTCTTGGGCTACTTTCGTACCAAAAGAAGAGAATAATTCGGATAAAAAAGACCGGAAGAACCGGAAAAAATAAGGAAACCTATGGTATTCAAGGAGATTCTTAAAGCAGTCAGGAAAACCTATTCGGTTTCCTGCTGTTTTATTGCTGACCACAGGGAATTGCAGGATGAAGTCGTTGAAGATTGGCTGAAAGGAACTTCTTTCCCAGATGAAAAACAGTCCAAAGATTTTTCTGCAAGGTTTGCGATTCCGGTGAATACGATTTTGAATTCGATAAAAGAGGGAAAAAATGAAGCGAATACTGACCATTCAGGATTATAGTGCAAGGGGACGTTGTTCTCTGACAGTCGCTCTTCCGATTCTTTCTGCTTGTGAAATTGAGACCATCGGTCTTCCAACAGCCGTTTTGTCTAACCATACTGCTTTTGCCTCTTTTACTTATCATGATCTTACTTCCGAGAGGCTAAAGAGTGTCGAAAACTGGAAAAATTATAATCATCATTTTGATAGGATCTATACTGGCTATCTTGGAAACGGACAGATTCCGATTGTCAGGAAAATTAGGGATGAACTGAAGGAGAAGGATACTAAGATTGTGGTCGACCCGGCCTTTGGAGAAAAAGGGAAACTCTATTCTGGATTTGATTCGAATCATGTCCTAGCTAGGAAAGAGCTTGCTAAAAAAGCAGATCTCCTGCTTCCCAATCTGACAGAAGCCTGTTTTCTAATAGGAAAAGATTACCAGAGTGATTTTTCAATGGAAGACTACAAGCAGATTCTGATGCAGTTAAAAGAGCTGAACCATAAGAATGCTATCCTGACTGGTATCCATAGGCAAGATGAAGTCGGTGCCTTATGGAACCAAGGTGGTCAAATCGATACCTACTTCACAAAAGCAGTTCCCGCTAGTTTCCATGGCGGAGGAGATACCTTCGCATCGAGTCTCTGTGGATGTTTATTGAACGGACTTAACAGGAAAGATGCTGTGAAAGTCAGTCATGACTTTACCCATCGTGCCAGGCTGGATTCCCTAAAAGACAAGAGTGATCCTCTTCTTTACGGATTAGAGTTTGAAAAGGAACTTTCGTATCTTCATAATCAGATTGCTATCTATCAAAAGAAGAACGAACAATAAAAAACTTCCTTGGGGATGACCTCCAAGGAAGTTTTTATTTTACTAGCTTTCCGATATCCGGATTGCAGGCACCTGGATAGTTCAGTGTCCTTTCGGAGACAAGACTTCCGAAGGCAACGGCTTCTTTCAGGCTCTTGCCTTGGTGCAGAGAATGAAGGATACCAGAGAAGAGAGCATCACCTGCTCCGTTTTCGGAAGCGATGTCTTTCCTTGGAACGACCTTCCTCTGTTCGATGGACTCTTTGTTTCCAAAGGTGATTGGTCTTGGACCATTGGAGATGACAACGTTCTTGACTCCTCTTTCAATCAGGTCTTTGGCAAGACTGATCGGATCTTTTTCTTCGTTGAGCGCGTACTTGGATTCAAGGACATTGCTCTTGAAGAGGTAGATCTGGGAGAGGTGCGGAACCAAGCGGGTGACTTTATTCGCGGAGACAGTCTCGACTAAGAACTTCTTATCCGGATAGGTATCAAACAAGTAGTCGATGACATTCTGGTTCCTGTTCGCTTCGAGTACGATGTATTCGTGTTCTCTGATTAAAGAATCGAATGGTTTCCTGTCCTCTCCCCGTAGATGGTCGAGGAAGGATGTCTCACAGATAGCAACGAACCTGTTTCCGTTGCTGTCTAAGATGACGTTATAGCTTCCGGAAGGATAATCGAGGTCTGGAACATAGGTTTTAATACCCCTCTTTTCCAGACTCTTTTTCCTTTCCTGGCCCCTGCTGTCTTTTCCGATTGCCGTAATAAAGGATACGGAATCGTGAAGGTGAGCAAGGTTTTCGCAGACGTTTCGACCAACACCACCGAAGGAAATCGTCCTCTTTCCGATATTGGAGTCACCCCTGATTAAGGGATTATCGGAACGGGAAGAGAAATCGATGTTGCTTCCTCCGATGACTAAGATGTCCGACATGGTCTGTTATCCTTAAAGAAAATTAAAGACTGTAATCCCTGGTGTCGTTCTCGTCTGCCTTCTCGATATCCGAGAAGCTGGCAGGAACAAACGTTGCACGTCCGAAGAGCGTAATCTGAATACGAACTTCGCCCTTGGTTGTATCGATATCGACAATTTCGCCTTCGGAATCCTGGAAGGTGCCATTGAGAATCTTGACCCAGTCTCCAACCTTGTATTCGGAATACCTTTCGGGGTCTTCGATGTGCCTGCGTTTTAAGACCGGCTCGATTTCCTCACGTGGAATCGGGAACGGCTTAGCACCTTTACCGGAAGAACCGGTAATACCAGAGACACCTGGAGTATTACGGACAACGAACCAGGTCTCATCGGTCCTGATCCTTTCAACGAAGATGTATCCAGGATAGTAGTTCTTGGTCTTGAACTTCGGTTCCCTCTTACCGGTAACCTTGTTCTTGCTCCTCTTCTGTTTTCCATTCTCGTCTAAGACCGGCTCTTGATAATCGGCGCAGATAACACGGAAGATCTTATCTTCCCTGTTGAAGGATTTTGCACGCTTCTCTAAGGAATCCTTGACCTGATGCTCACGCTGGGAGAAGGTGTTGATGACATACCATGCTTTCTGAGGAAGTTCAGCAGCCTGGGTTTCATTGGCTTCCTGTTCTTCTTCATCATCGTCTTCCTCATCTGGATTATAAACGTGCTGATGAACAACCGGTTCCGCCTTTAAGGCTTCCTCGGATAATTTCTTTTCTTCGTCTTCCATTAGAATAATCCTCCTTTGATTTTCCTTGCTAACCTAGCTACTTCACCAGAAGTGGATGCGCTCGTAGAATCCTTTGGATAGATTCCGGCGAAGGCTTTCCTGATTTCCCTTGCGGCCCAGTCGAAGAGAGCAATCCTACCTGCAGTGACAATGGCAATAACAAGAACGACGACGACAGACTTCCAGAGCTGTTTGGCATTTGGCCAGCGGATACGTTTGGCTTCCTCGTTGACACCCCGGAAATAACGTTTCCTTTTATTCATTCCTATTTTCCTTCCTTGTGGATGGTATATTTTCCACAACGTGGACAGAACTTTCTTGCTTCCCTGCGCTTGGAATCTCCCTTTTTCTTGGTGGTTTCATAGTTTCTTGCCTGGCATTCCGAACAGACGAGCACAATGTGTTCACGCATGGTTTCTACCCTCCTTAATCCAAATAAAAAGCCCCTTTGTAGGGCTGCCAATATTATAGTGGATGAAAAAGAAAAAAGAAAGAGTCAGTGAATATTTTGAAATCCTGATATTTACTCCAAATCCTTGGCCGAGTAACGATGCATATCCTCATGGAATTTCCTACTTCTTGCAAATGCCGGAATGAAGGAGTCCATCATCGAACCAGCTCATAATACGGAACTACACTACGACAAACTTTCCATAAACAATACCGCAAGTATTAAATGACAGGTGTTTCTCAGTGCATGGACATCATCTTCGGAATCCAGATGGATATTCCGTTAAAGAGTGCTTTCTGGTACCTGTTATCCAGATTCTCTCTCTTATAGCCGTGAAGCAGAGAGCTAAAAGAAGTAATCTCGTTTCTCTCCTCAAGCTTATGCAGGTAAGGGTCTGGAGCAAGGCGGTTATTCTTCGATTCGTTGCATTTGGGACAGGCACAGACAAAGTTCCATAAGACATCCTGCTTATAGAACGACCACGGAATAAAATGATCGAGATGGCAGGAGTTCTCCAGCTTCTTTCCACAATAGAAGCATCTATGCTCTCCTTCTGTCTGGTAAATTTCCTTCTTGAATCGTTCCAGCGAGGAACGATCCCTTTTTGTCACTTCATCAAGCCTAGTTCCAATGCCCATGACGGCTTTTGCCTTTTTCAATCGTTTCTCAATGAACAGCATCCATTGATAGACGGTGAGCTTATCGTACACCCTCTTGTTCTCCTGCAGATAAGAGACAAAACAGGGATTGAAGACAAGCCCATCCTCTTTCTTATCAAAGCCATAGAGCTTTCCTTCGAAATCACCATAAAGGGCACCTAAGACATACTTAGAAGGAATCTTTCCGGCTTTGGAAAGATATTCTTTCCGTATCCTAGGAGAAAGGGAGTCGAAGGGAATCCCTTCGACCCTAGGATATTTCTGAACAAGGGAAGAGACAATCCGTTCAATGGAGGATACCCCATCCTTCCTCTGAGGAAGATGATCGACATTGACAAGGTTCCAATAGATTTTTGCAAAATCGTTTTCAACAATCTTCAGGGACAGAGTAAAACCATTCAACGTAAAGATATTGTCTAGGATGACCTTGAACAGGGCATACTTATAGGTAGAAGTCTTATATTGGTCCGAAAAAAGAAACCCATTGATCAGACAGGCTATCTTTTCCTTCTCAAGATAAGAATCATCCAGTAATCCGGACTTAAGTTTCCATCCTTCCATAACTAGATAAGACTATACCACACGCAAGAAAGAAAAAAGCCATCGAGGGCTAGTTCTTCGATGGTTCTTTTTTCCTTGCCTTAGAAGAATTGGATACGCTCTTTAATAGCTTAGAAATCCTGACAACAGTCGGAATCCTGACAATGAGACAGGAGACAATCCAGGTTATGGAATCGGCTAAGCAGACCGAGATATAGCTTGCAAGACTAGCGTTTGCATTGATTGGACCATGATTGACAAGCTGAGGCAGGAACAAACAGACTACCGTACGGGTAATCAGTTCTGCAATACCGCCAATCAGCGGAATCCTTGGCTTTTCTAAGGCCTGGATGCAGTTCCGGCCGAAGAAGATACCTCCTAAGAATAAATAGAAAGGAAGAATCGTATAGAGATAAGTGTTTCCGAACTTGATGACATCGGCTGTTACTTTGTCTTGTGAAAGGAAGAGGAACAAGTAGCCTCCGTTAATGGAAACAAGATAGCCAAAAAGAACCAATAAAAGAGTCGTGATGACTATCCTGAGGCCTCCGACTTTGAAGCCTTCCTTGATGCGATCGTACTTTTTGGCGCCCCTGTTCTGACTGATAAAGGAGAGCCTTCCAGTTCCAATAGCGCCTTGGAACCTCCTCCTGATACCAGAGAGCTTATTGGCAACTCCGTATCCGACCTGAGCTGGATTTCCACTGATCGTGCCGCCGTTTACCATCCTATCAAAAGGAATCACGGAAGAAGACCTGATAATGACACCGATGGAGAGAATCGAGGCCTGCCTTCCAAGTGGGAGTCCCCTCTTCAGGTTATAGCCGATTTCTTTCCAATTAAAGTGCAAATCCTCTTTTTGCATACGGAATTGTTTGTATCGTACAACGAAGTAAATAGTAGCAATTATAGCTGTCAACAATTGGCAGGCAACAGTTGCAATAGCAGAACCGGAGACACCGAGAGGGAAGACAACAATCAATAGGAAATCACCGAGGATATTCAGTGATGTTCCACCGACTAGGAAGATAAACGGGAAGAGAGAGTCACCAATCGCACGCAGAGAGGAAACAATCAGGTTATACAGCATCTGACTGAAGAAGCCGAAGACTAAGTTGATGAAGATATAGTTGAATCCTTCTTTGTAGATTTCCTGCCTGGCAGGATCGGTAGAATTCTTATCGATCTTAATCCAGGATAAGACCGGATCAATCAGGAAGTAGCAGGCGATCGTAATAACAATGGTCAGGACAATCGAGAGGAAGAGCTGGGCTACAAAGGCTTTTCGTGCCTTTTCTTCGTCTCCTTCCCCGGTTGCTTTCGAAATGACAACGGAGAATCCGGCGGTACATCCGATGGCGAAGTTTGTAATCCTTCCCACAACCGGAATGGTATCATTGACCGCTGCGACCTGGTTTGCATTGAGATACTTGCCGACAATGACAGCATCCGTCAAGGAATAAATCTGCTGGAAGATCCTCGAGAGGATAATCGGAACCCTGAACTGCCTTAAGACAGGGAATATTTTTCCTTTGGTCAAATCCCTCGGATCGAACAGAGAGGCGAATTTCTGCCAAAGATTCTTTTTCTGTATGTTTTCTTTATCCATAAGGAAACACGTGCTCCTTTAAAAACCTACCTATTATAGAAAAAAGCTATATAAAAACAATCAACCTTCTGTTGTGAATACGCTTACTCTATGGAAAAAGAAAAACCGGCGGGTTGATCCGCCGGTCGGTATTTACTTAATGACGTCCCTCTGCCTATACGGACGTAAGACTTCCGGAACGGTGATGGAACCATCTTCGTTCTGGTAGTTCTCAATGATAGCGGCAACGGTACGTCCAACGGCTAAGCCAGAGCCATTGAGCCTATGGACATATTCGGTCTTGCTATCCTTATCCCGTTTGAAGCGGATGTTCCTGCGGCGTGCCTGGTAATCGGTATCGTTGGAGCAGGAAGAAATCTCTTTGTAGACCGGAGACTTACTCTGCCAGATACCATCCTTTTCCTCATAGTCGTTATAAGACGGCCTGAAGACTTCAAGGTCATAGCATTTTGCAGCAGAGAATCCGACATCGCCGGTGCTTAAGCAGACACGGCGGAACGGAAGCTTGAGAAGCTCAAGAATCTTCTCGGCTTCTTCGGTCAAGGATTCCAGCTCATCCCAGGATTTCTCCGGGAGGCAGAGTTTGACCAGTTCGACTTTCTGGAACTGATGCTGACGGATGATACCACGGGTATCTCTTCCAGCAGCGCCGGCTTCGGCACGGAAGCAGGAAGAGTAGGCGCAGAACCACTTCGGAAGATCATCAGCAGAGAGAATCTCTCCACGATAATAGTTCGTGACCGGGACCTCAGCAGTCGGAATCATCCAGAACTCTTCGCCGGTGTTGTTGGTCCTATAGGCCTGATCCGCGAATTTCGGAAGCTGTCCGGAACCGGTTAAGGAATCGGTGTTGACCAGATACGGAGGAAGGACCTCGGTGTATCCGGCTTTGACATGGGTGTCAAGCCTGAAGGAAGCAACGGCACGTTCGAGATGGGCGAAAGCACCAAGATAGAAGGTGAAACGGGAACCGGTGACCTTAGCGGCACGGTCGAAGTCGAAGCATCCAAGCTCTAAACCGAGCTCCCAGTGGGATTTCGGTTTGAAGGTGAAGGTTGTCGGCTTGCCGACATACTTCTCCGGACGGTTATAGGTATCATCGATACCGATCGGGAGGGAATCATCCGGAATATTCGGAGTCTTGAGCATCCTTTCATGGATGTCTTCATCGACTTTGCTGATTTCCTTATCCAAACGGGCGATTTCTTCCTTGTCGAAGGAAACCTTCTCTAAGGCTGCCTTAGCTTCTTCGTCTTTATGCTGGGCTTTCAGCTTTCCGATTTCCTTACTCTGGGCATTACGCTCGGCTTTGAGCTTGTCGCTCTGCCTGATGAATTCCCGGCGTTTCTTGTCTAATTCCGGAAGTTCACGGAGGTAGGAATAGTCTCCGTTACGGCGGTTAAGCTTAGTGATGACCTCTTCCAAATGGTCAATGACATATTTGACATCTAACATGGGATTTTTGTCCTTTCTGATATTCTACGCAATCAATTATACACTCTTAGAGGAATGGCTAATCATTTTCTTCCGACCCAGAATCGTCTTCTCCGCTCTTATCGTCCTTGGTAGCACGGTCTAAGAGCCTCTGCCTGGCTTTCTCATCGGCCTTAGCCTGATTTTCCGTTGCTTTGGCTTCTTCGATAGCATCCAGCTTCTTCTCTTCTTCCGTTTCCTCGTATTCGGATTCGCTCGGAAGAACCGATACGGAGGAGATATGTTCCTTGTTGCGGAGAGTGATCCTCTTCACACCGATGGTGTTACGGGAAGACTCATTGACCTGGCTTAACGAAGTACGCCTTGTAGTGCCATGATCCGTGATGATAAGAATATCCTCATCGCCTTTGACGTTCTTAATGACGCAAAGACCGCCGTTCTTCTCTGTTTCCTTGATGGTCTTAACGCCTTTGCCACCACGTGCAGTGACACGGTATTCATGGACATCGGTGATCTTTCCGTATCCATTTTCGGATAAGGAGAAAATCTTGTTTCCATCCAAAGAGGTTACAAGTCCGACTGTTTCGCATCCTTCTTCTAAGTCGATGCCTTTGACACCGGTTGCAGTACGTCCCATCGGACGAACATCGTCTTCATGGAAGGAACAGACCTTTCCTTCACTGGAACCAAGCGAGATGATGGCCTGTCCGTTGGTCTGACGGACATCCCTTAATTCATCTCCTTCCCGGAGAGTGATTGCAATCTTACCATTGACATTGATGTTCTCGAAGTCACTTGCCTTGCAACGTTTGACAACGCCTTCTTTGGTAGCGAAGAAGAGATAGGTGTCTTCATAGGTATCCCTGGAGATTACGGCATTGACCTTCTCGTCCTTTGCTAAGCGGAGCAGGTTGACAATCGGAATACCCTTGCTCGTACGGCTGCCTTCCTGGATTTCATATCCGCGGCAACGATAGACTTTTCCAAAATTCGTGAAGAACAGGACATCGGTCTTGGTGCGGGAATGACGCAGGATATCGATATCATCGTTATCCTTTGTCTTCCTTCCGGTAACACCGATTCCACCACGGTTCTGTGTACGGAACTCATCCGGAGAGACCCGTTTGATGTATCCGCCTCTGGTTAAGAAGATCAGGATTTCCTTGTTCGGAATCAGGGATTCATCATCGTCATCGATATCATAATCGCTGATTTCTGTTCTACGGGCATCGCCATAGTTCTTCTTGATGATTTCCAGTTCTCCGATTAAGGTCTCTTCCAAGATGGAATGATCCGAGAGGATGGCATTATAGTGCTCGCTGTCTTTCACTAATCCGTTCTTCTCATCGATATATTTCTGCTGATCCAGTCCAGTCAAACGACGTAAAGGCCTGTCTAAAATGGCCTTGGTCTGGACTTCATCGAAGTGGAAGCGTTCCACTAACCGTGCAGAAGCTTCTTCATAGGTCTGGGAGGAGCGGATGATATGGATGGTTTCATCAATTGCATCGGCAACCGTGAGGATAGCGTCAATGATGTGGATACGATCCTGTGCTTTCTTTAAGTCGAAGCGAGTACGGCGGGTGATGATTTCTTCCTGATGATCGATGTAAATCTTCAGTGCCTGCCTCCTATTTAAGACACGGGGGACTCCGTGATCAAGGGCAAGCCTGTTGACAGCAAAGGAAGACTGAAGCGGAGTGTAGTGGAACAGATGATTGAGAACGAGATCGACAATGGCATCCTTCTTTAATTCGACGACGAAATAAGTACCCCTCTTCTGGGAGGAATAGTCGGCAACGGAGGAAATGCCTTCGATTTTCTTGTCATCCGCAAGGTTGACAATCGTCTTTGCTAATTCACGTTTGTTGACCCTGTAAGGGAACTCCGTGAAGATAATCTGTGTACGTCCGTTTTTCTCTTCCGTATGGTATTTCGCACGGACTTTGACCGAACCTCTTCCGGTCAGGAAGTAGTTCTTGATTCCGTTACGTCCCCTAATGACGCCGCCTTCCGGGAAATCCGGGCCTTTGAGGACCTGCCTTAATTCATCGACAGTGATATCCGGATTCTTGATAACGGCTTCGATTCCGTTGATGGTCTCTGTCAGATTGTGCGGAGGAATACTCGTTGCCCTTCCAACAGCAATACCAGAGGATTCGTTGCAGAGAAGGTTCGGGAAGCGGGAAGGAAGAACGACCGGCTCTTTTCCGTCGGCATCATAGGTGTCAACGAAATCGACGGTGTCTTTTTCGATATCCCGTGTCCTTTCCAGAGCGATTTTGCTCCTTCGGGCTTCGGTGTAACGGGCTGCTGCTGGTTCATCGCCATCGGTGGAACCGAAGTTTCCGTGTCCTTGGACAAGCCTGTAACGCCTAGCGAAGTCCTGTGCCCTGCGGCACCTAGCTAAGTAGATGGAGGAATCACCATGCGGGTGATATTTACCCATGACGTCGCCGACGACACGTGCGGATTTCTTGAACGGCTTATCCGGTGTGATGCCCATCTCCCACCTAGCATAGATGATACGACGCTGAACCGGCTTCCTTCCGTCTCTTGCATCCGGAATAGCACGGCTTGTCAGAGTAGAGACTGCATAGTCAAGGAAGGAATTCTTGATTTCCGGTCCGAATTCATCATCGGTAATACCGGGAACAATGCCTTCCTGAAGTCCGGGGATTCCCCCATCCTTTTTCTTTTCTTCGGCAGGAAGGTTTTCTTTGTTGTTTTCTTCAGCCATTGTTTATTCCTCCTTTAGATATCCAGGTTCTTGACGAACTTGGCATTGTTGGAAATAAAGTCCTTACGCGGCTCGACATTTTCGCCCATCAGATCGATAAGAGCATCATTTGCTTCCTGGGCATCTTCGATCGTGACCCGGAGCCTACGGCGGTGGTTCTTATCCCTTGTTGTTTCATCGAGCTGACTTGGATCCATTTCACCCAAACCTTTGTAACGCTGCAAAGCATAACGTGCATTGGCAGGAAGCTTGGATTTGATTTCCTCGAGCTCATCGTCATTGAAGGCATAATAGAAGTGTCCTTGGTAGGTAAGACGGTAGAGCGGAGGCTGAGCGATATATAAGTGGCCTTGTTCAACAAGCGGACGCCTGAAACGATAGAAGAAAGTCATCAATAGGATACGGATGTGGGAACCATCAACATCAGCATCGGTCCTGATAACGACCTTATCGTATTTGATTTTGCTGACATCGAATGCTTCGCCCTGCCCTGCACCGATCGCTGTGACCCTGTTATAGATTTCGGCATTCTTCTCGATACGGGTAGCCTGGGCCTTCTCGACGTTGAGAATCTTACCACGGAGCGGGAGGATAGCCTGTGTTCTTGCATCCCGTCCCTTCACGGCAGAACCGCCTGCAGAGTTTCCCTCGACGATGAAGAGCTCGCGCTCTAACGGGTTCTTGGAGATGCAGTCGACTAACTTATCCGGTAGTCCTGAGCCTGCAGAAAGACGTCCCTGTGCAAGTTCACGGGCACGTTCCGCAGCTCGACGTCCTTTGAAAGCAGAGATGACACGTTCATACCAGGCTTTGCCTTCATTTGGATGCTCTAAGAGCCACTCTTTGAGATAGTCGCCGACAATAGAGGAAACAACACGGCGGACTTCATCATTGCCAAGCTTATCCTTGACCTGTCCTTCGTACTGCGGATCTGGATGTTTGACGGAGAGAACAACGGTCAGACCTTCTAAGCAGTCTTCGCTGCGGAAGTTGTCATCGGTTTCTTTTAGCCATCCTTTGGAACGGAAGTAAGCGTTCAGCTCACGTCCGATAGCAAGACGGAAGCCTTCTTCATGGGTTCCTCCGCCATTGGTGCGGATGTTGTTGCAGAAGGAGTTCCTGTTGAGAATGCCGGCTTTGGTCGGCTGGAAAGCAGCTTCGACGATGATGGTAATCGGCTTATCGATTAAGCCACCCGGGTTGACAGAGCTAGCTCCGGTAACATAAGGAATCTCTTCGAAGACACGCTCTTTTGTCTCGTTGATGTAAGAGACGTATTCCTTGATTCCGCCATTGAACTGATAGTGGACATGCTGGATGTTGTCCTTGTCGCGGACATCATCTAAGGTAATCTCAAGTCCTTTGGTCAGATAAGCAGTCTGACGGAGGTAAGAGGCAATTGCCGAGAAATCAAAAGTCGTAGTTTCCTTGAAAATCAACGGATCTGGGCAGAACTCGACCGTAGTACCTGTCTTCTCAATCGGACAGTCACCGATAATCTGCAGTCCAGGAGCAACGGTTTTGCCGCCGTTCTGGAAATGAATCTGATGAATCTTGCCTTCCCGGTAGACAGTGACGACAACATCGGTGGAAAGAGCGTTGACGGCTTTGACACCAATACCATGGAGACCACCGGAAATCTTGTATCCGGTCTTGTCGTTGAATTTTCCGCCGGCATGCAGAATGGTATAAACCGTTTCGACGGTGCTTAATCCGGTCTGTTTGTTGGTGTCGCAGGGAATACCACGTCCGTCGTCTTCGACACGGACGCGGTTGATCGGGTTCTCGCTGGTTCCAGGCAGGATGGTGACATGGATATGTTTGCAGAAGCCGGCCATTGCCTCATCGACGCCGTTATCGACGGCTTCGCGGACGAGGTGATGAAGACCACGGCTTGCCGTGCTTCCGATGTACCTTCCTGGACGCTGACGGACAGCCTCTAAGCCCTGAAGGATTTCGATATCGGCACCGGTGTAGTCGCTTTTAGCTTTCCTCTTCTCCTCTTCCTGTTCTTCGGAGAAGCGGACAGAATCGACGTGCTTTTCGCTGAAGTCTTCTTCTGCCGGTTTTTCAATCTTTACCTGTTCCTGCTTTGGAGCAGAACTTTCATCATGAGCAACCTTTTCGACCTTAGCCTGTTGTTTACGGTATGCTTCTTCTCTGGCTTTCCGAATTTTTTCTTCTTCGGTCAGAACTTCTTTTTCTTCATCAGCCATTTTCTTTTTCCTCCTTTGTGAGTCTGTTGTCGGCTACTTGGTATATTTCGTAATCCTGGAATCCATCGGCCACTCTGGTTCCGGTGACGAAGACCTGCTGGTCTTTTTCTCCGATGAGAGTCAATAGGTTTTTGGTTCGGACTTCGTCCAGGTCGGATGTGATATCGTCAAGTAAGAGTATCGGAAGCGTCTTGAGTCTTTCCTGATAGAGGGAAGAGACGGAGAGTTTTACGCTTAGGGAGGCAAGGCGGTTCTCGCCTTGGCTTCCATAATGGGCTACGTCTTTGCCTCTGAGTATGGCAGTCCTATCGTCTCTATGCGGACCGATCCTTGTCTGATGACGGATGTTTTCGTAGGATTTGGATCGTTCATATAGTTCCCGCCTATGTTCTACGAAGCTTTTCTGGTCATCATCTAAAGGGCAGTTTGTTTTGTACAAGAGAGATAAGGTGTTGTTCTGTTCTTGCCCGAAGAGAAGGCTGTAGTAGTTCTCTGTTTTGGAACTGAGCACTTTGACTAGCTTCTTCCGTTCGTTACTTATCCGGTAGGATAAGTTGATTAATTCGTCTCTGAGCACGTTGATTACATCTTGGTCGTAGTTCTGTGCTAGAGCACAATTCCGCTCTTTCAGGAGCTTTTTATAGCGTCCTAGAGCGTAAAGGTACTCTTTGCTTAACTGGCTTAGCACTTCGTCCAATAGTTTCCGTCTTCTTTCTGGCTCGTCTTTAAAGAAGAAGACGAGGGAAGGATCGTAGACGATGGTTAATAGCTTGCCTAGGATTTTGGATAGGGATGCTACTTTCTCTCCATCGTATGCGAAGGTTTTGCTGTCTCTGGATATTAGGCAGGAGAGGGAGTGTTTTTCCTTCCCTTCGTTTTCGTATTCGATGTAGATAGAAGCTTCCTTGTATCCCTCTTGGATGAGGGAAGAAGTATCCAGCGTCCGGAAGGATCTTCCTAGTGATAGGAAGTTCAAGGCTTCCAAGATGTTTGTCTTTCCCCTGCCATTATGTCCTAGAAGGTAATTCTTAGTGCTAGGGAAGGAAACGTCTAAGCTATCATAAGAACGAAAGTGGTGAAGAACTAACCGGCTTAGGCGCATATTGTGTAGGTGACTCCCAAGATAGTGACTTGGTCTTTGTCACGAAGCTTTTTTCCTCGTCTCTGTTCCTTTTCTCCGTTGAAGAGAACCTCGTTTTCCCTAAGGAAGATTTTCTCTTCTCCTCCGGTGCTGACCAGGTCTAGGAACTTCAGCAATTGACCAAGGGTAATATACTCCCCAGTGATCTTGATATTGTTATCGTTTTTGACCATAAGAGACCCTCTTCTTTCCTCCTATATAAATATATGTATTATTATATACATAGATTTAAACTATAACAATAAATTAATGGCTGATTATCGGTACTTTTTCTCTTTTACAGAAGCAAAATTGAGGTTATAATTAGAACATATGGAAAACAATACGAATCTTAATGAAAAAGATATCTTAGCTATCCGTGAAAAGAGGCTTTCCCCTACTTCTTTCCAGACGCTTTCTAAGTTCTATTCTATTTTTGCAGATCCTACTCGTCTTACTCTTGTCTCTCTTCTTTCTGAGAATGAACTTTGTGTGAATGATATTGCTCTGATTATGGATAGGTCTCAGAGCCGAGTTTCCCATCAATTGGCGATACTTCGGCAGATGGATATTGTTACTCATTATCGTAAAGGCAAACAAGTTCTTTATGCTCTTACGGATAACCATATCAAGGACCTGTTCAAGACAGGACTAGAACATGTCTCTGAGAAAGATGATGCTCTATACCAAGACAGAAAGAGAACAGAGAACGAATAACGAACAGGAAGATTAGGAACCAGGGATGGTTCCTTTTTTATAGGGCAAAGCTCGTTGTATAATAGAAACAATCATATATGGAGGAATTATCTATGAAGAAAAGTGTTGTTCTCTCTCTATTCTCTCTCTTTGCTTTGACTGGGTGTCAGAAAGGAACTTCTTTAAACAGTCTTTCCTTTTCTCAAAGGAAGAAAAGGGCAACCCTTATTGACGAGAAGTCAGATAAAAAGGAAGCTGCAAATCTTATCAGCAGGGAAGAAATTAAGGATTTTGATCGCTTTTCTATAAAAGGAAATGTCAGGTATAAGCCCAATGTTAGGACAGGAAAATCGTATACCTATACGATTCGTTTGATTTCCCCATCGGTTTTGATTACAGAGTCAGCACGTACTATTAATAGTAGCCAGTTTCAAGGCGACTTCAGTTTTTCTTCTTGTTTTGCATCTTTCGGATCAGGCCGATTTATTATTGTTGATGAAGGACAATCATTTCTTGATGTTTATAGTTCTGTGACTGGCGAGAAACTATCGGCCATCGGATTGGGACAATATCAGTTAGAAAGTAGTTCTAGGAACAATTATGGTGTCGATTTCTTCCGTCTGTCAAATACAAATAACCATAATGATCACTACTTTGCTTCTTACGTTGATAGTAATGGAAATGAACAGATTGAATCGTTAACAGAAGAACAATACAATTCTAGAACTATTAAAGGAGATGCTAAGAAAGACTCCAAATATAAGCACCTTTATGAGTTAGGGCTGAATAGTGAAAATTATTATAGGGAATCGCAGTCTAGGATTTTTGACCAGAACTTTAGTAGGATTGCAGACAGGGATAGTCTCCGCTTTGCTTCTTCTGTTAGTTCAACATGGATTCCTGGAAATGGGAAAAGGTTCCGGTTCGGGTATGAAAAGTATACTTCTATGTCGGATATAAGAGAGCATTACCATGCCTTCGCCTATGAACTGGATCTTAATTCTGGAAACGTTTCCTATAAGGACCATCTGAATTTCCTTGTGAAAGAAGTGTACCCTGTATATGAGACAAAGAACTTTAACGGGGAAGACTATCGTGTTGCGGTGGGAAGCTATATCTGCTACTATCCGCTCGATAAGGAGGGGATTATTGCTGAGCAGATTGATCGGATGGCCTATCTCTCTGATAATCTTTCCCTTAAGAAATCGACTGTCCGTGATTCTATGATTTCTTATGAAAAGCAGTTTGTGAATCCAAATACACTTTACCTAAGTTTAAATGACAGTTCAAATTACAGTTGTTTTATTAGGAGAGAGAATAATATTCGAACTTATCTTGACCAGGTTGCCTATATTAAGGATTTAGATACGCAAATGATTGTCTATAAAGACAAAAAAGACAAATTTCACGAATGTGATCATACCAGTATTGTGAATGATCCATCCCAAGGCTTTGATTTAATTTCGGATTACAAGTTCAACGGAGTCAGAATCAAAGCGACGATGGAAAAGGGTATCCAGTATCGGTTAAACGATGGAAATATTGTTCCTTTCGATTATTCTTCGTACTTAAATCAAGGTAGGGTAATTACAGACAATGCCATCTATCCTTTTAATCAATCTCGTTACAGTTATTCTTTCAATGGTGCGTCTGTAAATAATGTATCAAGGCAGGAATGTTCGGATGTCTATAACTTAGGAAGTCATACAAAGACAACCACTTATCTTTATCAGGTGTCCCTGTCTTCTCGTGAGACCAAAGGCTACTTAGTTACTTGGGAATATTATTACGACAAGGATTAACAATTAGGATGATGCAAAAGGGCTGCTGCCCTTCAGCGATGATTCCGATGCGTGTCGGAATCACCCGAATTGTGCAACAGCCCTTTTTTGCTGCTGGAATTCTAGGAAAAAACTGAAAAAAGCGCACAGATTCGGTCTATATAACTGAAAAAACAGGGAATAAACTATTGAAAAAACAGGGAAAACGTTGACAAAGCTGTACTTTAATTTTATATTTATTGATATGGATAAGCCAAAATACTACAAACGATACATTGAAAAATCGATTCAATTGAAACTCCATACTTCAGGAGCTGTTTTGGTTACAGGCCCAAAATTCTGTGGGAAAACAACAACATGCTCTGTGTTTGCTAAGAGCATCTATCGCATCAACACTAGGAATGCTGTTCGGAGGACAAAATTAGATCCGCGAATTGCCTTATCTGGTGAAACACCGCATTTAATCGATGAGTGGCAGAAAATCCCTGATCTCTGGAACTATGTGAAAGAAGATCTTGATATCAAATACGAATTTGGAAAATATTTACTTACGGGAAGTGCCACCCCGCCAGACCGACTTGAGATTCAGCATACTGGAGCAGGACGTATCGCTCCTCTCAAAAGGAGGCCGATGTCTTTATTTGAATCTCTTGATTCTATCGGGAAAGTGTCCTTAGAATCTCTTTTCAGCCATCCGGATCAAGATGTCTTTGATCCAAATCAGGATTTCACGCTTCAGGATTTATCTTATTTGATTTGCCGTGGTGGCTGGCCTTTGTCTTTGGCTGTTACTGATAGACAGTCTGCTCTTGAAGTGACGAAAAACTATTGTGATTCGTTGTTTACTTTTAGCGAGAGCGATAATCTAGAATACCGCAATAGGAAAACCGATACTCTTCGGATGGTTTTAAAATCCTATGCTCGGAATATATCGACCGAAGCATCCAGGAAAACCAGGATCAATGATGTAAAGAAGAATGATGAGAGAATTAGGGATGTAAAGACTTTTAAGGAGTATCAGTCCGCATTAAAAAATCTTTTCATTCTGGAGGATAGGGAAGCCTGGTGTCCGGAAATTCGTTCTAAGACGGCAATTAGGTCCTCACCCACCCGGCATTTCGTTGATCCTTCGATTGCTTGCTGCGTATTAGATATCTCACCACAGGATTTGTTATCGGATAGGAACTCTTTTGGATTATTCTTCGAAGATAGGGCGGTTAGAGATTTACGTGTCTATAGGAATTCCATTGGCGGAAGGATTCGTCACTACCGGGACAATACAGGCCTTGAGTGCGATGCAGTCATCCATCTCAACGATGGCAGATGGGCACCAATTGAAATTAAGCTTGGCGGGATTGATTTGACAGAATACGGAGCAACTCGATTAAATCGCCTCAAGGAAAAACTTGCAACGAAGAGCAGCTTATCGGCACCTTCCTTTAGGAGGATCCTTACTGGATTTGGACCTCTGTATCGACGCAAGGACGGAATCTATGTCGTTCCTATCAATAGGCTCAGAGCCTAACATTCATCAGAGCTGATTCAAATAAAAGCACGGAACATAATCGAATGAATCGAAGATGCTCCGTGCCTTTTTGTTGCTTTCAGTCCTTTATTCCCTGATAATCCAATAGCCTTTTTTATTGGATCCTTGTCGGATGAGCTTCTTTTCCCTTACTAGAGTGCTAATTTCCCGGTATATGGTAGAGGAGGATAGGCCTGTCGCTTCTGCAAGTTCTTTTCTTGTAATGGATGGATTCTGTTTAATTTGTGCAAGAATCATCGAACGGTTATCCTGTTTTTCATTTTCGTTTTCTTTTGGATGATAGAACGGAATACTGACACGTAGGAAGTGAGGAGAAAAATAGAAAATCGTTTTTGGGTAGAACTTCAGAACACGGCGAATACCCGTGCCTAATCTTTCTGCATATCCTAAATCACGGAAGACACGGATTAGTTCTGGATTGGTCGGTAATGAGTACCCGTCAAAGAAATCAATTTGTGTGAATCCTTCTGGGAGACCACCGAGGGAAGATATCTCAAAGCGATTTGAGAATTCTTCAAAGGTCGGTAAGCCATCACCTTTATAGTCGTTATGGACAAGAGCATTTACGACTAGTTCACGGAGAGCAATTGGATTGAACTTTGATTTATCTTCTCTTCCGGTCGGTGTGATTTGTGTATAAGTCCTGTTTCGAGATTGTAGAAAGGAGAGTAATTCTGAGGTGGTTTTGATTAGAGATTGATTAGCAAAAGTCTTCTGTTCCACTAAATCGAACACATCATCTCCGGAATATTTTGCATATTGGATTGGAGATGAAAATTGATCGGATAAAAGAAAAGCCAGACGATTAAAACGTTTGCTTTTGGTATAAAGCTCTAACCGGTATTCAAAATTGTCTCCTACATCAAAGCCAGCTTCAGTATATCTATTTCTCAGATAGTTAAAGGTTAGGCTTTGGTTATCGGATTCGATATTTGTTAAGGTTCTTTTCTCTCTTTTCTGAAAGAGACTGAAAATCCTTTCTTCACTCCTTTTTTCAGCAGAAGATCCGATTCGGATATAGCAGCCTTCTGGACACCTTCCGTATTTTTTGATGTAGTATGGCTTCTGATTCCCACTAGCAATTATAATTTGAATATAATCCTTTTTCCTAGATGTGACAATTTCAAATAAGCCGATGGTGTCTGGAGAGATGTTGTTCCTGATTCGATCTTTGATCTGACGCTCGGTTAAATCAATGTTTTCTATTCCGATTGGTTTGCCTTTGTCATTCATTCCTATATATAATTCTCCGCCTCTGCTAGAGTTTAGGAATGCTACGATTTCTTTTTCGAATTTATCGTTCAGAATTGCCTTAAATTCTACTCTTTCTGTTTCTGTCATATTGTCTCCTCACGCATGTTTGGTTTACCATGAAGCAATAAATGAAGCAATAAATGAAGCAATAAAATTCAAGTGCAATGAATTGGTGGGTGAAAATGCAGACAAGAAAAAAGGCTGACCAGC
>ULPT01044743.1_pt1 | contig 38908 bp, 29 predicted proteins | sample 1953751 | NCBI WGS metagenome assembly ULPT01 (sample SAMEA4835636, study PRJEB28245) | human gut metagenome | biome: gut microbiome; material: fecal sample | place: Denmark | collected 2008 | reverse complement strand
TTTGGTGTGAGAAAAGACTATAAGAAAGCAATTGAAATGTATGGCAAAGCGGTAGATAACGGCGAAAAAGCAGGGCTCGAAGCGATTAAGCGTGTCTACTTAAAAATGAATGCTAATCGGGCTTAGTTATTTTAAATTGTGATGGTATGCAATTTAACAAAAATGAGCATTTATTGCAAAATGGCAAAAAAATCACAACTTAAAAGGTGTTTTTTGAACCTTCTATTTATTTAAGCAGTCTAGAATGCTTATGATCATTGACTATTATCCACTCGTGAGACTGGATTGTGGACAGCGTAGTGCCTAGGGCCACGTTAAAAGGCTAGAGCACATTCGGTAACGGAAACAGTTACAGACCTCCTACTTGTGGAGAGGTTTTTCTTTTTTCAGCTATAAGCATTTTTAGCAAACTGTACGCACTTTTTAAGCGGTGTACGCAAATTGTATCAATATAGGTATTCCCACACATATTGAAAGCAATTGCTAGGAGTTTTTTGTTAATCTTCTTCATCAGAAAACAAAAGTCTGTTCCATGAAATCTATATTATCGTTTTAGGGCCTTTATCCCTGTTCTAACCTCTATGTCTGATCAAGAGACAATGCTTCTTGTTTTGAAAGCTTTTCCTATCTTATCAAAATTGTTTTTCTCAATCTTCCAAGTTATAGCTTCACTGCCACCTATTTTGGTTAAAGAAGGATTTCAAGTGCCATCCTGAGTACAAACCCGATCCTAAAAGACCAAAGACCATAGTGTGCATATCCGTCTTTTCTCGATTCCGGAAGAATCTCATCCAATGTCACGTAGAACCTAGCTCCAGCTGCGAAAGACAAGAGCCATGGAGTAATCACAGAAAGCTGGGCCAAGAATAATCCTGCTATGCCAAAAAGAGGCTCTACCACACCGGATAATGTCCCATAAAGGAAGGATTTTCCTTTTTTCTCTCCGCTACCTAGCATCGGAATGGAAACCGCAGCTCCTTCTGGCAGATTTTGAATAGCAATGCCAATAGCCAAAGATAGTGCAGAATAAATCAGATCCTGAGTTTGTCCTTTTAAAGCAAGACCACAAGCAAAGCCGACCGATAAACCCTCTGGTATGTTGTGGATTGTAACGGCAAGAAAGAACTTCAGGTTCTTGCTAATAGAGGTTTTGCATCCCTCCTCTACTCCATTGACCGGATGAAAGTGAGGTATCGTCTTATCCCTGATGTAAAGCAGAAGACCACCAAGAAGAAAGCCAATGATGGGAGGAAGATAAGGTGCACTAGGAAGAACTGTCTTGCTTTCCTCTATAGAAGGCAAAAGAAGACCGAAAACAGAAACTGAAATCCTAATACCACCTGCAAAACCTAGGATGACATTATTCGTTCTAGGGCCAAAATTCTTCTTGAAGAAAAAAACAAACGCGCTTCCTAAGGTTGTCGCCAAGAATATAATCGATAGGGAGAGAACAGAAACAATAACTGGACTCACTTTATTACCTCCTTTGAAAATAACGTTGCAGTATAACCCCACAAACTTCTTTTGTCATTGGATTTGATTTACATATAAAAACCGGCGTTAGAAATCCTAAGGTCGGCTTTGAATCATTTGTCTGGAATCCTGATGTTGTCGTTGCTGTCTTTCAGCAGTTTACCTTCATCCAGAAGCTGATTGATAAAGTAAGCAACATCATCGCAGCTTTGCTTCGGGCAAGACTTATATCCAATCGTCTTAAGGAAAAGCTTTGGAAGTTCGTCATAACTGATTAAGTATTCCCTCTTCACAAGCGCAATCAGACCATTTCGGATTTCGATATCCGGGATTTGATCCAAAGAACGTGTGGAATTGATTCTCAGTTTTACTTCTTGGTTATCAATCCAATAATAAGTGGTGAACTTACCAGTAGTTCTGTTGATTCCGTCATATCGAAGATTAAACCTGATCTCATGGAAAGCGTCAGTTACTACGCTTGTCACCTTTCGTCTTCCAAGAAGAATACTGAGTTTGTTCAGAATCAGTTCCTTACAGATTGGCTGCTCTGTTTTAATGATTTTGAAGACTTTCTGTTTCAGATAGTCCCTCTGCCAAGTAACATCCGATGCACTAAGCTGATCCGGACTAGCAACCACAGCTTCTTCTTGATAAGACGGGAAGCGGTCCGATAAAGAAAACTTCGGTTTTTCTTCAACTGTCAGAAAATCATCTTCATCAGGAAGCTCATCCATATCATCATTGTCTTCCTCTACTGCTTCGAGTTTATCACTAGAAGACTCCGGATGATTCATTTCCGGTTCCTCATTTTCTCTTTCCGGAACAAACTCAATCGTTGTAGGAGAAAGAGGTTCCTCGTTTCTTTTCTCCTGACTAAAATCTGCGGGGAGTTCTTCTATCTCATTCTCAACAGTTTCTTCTTTCTTGTTGTCTCTTGTTATATCGGTATTATCCACAACAGAAGAATCTGCATTCTTAATTGCATCATCAACCGCTGCAAACAAGCGTGCTTCTTCGTTCTTCCGGTCCCTGAACCAATCCGTAGACCAGATACGATAGAACTTCCATCCCTTTCCTTCCAGAATCTGCTCACGAAGACGATTCCGGTCTCTTGCATTCTTGGCAGAATGGTAATTCGCTCCATCACATTCGATTGCTAAGACATAGATGTTTTTCGTTGGATGCTTAACACCAAAATCAATCCGGTATCCGGAACAGCCGACTTGGCAATCCACCAAGTATCCATGAGAAACAAGAGTCTTGTAGATGTCTTCTTCAAAAGGAGATTTGTTCCCTCTTTCATCCTGCTTTACAGAAAGAGTGAGCCTAGTTCCCTTTTCTGCATATTCAAGATACCCGCGTAACCTCTTCCTACCAATGGAGTCCGTGCGGTTTAAGTCGATATCATAATAATGAATAGATGAGACAACCTGCCTATTGACTCTCGAACGGGTGATAGCAACATTGAGTCGACGTTCACCGCCTTGCTGATTCAAGGCGCCAAAATTCAGGCTAAGTCTACCCTCCTGGTCTTTGCTAAAGCCTACCGAGAATATGATCCGATCCCGTTCATCACCTTGAACGTTTTCAAGGTTCTTAACAAAAATCTTTTCCCTGTTCTTCTCGGAGCCGTATTTTCGAAGCACAGAATCTGAGTTCCTTCTCTTTTCCAACTGATCCTGGATTTCCTCCTGCTGGGAGATGTTCCTTGCAACAATTCCAATGCTCTCATCAGGATAAAGGCGAATATCTTCGCAGACAAGGTCAACAACTTTTTCCGCCTCTACCTCATTCGTCCGCTTATTTTTCTTATAGTTGCCATTAGCAACATAGTAGAAGTCAACGCCAAATCCCTTTTTCTTCTTAATAGCAGATGGGAAAGTAGTCAGGCTTCCTTCATAGAAATTCTGATTTGAGAAAGCAATCAGTTCTTCGTTTTTGGAACGATAATGCCAAGTCAAACGCTTATGCGGATATGCAACAGCATAATCAAGGACGGATTCAAACGCAGAGATATCATCGGATTCCTCATCGCCTTCATCATCATGATCCAATGAGACTTGGAAGAAGTTCGTCGGAGGCCTCTGTTTATTATCTCCGCAGATAATTAACTGCTTACCACGATAAATACTACCAATAGCATCCCAGGGGAAGATTTGACTGGCTTCATCAAAGATAACTAAATCAAAGTGCCTATCCGAGTGAAGGAAGGAAGCAACATTCAGCGGCGACCTCCTAAAGCATGGCTTGACCCGCTGAATCAAAGTTCCGAATTGAGACCTCATTCTACGGACAGAAATCAGGCGCCGCTTTTTATTTGCTTCTTTCAAAAAACAAGAGACAATACCACCCGAAACATCATTTGGATTTGGAATCCGAAGAGAACATTGTTCTTTTATTTCAGCCTGATGAATCAAGAAAGAAGTTACATCATTCTTCTTAAACTGTGTTTCTGCTTCATCAATTTTCCTTCTGGAGGCATCCTTTAGAATCGGATCATTTTCGATAAGACTATGAGAGAGCTGAGTATAGAAACATTTCTCAAATGCAGAAGGAAGGTCATCCAAAGAATAATCGCCCTTTAAGTACCGATCAAGGAAATCAAAATACCCAAGTTCCTTCGATTCATCCAGAAGCTGATATAGCTTCCTATTCAAGGAAAAGTCGTCCCTATGATTTTTGAATTCTTCTAAAGTCGAAACAAATTCAGCATAGGAAAGAGAGAGAAGATTCCGTTTCCATGGATCAAAGCGGTTGCTGAAATCAACAATACTATTCCTCCTCTTCGGTTCAACCGGAAGAGAAGAAAGTAAGTATTTTGTTTCATCAAATTCACTCTTATTTTCCTTTGAGATAACTTGATATGTAATTCCTTTTTCTTTTGCCAGCTTATTCCTGTCATAGGAGAATGCTTCAATATTCTCTTCTGTAATCCTTTCGGAATCAAGGAAGAGATCATTCAATTCCCGAATCGACTTTTCAAGTTCAGAAAGGAGCTCCTGATACTGTTTTAAATCCGATGCCCTATTCTTTGCATCAACATAGTTAAGCTTTCCCTTCTTCGAGTAGGAAGAAAGTGTCTTCCTATCGTTGCGATAACCTTTCTTCAAGAAGCGCAGAAAAGAAGAATACTCGTTGTTGAATCTCTCTTCGAAATCCTTTCCAGATAAGGACAGAATTCCTTCCTTCTTGTCTTTTAAGAAGGAAGAATCCTTTTTCTGTCTGAGATAATTCAATGCTACCTTCCTTGCTTTTAAAACGAGCGGTCTCTTTGAAGAATCAAACCTAGCAGGATCAAAGAAAGAAAGGGAAGCAATCCTTTCTTTCTCCTTTAGAGCATTCAAAACATCTTTCCTAGGCCTGTCTTTTGAAAATCCGAAAAGACCAGAAATCTTATTCCAACTAGTCTGGAATGAAAGAAGGGATGAGAGAAGATATTCAACCTGGCTTTGGAACTGTACTTTCGAATCATAGTCCGATGGATGTTCCTTGATTCCATAAAAAGGAAGTTCTTCATCCTTTCGGCTAAGTTTTTGGCAAAGGTCTTTTACTTCGTTGACCTTTTGGATGTTTTCATCCAAGAATTTCCGATTAAGACAGTTTTTATCAGGGAAGACAAAAGTCGGAGAAGGAATCGAGCACAGAAGAGAAGCCTCTCCTAGAATCTGATAGACTCTATCACCCCTGGGCGGATAATTCTTATAAATCGCATTTGAATAAGAGTCTAGGAACTTTTCCTCTTCCTGAAGGTTTTCTTTAATCTTCCACGCATTTTCTTTTACCGTACAAGAAGGAGTGTGAAGAACCCGACTGATATCCGAAAGGATATCTTTCTTATTGACATCCCCATGCAGATAAAGGCAGAAATCATCAAGACCAGCTTTCTCAAGCTTATGGTAGACAACATCAAGAGCAGCGGCTTTTTCTGCAACAAACAAAACACTTTTTCCATCATACCTAGCTTCTGCAATAATGTTCGTAATTGTCTGAGATTTACCCGTTCCCGGAGGACCCTCTAAAACAAAGGAATCACCTTGTTTTGCACTTTCAATTGCAGCGAACTGAGAAGAATCGGCATCAACAACATTGTGAAGAGGAAGGAAAGGTCTATTCTTTTCTTCCTTATCTTGTTCTTTACTAGCTTGAAGTTCCTGGTCCTGCTGTCCGAAAAGACATTTAACATTTGGATTCGCAGTAACAAATGACTCGTTGTCTTTAAGATCATGATACCTTGCAATCTTAGAGAATGTGAAAAGTCCAAGGACCAAGTCGTTTGTAATATACCAGTCTTTTTTAAAGGCAATAATCTCCTCAATAGTCTTTAAATAGGAGGAAACCGTAAATTTATCATGATCAAATTCAGGGAGATCAATTCCATAATCCTGCTTGAATAAGAAGGCGAGCGTATTATTGCAGGAAACTTCATTCAATCCATTCCTACCCAAATAATCACGATGCGTATTTCGATCATAATAAAAACTGACCGGAACCAATAAGAGAGGAGAAGTAACTTCTTCTCCAGGCTTGCCATCTTTGCCTTTTTCTTTCCAATGAAGCCTTCCGATTGCAAGGTGAAGAAGACTCACACCATGATCTTCAATAGAAGAACACTCCTGTCCGATAATTCGTTTCCTGCTTGATTTAAGAGAAGCGCGATAAGGAAGCAAAAGAAGACTATCCAAGTCTCCTTTCCTCTGGTATTCGTTCCTTACTCGATTCATCCATTCTTTGCGAACAGAAAAATCAGTATTGTAAGAGTCATAAGTAACAAAGTTTTTATTCAGATAGCCATCAAAATCAAAGAAACTGAAATAATCTCCGTTCAATAAGGACTGAAACAAACTATCGGCCGAGCAATTCGAGACAACCCGCCTATTCGAATAAGTATCCGAATAATAAAGAAGTTTGTTTCGCTTGTCCAAATTCAGCAATTGATTACAGCATTTCTGAAGATTAATTGAATCCATGATACTACGACTCCTTTACTGCTTACACGAAAGAATTTTAGCACATAATATCCAAAGTAGAGACCTAGAATCCAAGAAATCCATTTAAAGTATAAAACCAGTACCGAAAATGCCAGCCAATCGGAATGCCGATACTGCAAGAACTAGTATGAAAAGTCACTGAATATCAATCGAACTCAATCAGAGTCTTTGAAATCACACCACCCTAAAAAGGTAAACTCAAAGAATTTCTATTTTCCCACTGTCCATATAAATAAGCTACTTAAAACAGAACTAGTTCTTCCAATTGAATAACAGCCAACGTTTTCTTTATCATTAAAGTTGCTTCAGCATTTCTTTATTTTAATACAATATATTTAGTTTAGATTACTTTGCTTTTTCCAAGAAGCCTAATAGAATCTGTAGATTAACAGGAGAGATCAAAAAATGTATTTATTTAAGGACAAACTCAAGTGTTGAAGGCTGATGATCTGAATATAAGAAACCAGTTCCAACTTTAAGAGTAGATACTTTTTTCACTTCAACATTATCAGAAACAACAAAGCCATCGACAGTAGAGACAAAAGTCGAATCGGATTCGTATACAACATCACAGTCTCGGCAGCTAGGCTCATTATTTGCAGCATATACTGTAAAGCCATCATCAAAAGGCGAGGTTTTATCCTCATTGAACCTGTAACTTAACCAATCTGGTTTTGGCTGCTGGATTCTATCTTTATAAGGGACATTATTTCTGTCATATTGCGAATATCTTGGATTGTCTGTCAGCAAATCATGATTGAAATCACCCGCTGCAATGACATAGTTACCCTTGTCTGCTTCACTTTTCCTAAAGGAATGGAGTTCTTTAATCTGGGTATCACGGATAACGCCTCCTTCATCATAGGCGGACCTATGAGAGTTAATAAGAACGAATTCCTTTCCATCTTTCCTTTTCCTTCGATTCACAGTGAAGCAACGATCTAAATCAACGAATTTTGAAAACCCAGTTGCGATTGTATACTCTTTTCTTTCGCTCTCCTGAATCTGATATTTCGAATAAGTAGCCCTTCCAGATTTTGATTTTCCATGAGGATCATTCAACGGATAGCAAAGATAGGCAGAATCAAAGTTGACAGCAAACGTATTGTCATATCCGTTCCTACTGTTCTCAATTTCTTCTTTTTGATTTATGTGATAGGAACGATCGGCATCAATATCTACTTCCTGAATTGCATAAAAGTCACTTTGTAGTTCTTGTATTACGGATATAGAACCATTGGTGTTCTTCTCTACGTCTTCCCTCGAGATACCCTTTCCATAAGTCCCGCTCGTCTTTTTCCCGTCCTTGTCATAACCTTTATCCCTAAAGAAAGTATAATCCGGCGAATAAGCTCCAAAACCAATGTTATAAGTTGTGAGCGTAAGTGTCTTCCCGTTTTCGATAGTATCACTCTGCCCTTTTCCGTTAACTTCTAAAGAAGTGTTTCCAATTCGTTTATAGGAAAAGACAACATATCCCACATAGGACAATGCGGTAATCAAAGGAACTCCAATCACTACAGATACGGAAATCCAGATAATTTTCTTTGCTTTCTTTTTCATTCTCTCTTCCCACCTATATTAAAAATAATATAACAAAAAGCTTTTGCCCTTGCTAACTTATTCCGAAAATGAGATTCCTATTTTCTGCTTTTTGATAGACCAAAAATGGAATGAGATCACGGAAGCCCGAATCCTTTTTTATCATAGGAACAAAAACTTATTATGATTCTTATCAAAGCTTCGTCAAAAAAGCTGGCGCTTTATTGGAAGCACTTTGTCACAAATTCAGCAAAGTAGCAAAAACACAGATTATCGAATGGCGGCTAGCCTGTTTTCTTGTGCAATCCACTATCCATCAAAAGATCGCAGTAAACTACTGAAAGCAATATCCTCTTTATGAAAAGAGTAAGACTTGGCTGGACAACGAATTCAGGATACTTAGTTTATCGGCAAATAATAAACCCGATTAAATTCTCTTTCCGCAGTGGTTGCAGAACTTAGAATCTTTTGCATTTTCGCTCTGGCAATAGGGACACTTAACCGTTTCTGGAAATTCAGCGCCGCAAGCATTACAGAATTTGGCATCCTTAGGATTCTGTTTTCCGCATTTCGGGCAAGCTTTCGTTTCTTCCTGCCATCCTTTCCGAATCCCTTGCGCAACATCTTTGTAGTATTCCTTGGCGGAGTCTGCAGTCTCCTCCCGCCTGTAATTGACATAGTCCTTGTGAATCGGAGCAGAAATCGATGCACTGAAACGGCCCCTAGGTCCAATAATTCCAAACCTCAGAAAAGAGCTACCGAAAAACATAAGGAACCTAGGAAGCGGGAACAACCTCATACGTTCAGTGCAGATGCAAAAGACTAGCAGTCCGATTCCGGTAAGAAGAACAATACCGACAATTAAAAGGATTCTCGCAATTTTCCGATACTTTCCATTTCGAATTTCATTGTTGTCTTTCATAATTCGTTCCTTCCATTTAAATTATATCATGTAGCAGAAAAAATACGATATTTGTCTTTCACAGGTATCGTAAATTGAAATAAAAAAGCAGGGATAGTCTATCCCCACTTTGTTTTCTTGCAGATTAGTTTATAGCCAATTCGGACTGCTTGTTTCCGTACGGGCGGAATCCTGAGATTGGACACTTTAACCCTGGTGTGGTGTTCAAGATAGGTATAAAGAGCACGGTTCTTCTGTTTGAATTCATTCCGGTATTCTTTATAAGCCTGATCTTTTTCGTCACTCGGACTACAATAGATAAAGGCCCTAGTGGAATAGGAAAGAATTGCAAGAAGATGAACCCTATACCGATATTGTTTCTTATGGAGCTTCTTTAATTCCTCCTTCGTGTAAAGGAGAGAAATATACCGCCTGACTCTCAATTGCTGGTCATAACGTTTGACCCTGTTTGCAATATTGACCGACTGATCGCTACGTCCGATGAAATATCGGTACAAATCGACTGGAAGATAAAACATCTTCTGTACTGCGACAAGAGGCTGATAGGTATAAATATTGTCGACATAGAATGTCTTTTCAAGAAGTCTTGTATTTGTTTTACGAAGGACATCCACACTATAAGTCAACGAATGCATCCTGATGAATTCATCGGGCAAAAAGCGTTTTACCTTCTTCCAAGTGAAAATCTGATTCCTAGGAAGCTGCCGTTTATAGTTTGCAACATAGCTCTCATGCTTCCTGACATTTTCATAGACATAGTTGGTAAAGAAAAGATCAATCTTATCACCATTATCAACATGTTCTTTAATACAGGAAAGGTATTCTTTATAAGCCTTATCATCGACACAGTCATCCGAATCTACGACTTTCAGATAGACACCCTGAGCCTGTTCGATGCCAATATTGACACCGGAACCATGTCCGCCATTTTCTTTGTGAATAGCACGGACAATGGTCGGATACTTCTCCCTATATTCGTTTGCAATCTGATAGGTTCCATCCGTAGAACCATCATTGACAATTAAAATCTCAACATCTTCTCCTCCAGGAAGAAGCGTATCAATACAATGTCTCCTATAGGCAGCAGAGTTATAGCATGGAACAACAAATGTAATATATTTCATCTAGCCTCCAAGTCATTCAGAGCAGAAATCAGGCACTTGCCTTTTCCGCTTTCTTCCTCTGTTTAATCCTCTTCTTTTTCCTACGATGAGCTTTGAAATAAGCGTGAAGCCCTTTAAAGAATTTTCCATTGAACCTGATCCTTAGACCATTTAGTTCATCGAAGGAAATCCTACCTCCCGACCTACGGGAAAGACCGCGCATAGGATTATAGAACATTCCCCTGACTAATGTATTCGCAGTCTGTCTTTTTCCAAAGGCACGCAGAACTTTTTCAGCTGTACGAATGGCAAACGAGAAGAAACGACCAGTCCAGCCTTTTGCATATCTCAGATCCATGACTGTCGTGTTATAATCCACAACCCTCTTATGCTTTTTCTTCTTTTCATCTTCCTCAACATCAATCGTCCGGCCTAATAGCAGGAAAAAGTCATCCAATCTTGCTTCTTTGACTTTTCCAGTCGCATAGCAAGTATTCAGAAGCGGATTCTTGTCATCTAAAACAACTCCGTCTTGAGAAATTCGGGAAGTCAAACGAATGTCTTCGCTTGAGGAGCCGATTTCAACGACGTACTCGCCCTTCTCCGTTTCAAATTTGTTATCTTTAACATTAAAGAACCGGAAGGTATAGTCATCAAACGGAATGAAAACTTCTTTTTCTTCGCCCGGATTCAAGGCAACCTTCTTAAAGCCCTTCAATTCATGGATTGGACGGATTACTTTTGAATTCGGAAGAGAAATATACCTCTCTGCGACTTCTTTGCCAAAACAGTTACCTGTGTTCTTCAAGCGGAAAGAAACGCCCTCTTCGGAGACCTTCATATCAGAATACGAGAATGTCGTATAACTCAATCCATATCCGAAGGGATATCGGACTTTGACCTTTGCACTCTGGTAATAACGATAGCCGACAAATAATCCCTCTTTATAAAGAACCTGATTGCTCTTGCTCGGGAATTCATCATCGAAAGGAATATCTTCTTCTTTCCTTGGATAGGTTTCAGCAAGTTTGCCGCTTGGATTCACCTTTCCGGAAAGAAGATTCAGAATACCTCTTGCACCTGCCTGACCAGAAAGATAAAGATGCCTGATAGCATCACAGTCACTTTCAAACGACCTATCCACAACAGAGCCACAGGAAAGAAGGACGATAATCTTCTTGCCCGTTTTCTTCAGCTCATGGAGAAGATCAAGCTGATTCTGCGGAATCTGGATATCTTTTCGATCCAAGCCTTCTGCTTCGGTGACTTCATCAAGTCCCATGGTATAAAGAACAATGTCAGCTTTTTCTGCAAGGGCTACTGCCTTCTTAACAAGAGAAGACTTCTTTTTCCCATAGCGATCAAAACCTTGTTCATAACCGACAAATTCAAAAGGATACTCCTCTTTCAGCTCAAGCAAATCATCCAGCTTTGTCGGATTGACAATGGAAGAGCCGGCACCCTGATAACGAGGATTCTTGGCAAAGTCTCCGATAATCGCAACCTTATCCGTCTTTTTCAACGGAAGAATATGATTTTCATTCTTCAGTAAAACCGCAGAGTCCTCAAAACATCTTTGAGCTAATTCATGATGGTCTTCGACAGAATAGGAATAATCCTTGCTGACAGCATCTTTCGTTTGAGCAATCAGAGTAAGAATCTCATCGACGCGTTCATCTAAGACGCTTTCCGATAAGGTACCGTTTTTAACCGCTTCCACAATTTCCTTGTCTGTGGTTCCATCCGTGGAAGGCATCTCCAAAGCATCACCGGCTTTCAGGCCAGCAACACGATCATTGTCGCCTCCCCAATCGGTCACAATCCTTCCTTGGAAAGAAAAATCGTTCCGCAGAATATCTTTCAGCAAATGTTCATTCTCATTGGCATAGGTTCCATTCAACCGGTTATAGGAGGACCTAATACAACTATTCTTTCCCTCTTTAATTGCAATCTCAAAGCCAGTAAGATAAATTTCACGCAGCGTACGTTCATCTACAACAGAATCATATACCCTACGGCGAGTCTCTTGATTATTACAGGCAAAATGCTTAATGCAGCAGGAAACACCTTGTGATTCAATACCTCTTGCATAACTAGCAGCCATTTTGCCAGCAAGATAAGGATCTTCGGAAAAATATTCAAAATTTCGTCCACAACGTGGATTCCGTTTGATATTCCTTCCAGGTCCTAAAAGAATATTGACCTTTTCAGCCCGGGCCTCTTCACCAAGAGCTTTGCCCCTTTCTTCACCAAGTTCCGGATCAAAAGAGGAAGCCATAGTCGCAGCCGTTGGGAAACAAGTTGCAGGGATAGATGGGTTCAACCCAAGATGATCAGCGGCTTTAGCCTGTTTTCGAACACCATGAGGGCCATCCGAAAGAAACATAGAAGGAATCGAAAGACGATCAATATTTTTAGTCTGCCAGAAATCTTTTCCAGAGCATAGAGAAGCTTTCTCTTCCAGCGTCCTCTGTTGAATCAGGTCAGCGTGTTTCATATTTCACCCCCTTAATAAAAAAGAAAGTTTGTCAAAATTATAGTGAAAAGAAAGCCTTTACAAAGAAGAAAAGGCGTAACCTGTATCTATATTGTCCTATTTTGCATCTTTTTATACGACGAAAAGGAAAATTAATAGGCATGAAGGGCGCCATTGACAAGGCAAGTCTTAGCACCGCATTCATTTCCTTTCTTCAACCTCTGACGAATCTCTTTTTCTTTTAATTCATCAAGTTTCCTATCTTCTACGTACGATAAACAGCCAGCCCTAAAAGAATCCCCACAGCCGATCGTATCCGCTATTTTAGAAACAGGCGTGCTCTTTTCAAAATAGGATTTTCCTTTATAGAAAGCATAGGCGCCCTTCTTTCCATCCGTGACTAGAATCAGCTTTGCCGAATGGGAATAGAACTCCATTGCCTGTTTCAAATTATCTTTTTTAGACAACCTAAGAATTTCCTCTTTTGTGAATTTCACAATATCGCAAAGGGAAACCATCTCTTGGTAATAAGATACATACTTCTGGTTTTCTTTAAAGATGTCTTGACGGAAGTTAACGTCAAAGGAAATAATCTTATTTCTCTTTTTCCTTTCTTTTACAAAAGATAAAACTGATTTTCGAGCTGCGATATCAGAGACAAAAAGCGAGCCGAAATGAACCCTGTCGCACTTGGAATAAGGAAGAGCCTTCCTCTCCTTTAGCGAAAAATCGTAATCAGCTCCATTCTTTCGGATAAACTGAAAAGTCCCCTTATCCTTCAGATAAAAAGCAATCGTTGTTTCCTTATCTTTTCTAAAGGCCACCTTTGGGTGAAAACAGGAGGGACACTTTTTCAAGGAATCGGATAGAAAACTGCCCAAAACGTCTTTTCCGACAACACCATAGAAAACAGTTTCTTTTCTAAGATCCGCAAGATCAGAAGCCACATTTAAAGCAGCACCGCCCCTATTGGCAGTCAGATCAAGCCGTCCATCTATTTCATTTCCGATCCTATCGACCAGGATTTCACCGATTACAAGTATCATAGGGTCCACCTCTACTTAGATTATAACGCAGAAGAAAAGAGGAGTCGCCTCCTCTTTATTCATTCGACTTTTCGTTCTTTTCTTCTTTTTCGGCTGTTTTCCGTTCCCTCTCTTCGAGAAAATAGTCTTGCCGTGAAATAATCAGTCGTCCTCTCCAAGAGGGCTTGAAATGGAAGGCTAGCCTCCTAGACAAACCAGCTAAGATACCACCAAGAGTATCAGCGACGATGTCTCCCATCGTATCCCTAAGAGCAAACTCCCTTCCCTCTCTTGTTGTATAGAAGGCAAGGACTTGTTCCGGTGTAATTTTCGTCCTATCCAAGTCACCATTTGGAAGTCTTGAATATTCGAAGTCTTCCGGTACATATTTCTGCCTGTCAACACCAGTCCACCTATCCCTACACCATTCATACCTTTCCCACCTGCACTCGATGGCAATGCCAAAGAATACACCGAAGATGATAGCAAACAAGTCCTGGTATTTGCCTTTGTTTGTCTTCCCTAAGAAATAACGGAAGATACCATAGCCAAGGATAGAGAACTGCAAGGCACCCATTCCATGCCTAATCTTATCGTATCCTTTGACAAAACGATAAACTTGGCACGCTTCACCAAGAATAATGGCACAGAAGAGGTCTAACGCAATACAGATATCGACAAGAATCGAACAATGGACTTTGAAGATCTTTTCAATAAGGATAACACCGAAAACACCAAGGAATGCAGTCCTCGCGCCAATGATAACCAACCTGGATTGGTTCTTATCCCAAAGGATACAGACTCCGTTCCTAGATAAAATACCTAGAAGTGCCCTGATGGAATAGAGGACTGTCTCAGCAATAATGAGTAGCAGTCTTGATTTCGGCCTTGTGATTTTCATTGCCTTTTTATTTTAAATCACTTATTCTTCTCTACAAAATATATTTACATTTTTCTTTCTTTTTTTCTGATAAAATAAATTCAAAGAATAATAGAAAAGAATGAAACAACCAGATTTTCTCTATAAAGGTGATACCATCGATAGGATAGCCCCATCCTTTGGTATTACAACCGAACCTTATATCACCCGTTTTAAAAACGCACTTGATGTTTTCAAAAAAATCGGATATTCTCTTCGCCTTGGCAAGAACGTCTATCGTGCAGATGGGCTGGCATCTTCCGCTTCCCCAAAGGAAAGAGCCGAGGAATTTAGGACTGCCTATTTCAGTGATTCAAAGCTTCTTTTATCCGTCGGCGGAGGAGAGAGGGAAGTAGACAGGCTTCCTTATCTTGATTTTAAAAAAATAAAAGAGGCTAAGCCAAAGTGGTTCTTAGGGTCTAGCGATAACACAAACCTAGCCTTCACCCTGACCACAATTGCAGGAGTCATGTCCATCTACTCTTCCAATGCGCCGTCTTACTTTTCCTTCCCCTTGTGCTATGCAGAAAAAGATGCCATAAGAAGGCTAAGCGGAGAAAAAGAATACAAAGGCTATTCTTATTTTTCTCCTCCCTTCGAAACCAATAACCCTCTAGAACCTCTTCATTTGATCGAAAAGAAAATCATCACACCGATTCATTATCAATCCGAAGTCAAAGGTACAAGGATTGGCGGATGCTTAGACTGTCTTTTGACCTTGTGCGGAACCCGGTTTGACCAAAGGAAAGAATTCCAAAGCAAGCACAAAGAAGGCCTTATCTTCTATCTTGAGTCCTGCGACCTGAATCCGTTAGCAATCTATCGAGGACTTATTCAGTTAAGAGAAGCTGGATGGTTTAATAACACAAACAGGTTCCTCTTCGGCCGGCCGCTTTGCCAGAAGCAGGAGATTCTATCTATCGATAGCAAAAAAGCAATCTTAGCGGCTCTCGAAGGATTCCATAAACCAAGGCTACTCGATGTCGACTTAGGACATATCCCGCCATCTCTTCCTTTTAAAAACGGATCGGAAGCAAAAGTCTCTCTCAATCGAGAGAAAAACATCATCATCCAATACAGGGAATAAAAAAAGGAGGCCGGACGCCTCCTTTTTTCGTTCTGATTTTAGAGAGTCGGAACGTTTGTCTTTCCGTCTTCTCCTGGATGATCTTTGAGATAGTTGATGATCGGAGTAAAGTTCTTATCCTTGTTACCGACCTTGCACTTACTGACCTTAGTCTCTTCTCCAGAGACAAGAGCAGCTGCAAGCTCATGGCATCCCGGATAACCGCAGTTACCGCAGTTTGCGTTCGGAAGCATGGCTTCCACTTCTTTGATACGAGGATCTTCTTTGACAGCAAGCTTCTTACTAGCAATCGTAAGGAGGACGCCAAGAAGAGCTCCGATACCAAGGAGGACAGCAAATGCAATACCAGCCATTGCCCAATTATTCATGATTTTGATTCTCCTTTTCGTTTTGAATCTTCTTTTCAGATTTTTCTTCTTTCTGTTCTGGGACAGCCCGGATCGGACACGTTGGTGCTATTTGACATCCTTTGCAGGTTCCTTCCTCTGGCTTCAAGTGCTCACATCCTTTCGGAACAGGAGTCCGATGATTCAGAATGCAGACTAGAATGAAAACAGAGACAAGGACGACAACAAAGAGAACACCAAGAGAAATCTGTGCGGGACGAGAAAGCAAAAAGTTAAGCATCGATGCCCTTTAAGTCCCTGATAGCAATTGCCCTGATACCGGCAACAACCAGAGCTTCAGCAGTTCCACGGAAAGCCTTCGGAGTCGTAGAAGTGTTTTCCTTCCTGCGTTCACGGACACAAGCGAAGATGACAATCCTAATGAGATAACCTAAGGAAGTACCAAGAGCGTTAGCCCTGCTCCTTCCGAAGTTCTGGGCCATAGTCTGACCGACCTGGATTCCGACATCCGTGTTCTCCTGAACAACACCGAGAACAGCACAGTTGGTCGTAATCAAAGGTAAGTAGATACCAAAGGCCTTGTAAAGGGTAGGAGAGAATTTCTTAATGAACCTGCCGACAATCTGAACGAGGGAAGCGATAACAAGAATATAAGTAAGAGTATCCCTGAACACAATCTTGAGCGGAACTAAGACATAGTAGTAAAGCGGCCAGCAGATAAGAGCAGCAAGCCTAATAACGAAGACAACGGCAAGACCCATTGAGAAAGAGTTCTTGACCTTGTTGGAAACGCCCATGAAGGCGCAGATTCCATAGAAACGAGATAAGACAACGTTGTTTACAAGCCTGTCCGTCAAGATGGCAAGCAGGAAGGTAACAATATATGGTGTAGCAGCAGTCATCGTGATTAAGCTCCTTTCTTAGCTGTCTTAGCAGCATTCATCCTCTGTTTCTTGAGTTCGAATTTCTTCTTGTTCTGTTTATGAAGAGTGATAGCATTGATGACAAAGAGAACAACACCGAAGACAATGAAACCACCAGCTGCATTGGTGAAGACAGACCTAGAGAAGTCAAAGGAAGCGACTTTGAGAATCGGAAGCGAATAGGTCGGAATAAAAGTGAAAACCTTTCCGAAGGTAAGCCAACCGGTTCCAAGGATTTCACGGATCAAGGCGATGATGACAATGGCAAGAGTGTATCCGATACCATTTCCAAGACCGTCTAAGAGAGAATCCAAGGGGCCATTGTATTTTGCAAAGGCTTCTGCACGGCCGAGAACGACGCAGTTAACAACAATCAAGGAGAGGAAGACACCTAAGGAAGCATACAGGTTCGGAATGAAGGCGTTTGTAAACCTCTTAACGATAGTAACGAAGGCTGCAATGATGACGATGAAAGCAGGAATCTCGATTTCCTCTGGAATCAGCTTCCGGAGAAGAGAGATGATAACGTTCGAACAGACAAGAACAAAGGTGAAGAGAATGCCCATACCTAACGCTGTCTCGAAGGAAGTCGTGACGACAGCAAGTGCAGGGCAGGTGCCAAGGACAGCAATGAAGAGAGGGTTATTCTTGAAGATTCCGGTAACGAAGGCAGCCTTATGGCGTAAGCTGCTCTCGCTTTTCTGTTTCGGAGCCTTCGTTGCGGTTTCCGTTACCGCAGTTTCTTTATTTGCAATCATAGTTAACGTGCCTCCGCATCATGAATTGCTTCGTTCCTCCTGTCGACAAGGAGTTGAGCACCGGAAGAAGAACCGGCAACGACACTCTTCCTATCCTGTTTAAGGAAGGCTTTACGGTCGCTAGAAGCATTGTAAGCATCGATGAACTTGCTCTTAATCGGAGCGTAGTAGCTTGGAGTCTGTCCGTTTTCGATGACGGCAATCTTTCCTAAGCTTCCATCGAGATAGATGGCAAAGCTGATTTCCCTGTGCTTCTTACCGCGCTTGATATCATTCTCGCCTTTCAGATCATAGACATAAGCGACATCCTTGCCAGCCAAGGTAGCCTTATCAATTTTCTTGATGAAGGAACCAGAAGCATTGCTGAGAAGCGAGAAGCCATCGACTTCACCGCTTTCGAAGCAGGCAAAGCGGGAATCCTGCTCAGCTGTTCCGTTAGAAATCGACCTAGCCTCGAGTGCAAATCCCTTTAAGGCTGCCTGAGTATCATCCAAAGTGGATCCGGAATTCGAAGAATCGTCGTCTTTGTTAGCATCGCTTGGCCAAGTCGGTCCAGCGGTGATATCACTTCCGGAAGCACTGCCGTTGCCCTTTAAAGAATCAAGGTAAGCGGCTTTGTCTTCGGCTCCATTGAAGCCACTGACAAAGGCTTCTGCAGAGGAAGAGGCAGTGTATCCGCCATCGAAGACCATCTTTCCGTACTTATTGTCCTTGGTAATAGCGAGATAGACCGGGATTTCTTCCTCGCCGGCTTTCAGCTTAGCGAAGTAAAGGTTACCGACCACTTCATCTTCGCCCTTGCTAGCCGTATAGGCTTTCTGGACATAGGTGAGCTTATAGGCAGAGAGAGAAATGTCTTTGTAATGATCAGCAACATCCTTGCCAAAGGCAGTCTGGCCTTGTTCGCTGACATCGCTGGTAACTGTAACTACCTTGCCAGAACCAACATCCACAGCTTCACTGATCCTAGAGTTAATCAAGTTAGCACCGAAAGTAGCACCGCATTTGACGTTGTTAAGAGCAGCTTTCTTATCATCAGCCTTGTTGAAAAGATTGATGTAATTGTCTTCCAAGGTGCTCTTATAGGTTTCGAAGTTTTCAAGGATAGACCTTTGGGTAAGGTCACCATTATTGTAGACACCGATCAACAGAGTAACAGAACCATATTGGTTCGTACCAGAAGTCTTGAAGAGCGTACCGACTTTAGTACCATCTTTGGTTGCATCCCAGCTGTTCTTAACATAGCTAAGAGTAAACTGAGATAAGTCATTCTCTTTATCCGAAATATCGACATCTTTGCCAAACGGAATCTTCTTCTGAGATTCAAGCTGCTTGATAGCATTGTTGGCAATGACCGGAGCAGTGATAGCATGGACAACACCGATCAAACCAGCGGAAATACCGGCAATCGCAGCTAAGGTAATAGAAACCTTGAGAATTTTCGCTTTCATTAGAAAACCCTCCTGCAGGAAGCCCAGATTGTAATAAGAGTCGGAATGAGGATGACAAGTCCTAAGACAAGCCTGTTCTTCCAAGTGTACTTAGTCGTAGACCACTTATAGTATCCGATAACCGGAGTTAAAGCATTGCCCATCAGGATAGAGAAGGCAACACCTTCCGGAAGGGAACCAAAGAGACGGATGACCCTAGTGCAAGCACCAAGGAAAGCAGCATAAATCAAACGATCTGGATGAGTCAGCGGAGAAGTGACCGGATCGGTTGCCCTAAAGACAGCACCGAAGAGAAGTCCACCGCTTAATAACTGATAAGCCCTGAAGGCAAAAGGATAGCTAGCCGATAAGGTCTCTTTGTTGCCACCATAGATAATGGCGCCAACAATCAAAGACCTGAAGGCAACGGTTCCGATGTACCTAGCCGGAATGCGCCAATCAATCGTATGACGGACAATAAGGTAAACAAGACCAATGAGAATAGCAATCTTGCAGGTTTCACCAAGTAAACCATTCCTCTTTCCTAAGAACCTATCGAGAAGAGCAGAGGAATTAATGGAATAGACCTTATTGGCTAGAGAGAACTTAGACGGATCTAAGGCAGTAGCGCCGGTGAAGACTTCATTCGGAGCAATCGTTGTGGAAGCAGGGTTAGCATACTTGCTGCCGAAGCAGAGCTTAGCGAAGACCCTTCCGACAAGAGCAGGATTGAAGATATTCTTTCCCGTTCCGCCAAAAACAAGCTTGCCAAGAACCATACCGAAGATGGCACCAATAATTAAAGGATAATAAATGAAGTTCGGATTTGTCGTGGCGACAGGCCTGATTAAGGCATAGATGACGCCAGAGACAAGCGGAACCATTGCATTATCAATGGTGTAGCATCCGATAGCATGTTTAAAATGCTCGGCAAGGCTATGCTTATTGCCATCGTAAGGAATACGATGATAAATAAGGACAAAGACGAATTCGCAGAGTTCCCTGACAGCAACAGAAATCAGGATATTGCGAAGAGCAGCGATGGGATAATAGACAAAAGCAGCAACAACAACAGGAAGAAGAGCGATAAGGACATCAAGCCTCCTGCGGAAGAGAGAATCCTTCCGGTGAATATGAGGTGCGTTTTCTTTGACGAATACCATATTACTTTAACCTCGCAATGACTTTGGCACGTGCGACATAGGACTTCACATCGATATGGCTCGTGCAGGAGTAGGAGCAAAGGCCGCAGCCGATGCAGTTCTGCGGATTGAGAAGTTTGATCTTCTCACGGTCAACTGGCCTCGTGTTCCTCGTGTTCCTGATGGTGACCGGCTGTAAACCAACTGGGCAAGACCTGACACAGGAACCACAGCGGATACAAGGAGAAGGTTTAACATCCTTATGATCAAAGACAAGAACGGATGTGACAGTCTTCGTGATGATAGCGTCATCACTCGGGAGAGATTCACCCATCCTAGGTCCACCTAAGATAAGGGTCTTCTTGTCTCCTTCTGTATAGCCTCCGCAGGCTTCGATAACGTACTTTAAAGGCGTTCCGACACGGACTTTGAAGTTCGTCGGATGTTTAATGCCGTCACCAGTGACAGAAATAATACGTTCCGTTACTGGAAGGTTGTACTTAATTGCCTGATAGATACCAATAATTGTGGAGATATTGAAGTTCCTGATGCCATATTCGCTCGGAAGATGTCCCTGCTCGACAGTAATGCCGGTAGCAGACTTGATCCTTGCGACTTCCCATCCTTGTGGATAGAAATTTCCGACTTTTTTAACAGAGATTCCATCATTCGGGCAACGTTCCAGATAGCTGTTGTACAGTGCTTCGAGATCCTTGTAATCCTTCTTGATGCAGATCCTTGCCTTGTGGCAATTGAAAGCCTGCCTGACAAGCTTGATGCCCTTGACGACAATTTCCTGATCTTCTAAAGCAATGCGATGATCAGCGGAAATATAAGGCTCGCATTCGATAGCATCGATAAGAATCGTATCAATCTTCTTATCGGTATCAAACTTCACATAAGTCGGGAAGGAAGAACCTCCTAGACCAACCGATGCTTTTTCCTTAAGGATTTCAACCCTGTCCTTGCGAGTCAGCTTTAAGACTTCCTCGTCAGTCCGTTCTTTGCCAACGCTCGGATCCACGGTATCCTGGAAATCATTCTGGATTTTCCTGAAATCCGTCCTCTTTCCAGAACGATGATAGTGTTTTTCAAGTCCGATATAAGTTCCGGAGCAGGTTGCATGAATCGGCTGATCAAAGAACTTGGCATGACGCCTGCCAATGACCTGATAACGATTGACATGGTCACCAGGCTGAACATAGACTTCTGCTTTTGGGCAACGGGCATTCGCCGTTGCGATATAAAGGAATTCAGGAACCTTGAGGCTCACCGTCGGCTGAGTCGCAAGTTTCTTGTTTCCTTCAATAGTCGTTGTCTTCTTAATCATTTTTCTGACCTTTATCCGGTTTTACTTTAAAGCAGTCTGTAAAGCGCTGTAGATAGCAGCCGAAATACGAGTATCGGTCTGGGTTGCGCCAGCACCAACATAACGATATTTCTCGACAACATCGTATTTAGAGGCTTCTAAGTCAGCCAGATTGATTTCGACTTTAGCACCAGCAAATTCCTGAGCTAAAGCTTCATTGATAGTCTTTCCGACTAAGGCTTTCTCGATTTCGCTCTTCACAGTAGTGTAGTACTTATGGTAAGCAGTACGGGACTCAGTAGAAGTGAAGGTGTACTTTGCAGTAAAGTTGGTTGCAGAAACAGCCCATTCACTAGAGGGATCCTTGATAGTCGGTTCGCCGGTTTCAATGGCGGTAATCTTCTTTTCGGCATCATAAGAGAGTTTGACCGCTGCTCCATAGTAGCTCTTCCAAGCTGCGATGTAGTAGACAGTGTAACCATAGACATAGCCTTCCTTCTTCAGTCCACCGACTGTGAAGGTGTTGTCCTTGATATCCGTTCCTTTGGTCAGAGTGAGTTCTGCGAACGGATTCTTCGTGAACGGATCAGAATTAATCCTGTAAGCAGATGCTGCTTCAAATAGAGCAACATTGATACGGCTGGTGGTCTGAGTTGCACCAGCGCCTAAGAAATCATAGTCGCCAGGAACAAAAGATAAGCTTCCTTCCTTGTTCTCAACGGAAGCAGATAAAGTGGCTTTATAGATATCAGCAGCTGTCTTGCCTTTTAAAGCAGCTTTCCTATCCTGCTCTAAATACTGAGCATAGTTATCGATATAGATTGGATCAGAATCATAGTGAGCACGATAGATGCTAGTCCTATTGACATCACCAGCAGTCGGAACACCGACCTTGACATCCTTGACAGTCTTGTCAGTGTCGAAGGAAACAGCAACAGCAGCACCATAGTAGCTTCCCTTTGCCCACGGATTCTCATAACGCCTCCAGCCATAAGCCGTATTGGTACGATAATCGAAGTAACCGTTCTGATTTTCTTCCGCAGTGACATAGTCATTCTTCCTGTGGTTGTAGGAAGCATAGAATTTCTCGCCATGGTTTCCAGTGTTGGCACCTTCTAAGGCTTCATCAACGATTCCGCCTTCATCCGGTTCAGCGACATCGGGAGAAAGGATGCCTTCCCTAGCTGCAGCAACAGCTAAGTCAAGACGGGTGTTAGTCTGGGTGGCACCAGCAGAAAGGAATCCACCATTTACCGGGTTGAAATGAGAGTCCTCACCACCGCCTAAGACAATTTCAGCAGCTTTAAACTGATCCTTGAGCTTTTCTGTGACAACTTTGCCGACCAAAGCGTTGTTCAGAAGTTCTTCACCTTTCTGATAGAACTCGATGAAATTATCTGGAGCGGTTAAAGAATACCAAGGGGTGAAGTTACGTGCACCTTTCCTAGGAGTTCCAAGATAAACATGGTCAATGACTTTATTGGCTTTGACCTTAATCTTAACAGCAGCAGCATAGTAGGCATGGAACTGGGTATACCTAGAATAGCCATAAGATCCATCGGTTGTCTTCCTGTGTCCAGTCTTGACATCATTATTAGTCGGAAGATCCGAGCTCTTCAGATTATTGGCAACATGGGCAAAGACGTGGGCGTTCGGATTGTTCTCGCTAAGATAAGCAGCGGCAGCAGCAAAGATGGCACGCTCGGTACGAGCGGCGGTCTGAGTTGCACCGGCTTTGACAGTCGGATCGTTCTTGGAAACGGTGTAAGTTCCGCTATCGGCTTCTGTCGGCTTCAGGTTCGGCTGGCAAACAGCATCCTTTAAGGATTTGAATGCATTCCTGACCGATTTATTTGCGAAAGCCGCGTTGAGATCTTTCTCATAGTTAGCGATGTAGTCATTATAAATATCGTAACCAGAAGTCCTGGCATAGTAAGGAGTGAAATTATGAACGCCCTCTTCCGGAGCACCTAATTTGATTTCCTTAATCTTGCCATCCGCAGTGATAGTGAGCTTAACTGCGGCACCATATTTGGACTTGGAAGATCCCCAATCCTGTTCATACTCAATCCAGCCATAAGCAACCTTTGTACCTTTGACGGATTCTGTGTATCCGCCTAAATAAGTACGGGTTCCCCTATAAGCATCGGAGTAAACGTCTTTCTTCTTATCCAATCCTTCTAAGACAGAAGCATACGGATCCGGAGAAATGTCCTTGACGGAGCTACCAGAAGATGGGGTGACGGAATCCGGAGTAGACGGAGTGACGGTCGGTTGTTCCGTTTTTGAGCAGCCGACAAGAGTGACAGCAGAGAGGAGCGAAAGAAAAGTCAACAGTTTGATTTTTTTCATATTAAACCTCGATTACGCTTGCGCGACGGGTTTATTTTATCAGAAATGGCTGTCAATTGCGCATTTATTTCTATCTTTTCAAGGAAAAAACCGCTATTTTAGTGCTTTTAGCACAGAAATAGAGTTTTCAGGGTACGGGAAATAGCTTGGAGTAACATTTGTAAACAGATGGGCAGACTGATACCTCTTGTCCGTCCTTAAGTAGATTTCACTGAAATCAAAGTTGCTTTTTGTCTTTACAGTGCTGATGGAAGAAGCGGAAAGATCGGAATAATCTCCTTTGTATTCGCTGCCATCATTTAAAACCGAAATGGGATACCCTTTGTCAGAAAGAGGGGAAAGGCTGTTCCTAGTATAAGAATAAATAGAATCCTCATCCTTCTTTTTCCCTTTATAGCAGAGCATCAGGTCTCCATCAAAGGAATAAATCGCATTCAGCTTTTTAAATAAACCATAGGCTTCCTGTACGCTCTTAGTGTTCCTGATAGCAGTGGTATACCTGTCTGCAATTCCAGTGTCATCAATGATGACAGAGACCTGATCAAAGAAGGGCGAAGAAAAGCCATTCTCGGTATTGAAAATATGGTCTCTCCGATGAATCTCTTTTGTTTCTTGGTTGTAGCAATAGAAATAGTGCTCATAGTAACCAGAAGTGGACCTGTTAAAAGAACCGCTGAATTCAAGATACCTCTCTGCTGGATTCTTTTTTCCATCCATCCTCTGCTCTTTATAAACAGGGTTGGTATAACTGATTTTCCATGGTTTATCATCCGGTCTTGATCCAACAGCCAGAATAGAAGAAGAACCGGAATTAATCATCAATGAAATACCAGGATAAACTTGTTCAAAATACTCAGCTACTTTTTTTGTGGCAAATCCTTTTGCAGATCCACCAAGATTCCTTCTAGGAACAATTCTTTTCCCATCTCGTATAATGGTATTCAAGCGAATCGTGTGTCTTTCAGGATTAAAGGTGATTGAATTCTTGGCCTCATCAAGAGAAGAAGGAACGCTTTTCCTTGCATTAGAAATCTCTTCTTCTGTGAAATCATCTTTAAAACGAACGTTTGTTGCCAAACTCAGTGCTTTGTTCAAAGCCTTGCCAGAGTATTCGTCCTCAGATAATTTCTTTTCGTAAAGACTAGAAAGACTTTCCGAAAACCTGTTAAACAAAAGGGATGAATTGATTGTGAAATCATAACTTGTCTTAATCAAATCAAACAGAAAAGGATCGACTTCAATATCAGTATCCGGATGGTCATTCAGATATTTGACGTTGATGATTTGTTTCCTGTTGATTGCATTACCCCTATCATCTCGTTCCGTCACTTGCCGATAATCATAGTGATTATCACTCAAGGCATGGTAATAGCAGAACAAAGAGTTGAAGTCAGAAGCAATGACCCGCAAATCATCTTTATCAAAGTCATCCTCGTAATAATACAGACGGCCTTGGATAGAAGTGCTAAAAGGACTTACACCCACCCTTGTTGACCCCTCCGGAGCAACAACACGGACATCTCCTGAAGCGATTCCGATATAGCCAGTCTCCATGGAATAGATTTTTTCTTCGCCTTTCGGACGAGAGGAGACATTTCCGGAAGATGCCATAGAACCAGAGGCATGAGCCCCGGACTCCTTTCCTGTTTGGCAGCCGCTAAGCAGACAAACAAGAGATAAAGCAAGAACGATTTTCTTTTTCATTTGAGCTCCTTTAGGACAGAGACAACCTCTTTTGTTAGTTTTTCCTGACTAATCTCAGCTCTCTTAAACCTATCTGAAGTCCTGTAATAATCTTCTTCAAAAGAGCCATGGTAAGTAGAGAGATACTTTTTAGGAAGGCTATTCAAATCCGAAAAGTCACCCGAATAGCTTCCGTTTTCTGTTTCAACCACTGGAAGAGAGTTTTCCTGAAGGGGAGAATAATCGGACATCTTGTAAGAATACAACTCACCATCGCTATTTTTAACTGACTTCCTGCAAAGCATCAGGTCAGCATCAGTAATTCCATAGGATAGATTCAATCTCTCAAACAAGGCTTTCGCATCCGCTAAAGACTCTGTATTCCTTAAAGCAGTCGTGTACCTATCAGCAAGACCAGCATCATTAAGGAAAACGCTGATTTGATCAAAATAAGAACAAGAATAACCTGTTTTCGGATTAATAATATGACTATTCCGAACAAATGGTTCTTCTGGATGGTAAATTCCATTCTCATCAGGAAGATAAGAATAGAAATACTGCTCATAATATCCGGAAGTCGATAGGTTGAATTCTCCGTTTTTGGAAATAACCACTTCAGAATTGTTGTACTTATCCTGATAGTTTTCTTTCGATAACGGATTGATATAATTGATTTTCCATTCTCGTCCATCCGGACGCTGACCAATGGCCTTGACCGATGAGTTTCCAGAATTAATGATCCTAGAAATATTCGGATACTCTGTCTTTACTTTATCTGCGAAATATTCGGTAGCAAATCCTTTTGCATTTCCGCCTAAGGATATCTCAAGCTTCTTGACATTCTTGTACTTATGAAAAATGACGGAAGAAGTAGCATCGTCAAAAGTAAGAATATCTTTCCTTTCTTCTTTTGTCTTAGGAAGAGATTCGGTTATTGTCGAAATACGATTTCTTTCTGTTGCAGAAAAAGAAGAAAATCGCCTTCCAGTAGTCTGAAACAAAACTTCGTTTTTCCTATAATCCGTGGAAGTCTCTACTTCGGCGCCAAGGGTCTTAAGTTTTGCTTCGTAGATATCATTCAGAGTGCCTAAAAACCTATTGAATTTTCCTTCTGAAGCTAAGGAAAAAGAATAGCTTTTCTTTATCAAATCATAAAGGAACGGATCTACTTTAACCGGTGTTTCAGTACCATAGGATTGATTTATGGAATAAACATTTTCAATAGTTCTAACAAAGTTACCACTTTCATCATACTGAGAATAAGAATAATGTCGATCCGATAAGGCGTGGCAGTATTGGAAAGCATAGCTAAAGTCATTGTATAGGGAGTAGAGCTGCTTCTTTGTATAGTCTCCATCATAATAGTAAACTCTTCCTTCAATAGAAGTATTGAAAGGAGGTAATGTCTCTGTGGAAGAATCATTGACACGGATTAAACCTCTGTCTGACCGGATGTATCCGACCGACAGAGAATAGACATCCTCGCTTTTCGCGCAGCTGGTCCTTAACAGAAATGGTATAAAAAGGAAGACTGTTTTCTTATTCATGAATAAAAATATGCTATCAAAAGAACGCATCTATTTTATCAGATTTTTAATCTGTAAAGTATAGTCGAGAACATCTTCCGGTTCGTCACGCAAAAGAGCTAATTGGTAAAAAGGAATAGGAAAAAACGGATCTTGAGGAATTAAGCTTCTTTCACTCGCTCTGTTCTCTGATTTTTAACTTTTTTAACGGCAAGATTAATAAGAGAAAAGACAAGGAACGGAACAAAGTTACAGATAAGCCTACATCCAAGATAAACAAAGTAATAACCAACAAACGGAATTCTCGGTCTTACCAAAGTGTCTAGAACCGGTATCGTTGCCGGTCCCTTTGGGTTCAAGAAGAAGTAATCTATTTTTGTGTGCGGATCCAAGTGTAAGGCAATAGAGTTGCCCTCTACTGCTAAAAGGGTAAAGAAAACAAAGAGGGGGACGGAACGTAAGAAGCAGATAACGCCTTTTTTCGAATACCTTTCGTTGGAGAAGAATAGGAAAGTGCCAGAAGCAATAATCAACACATGGTAGATGCCGGAGTGAATGCAGCTGATGATATATGGCTGTTCAAATAGCGTCGTTGGATTGACGAAATAGCAGATTCCGGCTGTTGTCCTGATAAAAGCAAGGTAGCCATTGATACAGTCTTTGAATTTTCCTTCTTTTAAGAAATAAGGGAGAGGAAGAACCAGCAAAGCAGTAGAGCAAAGTTGTAAGGGAACCAGAGACCAATCTGCACTGTGACGAGCAAAATCGAAAATAATCTTTCCGATGTCCATCGCGACGAGATTCAATCCCGTAATCGTTAGAATCAAATCACGCTTTTTTTGCTTCTCCTTGCCTTGGAACCGATATCCGAAATAGATTGCTATTCCTAACAAAACGATAGCAAGCGAGACAAAGAATATATGAAATAAGCCGAATTTAACAGGTGGATGTTTCCACATTAGAGTAATCTCCTCTTCTAATCGATTTTTAATTTTACCATAAAATATGCTCTCTGCCTCTACTTTTTATTGGCCTTAGCTATCTTCATAGCCATAGAAGCCGATTTTCGATATAATAAACAGCAATGAAAACTACCAATAGTCAAACTGAAAACAACCGGAAACAAGAGGATGCTCTCCTTCTTTCTCTGAAAATCCATCCGTTAAAAGACGGGATTCTTTTCGTGGTATCTATTTTAGTCATTGTTCTCATTTTCTTAGTTAGTTATTATTCCCGCCCTAAGACGGATCCGAAAACCTTATTTGTCCAAATCAAATATCAGGATACCCTTCTTTACGACAAGAACGACCCAGCGAAAAAGACAAACATTTCCTTCCCACGTGAGGGAGAAAAAAAAGTATCCTTCACCAAAGAAGACGGAAGTCTTTACCTAGGAGAAGAGAAAGAATTTGTCTTCCAAGGGAAAGGCATCACCTTCACCCTTTACGATGACTATTCCATTCAAATTCTGCACGATGATGTCGAATGCAAAGACTATGACTGTTCCAGACAGGGAAGAATCTATCAACCTTATTTACCGATTGTCTGCCTTCCCAATACCATCCAGGCAAGGATCATTTCTACGGATGCTGGTTTCCCGGAGATAGACGCATAATGAAAAGAAACACACGTATTACCACGCTTCGAAGGGTAACCTTAGCTAGGAGGACAGCCCTTTCCGTCGGACTCCATTACCTAGAATCAAGGATACCGCCATTTGTACCCGTTCCTGGATTCCGCTTAGGTCTCGCCAATATCGTCTCCTTATTTGTCCTTTATTATTATGGAGGGGCAAGCTACCTCTTTGTCAGGGCAGTAAAAACCTTAATCGTTGCTCTCATATCAACCGGATTCAATGTAGCCTTCTTCAGGTCCTTAAGCGGAACTATCCTAGCTGTTATCGTCTCCCTTCTACTCTACTACCTAATCAAGCCGTCGATTTATATCGTCTCCCTCTTTGGTTCTCTCTTCCATACCATAGGACAGCTCCTTGCATACGCCATTTTCTTTTCGACACCTTATATCTTCTATTACATCATTATCCTTGGACCGATTTCCTTAGTAACTGGTATCCTAAGGGCAGTTATAAACAGGCTCCTATTAAAGAAGATTCCAAGAAGTATCCGATTAAGTGAAACAAAACGGCGCTCGTAAAGAAAGCGCTGTTTTTATTTCAAAGCAAAGACGAAAAGAAAAAGGAAAAACAGTAGATTAAAATATCTGTAATACATCGGATTCATCGAAATTTAGGCAAAATTCATAAAATAGTAAAAATATCTGTTTTTCTTCTTTGAAAGCGCTTTACTATAAGCTATAATATCAGTAATTCCTAACAGTCCACAGGAAGAAAGGAGCAATTGCAAAATGAATCTGCAGTATCGGGACCAGATGCCTAGGAGTGCCGAACAGGAGCGAAAACTGATTGACGATAACCTTATCGACCTTGTCTACAACGCAGCTTATCTAGAAGGTGTTCGCCTTACCTACGTGGAAGCACGAGACTTCATCTTAGGAGGAAAGGACCCAGTCAAACCCTATCCGACCGGATTATTAAAAATTAAGAATCTGAAAACTGCCTACTGCCGTCTGAAAGACGAAGATATCATCGCTAAGCCGACAGACCTAGAAACATTATGTGAGCTCAACCGAATCATCAACGGACGAGGAGTCAGTCATGATGGAGGACGAATCCGTTCTTCCTTCATCACCATCACCGGAACCGATTATGCGCCGGAAATTCCTGACTCTTATGAAGTGAACTATAAAATCCGTGACATTGTCGAAAGCAAGAAGACTTATGTCGAGCGTGGACTTGACTTATACTGCTACCTGAGGAAAACAGAGGTCTTCTATGACGGAAACAAGAGAAGTGCAAACCTGTTATGCAACCAGTTCCTGCTTCGCCATGGACAGGGCATCTTCTCCATCCGGCCAGAACGCAATGACCAATTCCTCAAGCTTCTTCTTGAATACTATAAGAGCGATAACGCTGAGAAACTCAAAGAGTTCATCTACGAGAACTGCTTCCTCAAAGATTCTTCTCTTCCTTACGTGGACTAAAAGGACATAAGAAAACATAAAGGGCTGTTTAAAGCCAAGGTTGGATCTTGGTTAACAGCCCTTTTTTGGTTTAGGTTTGATAACCTATCTGCCTAATGCAATTGCCAAATTGAGGGCAAACGTATCGGCTATTTTAGGTTCGCACCTCCTAAGGCAGGTAAGTCTTCAAGAACAGGAAATGATTTACTTCCTAAGACGACTTTTTGAAGGAAGTTTTCTTTGGCAGAGCACCGACCGTATCAGGGCTTAATTCTTTTGTAGATTAAAAATGCCGTAGAGAAGAGCAAATAGTTGAATTTGTTTTTTTGCCTAATATAGGCAAGCTTTATCTTCCGTATATATCCAAATTCCTTCCACTCTAAGCGGTTAAGAGATTTCTTTACTGCCTTGATTTTCTTCCATCCTTCTTTGCGAGAAATTTTCGATATCATGAATATGAAGTTTGAAAAATTGGCGTATATCAAATAATTCAAGTAGACACTCAAATCAGTATTTTTGATAGGATACTTATCTTTAATTTGAATCAGTTCGTTAATAATAAAGAAGACATTATCCGCAATCTTTGATAATTTTTTCTTATCTTGAACAGGCTCTGTCGACTGTCCGCTAATTCCAACGTTGTAAACATATACGCAGAAGTCTTTAGCTTCAAAACTGTTGGACAGGGAAAAACATAAGGCGCAAAACAGGTTGTCGGTAAAGAATAATTTTGACGGAAAACTATAGGATACAGCTTTTAACACATCCGTTTTGATAACAATATCCCACCTACCGATTCCTGACAGATTCTTGCTGTTTGCAAAACGAAACAATTGCTCTTTCTTTGTAGAGACGTTAACGACTTTATGAGACACAACAAGCAAATCCTTGTCATAGGAGTCTAGAAATTCCATAAGCTTGTCTAGTTCCTTTGCATCAAAATAATCATCCGAATCCAATAATTTGAAATACTTGCCTGTTGCCTGTGACAGACTTCGGTTTATGGTTGCGCCGTATCCACCATTAGTGGTGCTGTTTAAAAAAACAATGCCAGGATATTTTTTGCAGAAGTCTAGGGCAATATTTTTAGTGCCATCTTTGGAACCGTCATCCTGAATGAGAATCTCAATTTGATCTAAATGTTTTGATCCTAGGATAGAATCTAGACAATTCTTCAAATACTTTTCTGCGTTGTAGGCGGCAATGGATACAGTTAATAGTTTTTTCATTGGCCTCTCCTTAATCGTGCGTGGACATTCTTACCGGATTTTCAAAGGAATGATTGTAGTTTGACAATAATCCAAATATTCACATTTTACCATAAGTAAAAAGAATAAGACGAGTTATGTATTAGAGCCGGTTTAAGTGGTGTGACATGGACTTTTAAAGTTGCCACGCGAAAATCGGTGTAACATGGAGTTATTTGCTTCTGGAAATCTTGTCCAGCTTCTTTTCCCGTAGTATTTCTTGTCGGTTCCGAAGCCGAAAGAAACCTTCAATGCATTCATCCCTTTCAATCACGTATAAACAGATTCATAAGAATCATCACTGGCAACAACTTGCATGTTTACTAATGTATTCAATACATGCGCAACAAAAAGGGACATGCCTTCTCCGTATGTTCTTTCACGTCATAGGCATATCTGATGTCTGTATCCATCTGGAAGAATATCTCACGACACGTGACCACTGAGCTAGCTCAGTAGTCATTTTGTTTGCCCATCCATGATTATTTCATTTTACAATTCAGGAAAAACACAAATCATTGGCTAAAGGCAAGTACCCTTTTCCGAAACTTCTAATCGCTTTAAAATCTAGAGACTGACATTCGACCGGATGATGAGTCCGGCCTTTTTTTATCCCTTCCAAGGAAAACAATGGGAGTCTCAGTCTTCCACTTTATCTCTCTTATTAAGCATGGTCTTCAGTTTTTTCAGTTCAAATGTTTCGATCTTGTTTCTCCTGTTTGCGATTTTGGTGTTGAGCGTTTCACTAGCAAGAGAGCGGATATCGTTGTTGCTCTTTTCAATGCTTGCACAGTTCTTTAAAATAGCTTCCCTGTCTTTTTCCATCTGGGCAAGAGGTTTTTCAAAATAGGTTTCCTTCAAACTGTCAAACTCATCCATCAGTTCCTGTCGGCTCTTCAGTTTCAGTTCTTCCTGTCCTTTCTTGTTCAGGATATAGCGGTAATGATCGGTTAAAGAATAGAGCATAGAAAGGAAAGTCCTAAGATAAGGAGGACGGACTACATACCTCTTATCATATCCCTGTGCTTTCGTAATGAAGCTGTAGTTTTCACTATCCATTTCAAGTTCGGAAACGAGAAGTGCATATTCGCAGTTCTTCTTTTTTCTATCTTGGTCAAGTTTTGCAAAGTAGCTTGCATTCGTCTTCTTGTTTGTCGAATTCGGATCTTCGTTCTTCCTATCCCTGATAACAGAAGTCCTTGCCTTTTCCATCGAAGGATTCTTCTTCCTGTCATAAAGTTCCTTCACTTCTCTCGCATCTTCATCATTGGCAAAGACACCGAAAATATAATCCGCTTTTGTTCCGCCAGCTCCCCTTGTCCCATCGTCCCGGACGGCAGCATTATCCTTCAGCCAGAGACAATGATTGAATCCAGACAAGGAATACTGCTGATATTCATCGTTACACCACTTCTCCAAGCCCTCTCCTAACCTCTTTACATTATGAGAAGACTTCTCCATACGTAAGGAATTATAAGAATCAAGAAGTTTCTGGTAACTAGCAGTATCTTCCTCTTTCTGCTTCATAAGCTTGTTTTCAGCTTCTGCCTTATTCCTATCGATTTCATTTTTCAATTGAGTGACAATGGTATTCTTTTCGTTGTCCTTAGCTAAAAGCTTATTCTGGATTTCCTGTTCTTTGGTCGCTTTCAGAACATTCCTTTCATTGGTTAGATCACTGATCTTCTTTTCTAGATTCCTTTTTTCTTTTTCTTCCCTAGAAATTCTATCCTCCAGATTTTTATTCCACTCTTTTTCCTTATCCGAAAGCAAAAGCTTGAATTTGTCTTCCTGTCCTTTCTTCCTTTGTTCTAATGAGGAAGAAAGTGACTGCTTTTCCAGTTCTAATTCATGGATTATTTTCTGAAGTTCATTTGTTTTCTCGATTTTAGCAGCCGAAACCTTTTCAGCAATCTCTTTCTCCTGCTGTTCGAGTTTCTGGCTCAAAAGAAGATTATCCGTAGTTAGCTGATTGATGGAAGCTTTGAGCTTTTCTTCATTCTTGGATTTATCTTCCTTAAGAATGATTTCTTGTTTGGATAACTCTGCTTTTGCCTGAGATTCCCATTTTTTCTGTTCAGAAGCAAGAGATTGAAGATAAATCTTATCTTTCCCATTCTTGATAGCATCCTGAAGCGGAAGAAGATTTACTTCCACAAGCTGATCAAGATGAATAACATCTCCTTTTTTGGCATCTTCCCTAAGTTCAATCTCAGTAGATGAATTAATTCGAACGCTTTTCGTAATATCACTCATTTGTATTTCTCCTCTCGTTTTCTTTAATAGCATAACGCAAAAAGAGGAAAAGATAAGCTCTTGAAATAAAGGCACTCATAAGCTAATATCCTAGAACATGAAAAGAATTCCTTATCAGATCGTTTATGAAGACGAAGAAATCATCGTTGTAAACAAAAACTACAATGTCCTTACCATCGCAACAGATGACAAGAAAACTTTCCACAACAACCTTCAGTACTATCTGAACCAATACTTAAAAGAAAAGAAGGAAAAAGTTTTTCTTATCCATCGGTTAGACTATGAAACAAGCGGCATTCTTATTTTCGCAAAAAACATAGAGAGGCAGAAAAAACTAAAAGATTGCTTCTTGAATCACACCGTAGAAAGATACTATGAGGCAGTCATTCAAGAGAAAAGGAAGGAAGATACTATCTTTCACCACTACGAAACCTATCTTTCCATAAACAGCAAGAACGGAAAAGTCTTTCTTTCCGATAAAGACAACGGAAAACTTGCTGCCATGGATTATAAGATAAGGAATCCAATTCAAATCGGAACATCACTTCTCATCAAACTAGAAACCGGAAGAAAAAACCAAATCCGAATTGGACTCCATGATTTAGGATTCACCTTGGTAGGTGACAATCGTTACAGCAATTCCATTTCCAAAAGAATGTATCTGAATTGCTTCTGTCTTATTTTTCCAGAAACTATAGGATTAAAAGAAAATATATTCTCTATGAATCCGCTTTGGATATCAGATACTGATATTTTTAAAAAACTGCACCCCTAATTCACAGGGACGCAGTTTTCTTAGTCTTCGATTTTATCAGGGTTCAGATAAGAGTAGACAAGAGGTCCCATCAATCGTGCGTTGACATATGCCCTCTTTAAAGTAAGAATCGTCTGTCCTTGATAGTTTCCGCTTGGCATTTTCTCTACCAGGAGAACAGCTTTGATGTCCTTATCTGCGCCAAATTCCAGCGGAAGCCTGATGGACATAGCATCCCGAGTCGGGAAGAAGGAAGGAAAAGCAAGACGATAATCGTCCTTTACCCTACGGATAGCTTTTGAAATCGTATTTTCCAAAGCTGTCTTAAGAACCCTGAATAAGAAAGTGTTCCGTTCAATTGCCTTTTCAAGCTGTTCATAGAGTATGGATTTACGATAATCGTTCTTTTCTTTACGGATTTTATCAAGAATCCCCTTTTCAACCGGAGAAGAAGAGCAGAAATGGTAAAGCCACTCGAAGGGGAAACGATCGATATTGTCTTCAATGATATGATGGTAGTCCGTCAGAAGATCTTTGGAGGTGTCGTAGACAAGCTGGCTAGGAGATGTAATATAGCTTGCTGGGGAGGGAAGAGGAGAGAAATGTTCTACAACAATCTTTCCTAGGCCTTGGCTAGCGGCTGTGCAGAAGCCTTGGAAAAGAAATTCTTCTTTCACCGTCTCATCTTTGCTCTTCCTTACCACACCATAAATATCTTCATATTCTTCGTTTTTCAGTCCCGTATTAAAGCAGCCGAATCCACTCTTCTCATCAAAACAGAATTTCTTCTGACTGACTAAACGATAGAAAGTATACTGAAGATAAATCTTCAGAATAATAAAATGGTCTTTGCTTCCGTGATAGCACCAGCTCTCTTTTTTTGCTAAAAAGGCAAGCTGTGCAATACTCTCCTCATATTGAGGGAAGTAGATCCTCGAACGAAGAGTATCCTTAGGCTTCCTTTTATCAGAACCAATAAAGTTCAGATAGTAGTCGTAATCCCTGTTTGGAGCCGATTTCTTCACCGATCCAATAACATCTTCCCCGTTCTTGGTTTTGAAGGAAAGAGGGAAGAGGAAAGCCTCTTTCTCTTCATCATAGTGGATCTTGCCAGCTTTTAAATCAGCACGGTAATCATCTTCGATTCGTTTGGTAATAGAATCATCCTCTAAACCAAGATCCGAGAACTCTTTAATGGATAAGACAAGGGTTTCCGGAATATAGAAGGAATGTTCATCCGGAGAAGGGGCTTCCTTTCCATTATCCGAGAAAACAGGCTTTGTCGTTTTCACTGTTTTCTTCGCCTGAGTCTTGCTCGTTTTTTCAATAGTCTGTCCTTCTTTTCCAGGAAGGAAGCAGACAGAGATGTTCGTTTTATCCGATTCATCCAATGCGAGGATGTCCTTCCTATCCAAGAGAAGAGACTTCCTCTTCGAATATCCTAGGGAACGATAATCAATCTGATTATCGGCAAGGTATTTCGATACCTTGCTAAGAGGATACTTATTTCCTTTGGTAAACTGTTTTTTCAATAACTGTTTGACTTTACCAAGGGATGGTTTCTTTTTTCCTTCTTTTTTGATTTGCTTTACATCCGTGTGAAGAATCACGGTGACATTTGGCGACCCTTCCTGACGTTTCCTTTCCACAAAAGGAAGATCATTGAGTAAAGACCTCCTTTTCGGATAGCCAGCCTTCTTGTAGTCGATTTCCTTGTTCAAGAACAGGGAAACACTTGCCAGAGGAATTTCGTTTTCGCTATGGAAACGATCTATCAGAAGGGCATAAATGTCTTTTTTCTGTTTATCCGTTAACATTTAGGTCCTTGGCCCTCCTTACGGGCCAAAGTAATTATAGAAGAAAAAGACCCCAAATTCAAAATTCATCCTCATTCCAATACAATCCCTTTACAAATAAAGAACAGTCCCTATAATAAGATTGTTCGAAATCTTCAGGGCAGGGTGAAATTCCCTATCGGAGGTAATAGTCCTCGAGCCGAATAGGCATGACATGGTGTGATTCCATGACCGACGGTATAGTCCGGATGAAAGAAGATAAAAAGCTCTGGGGGTGTTTCCTTTTGTGTAGGAAACAGGTTCAGAGCTTTTTTCTTTCCCGAAGAAGAAAGGAAAAAGAAAGATGAATCGAACAAAAGAAATGACGAGACGGAAAAGCCGTTTTACGTTGCGTGAGCAGATCAGGCGTAGGGTCAGGATTGGTTTCCTATCAGCGCTTGGTTATGTTCTAAGGAGGTGCGGTCAGTTCCAGCCTTATCCCTTGCTTCCATTTCTCCAATTAGAAGTCAGTGATGCCGTTGTAAGGGTAACCTATTCTCTCTATGGTTTCTTTGCCTCTGCCTTTGTAGCTATTCTGAAAACCGTTTTGACAAGGGTAACCTTTGGCCCTGTCGGAACACCAATTCCGATTGGAAACAGGACTGCTGTATTTACTTCCTTAAGGTATTCTTTAAGGCTGCTCCTCTGTGATAAAGTCAGGCATCTTTTTACTAAGAAGTTTTCCTCCCGTGTTGTCGGTTATCTAATTGTCATCCTTGGAGTATCCTCAAGGATGACCTTCCTCAACTGGTGGTTTATCACTCCGACCTATAGGACATTTGGTGCACAATGGCTCGATTACGGAAGGATTAAAGACAGTATCAACAATCTTTCTAGCCAAGTCGGTCAAACCTTCCAACAGTTCTTTGGAAAATTCAACAGGGGATACAGTCTATCGATTTTCTTAGCATATTTCCCGTTCAATCTTAGGAAAGGAATCCTTGTCTGCATTGCCTATGAAGCAATCTGTAACCGAGTTATCTTCCATGTTCTAAAAGGAAAAAAGAGGAAGACCAACAGGTTTAGAAAGGCAAGTGAAGTCCAAGATAAAGACAATGATGTCGAAGAACAACAAGAAAAAACACAGCCCAATCAGGAAGAATAAGATTGTCTTTATCAATATAAATTGTTTCGTTCTTAATCAAAACCAATCCAATAAACCTCAACAGCACTTTTGACAAATATATCAATTGCAGGCTACCACAAACAAAACGGTCTTTATTCGATGCCTCTCAAGAAAGCATCCGATACGACAACCATTGGAATCCACTGAATTGATTCTCTAAATTAACAAGGTGCAAAAAAACCTTTTCGTTTTTTGCACCTTTTGTGATGAGAATATGATTTTCTATGTAGAAAGAAAAGTTTCCGTAGTTTTCGCTTTACATGTCGTTGTTTTGGTTCTAAGAGAAAAGTAACACATCTTCGGGAAAGCAAAACCCCATAACAGTATTTATTCTTTTCCCTTTGATCCCAGCGACTACGACTACCATCCGGAAGAAGACTCCAAGTTGTCGTTTTCAAGTTTCTAACAAAAATCAACACATAGTCGTCTTTCTTTTTGAAAATTTTCGACTAAAAATCAAGCAGCCATTTTTATTGGCAACTTTCAAGAATGATTACAAATTGTGAAATAGTCTTTTTTATTTGTTATAAGCTTTAATACCAGCTCTTCTTAAAAGCATAAGCTCATCATCGGTGACGTTAGAGACAACAGCATCATATTCACACCTATTTGCAGTCTTAAAGGTACTAGTCTTTCCATATTTTGTACTATCAGAAATAAGCCTCTTGAATCTGGAACGACACAAAGCTTCTTTCTTAATCAGAGCAGTATCGGATGTTGTATCGTAAGAACATTCTGTCGTAAATCCATGGCAGGAAATAATACAAAGATCGAAAGTCAGTTCTTTCCTCTCTTTGAGGACTTCGATTCCACCAGTCCCGAGGGCGGACTTATTGACTTCACCACCCATCCTGAACAAAGAGAAATCATTCTTAGAAGTAGAGTCAATTAATAATTTAATGCCATGTGTAAAGACTCTTTTTCCTTGAACATTCCTCCTGTCAAAAAGAATAAGGCCTGTTGAAGAGTTATCAAAGAAAATCGAAGTATAAGAGGAAAAAGGAGGTAAATGTTTCCTTGCCGCTTTGGCAACCCTCTTCTTGTCGCTTAAGTTACGGCTCGAACGAGCAAAAATAGACCTTTCATTTATGGAACTAGGTCCGTAGATGGCTCCGCCATGAGTACGTTGGATTTGTCCGGAACGCTCTAGCTCCGTAAGAATTCGGCGAATGGTAGCCTCTGAAAAAAAGAAGGCTGTGGCCAGTTCGTGTACGGAGGCGTGACCATGTCTTTTCAGATATTCCCTGATTGCTTGATTGCGAGAAACGCTATCTTTATTCATTGACCAATATTAATCTCTTGTTTATTTTAACAGATAATTTCACTATTTATCAGCCTTTTTCTCTTCTTTTGCGGGAATTTTCACGATTGTATCGCTCCTTTCTCTCAGAAGAGCGTAATCGGAAGAAAGCATCAAGATACTTGGATTCGGTACAAAGGAGGAGAATACCTTCCGGAACCTAGATTTGTCAGAAGGAATCCTGTTATCGTTCAATATCCTCAATGCGGGGTTATCGGGAAGGAAGAAGCGGGCAAGAAGAATTTTCTTTTTTTCATCAATGGTCAGGTTCTTTCCTTTTGGACCCAAGTTCTTTGTCTTAAGATCTTTCCTGTCGAGTTTTACAAGAAGGCTCTCATACCGGGAA